>CENJ01045261.1_pt1 | contig 19227 bp, 10 predicted proteins | sample 356161 | NCBI WGS metagenome assembly CENJ01 (sample SAMEA2619531, study PRJEB7988) | marine metagenome | biome: marine biome (ENVO:00000447); feature: surface water layer (ENVO:00002042); material: "saline water (ENVO:00002010), including plankton (ENVO:xxxxxxxx)" | depth 5 m
CATATAGTTAAAACGATCTAATTCAAGCTATATGAAAATCCAATAACATTCATTTCATCAATATCTTTTTTTTCTAGATCCTCCACTTTATACTGAAAATAAATCTTAATAGATTTTTTACCTCGCAGTCCTATATCCAATCCAGAAGTAACTCTATATTCATTTATAATTTCTACCTTAGAATCAATTGGGTTAAATATTTCATAAGACAAAAAAGGTTTATATCTCTTATTTACTTTATAATAGGCATACAATTTATTTCGTAAAACTTGTTTGCTATCTTTTTGTTCTTCAACTCCAAATTGATATCTAGTCTTATATCTAAAGCTAAGATCTTTCACTTTAACTTTATAAGAACCACCAAAACTTGCACGCGTTTTAACCTTGTCTTTAAAAATTGCATATCGCAGTGGGATAAATATTTTCATGTTATCGAACAGTTCATAAGATAGAGATACTTCAGAAAAGGTTTGTCTAAATAGTAAATTCTCACCCCTTGATCGGATACTTTGCTCGAAATCAAGTCTTAGATAATTTGGTAATTTTATTTTATACGAAACTGAGTTTCTAAGTTCAAACTCATCTGCAATCAAAATTTGAGAGATTAAAAAAAAGGTGAACCATATAATTTTAATTAAATTATTTAGCATCAAATTCTATAAAGATATTTTTTAATCTTTATAATACAACTTTACGTTTGCTCGGTTCTCTATATAATTAATACGTCCAACTTTACAATCAACAACAGGAAGCCCAGTCTTTTCCGAAAGATCTTTAATTAGTTCTTGATAATTTTCAGGCTTTATCATATTCATGTTATTATACACAATTGTTTTACTATTTAGCGATTTATCTGGCAAATTATTTACCCAATGCCTTTCAAGTAAAAAAGTCATAGTAACAATTGCGGCATTAGCGAAAAGTAGCTCAGCAAAATCAACCTGCTCTGTACTTAATGCATTTATAACACCTGTTGTAATAACGATGAAAAGATAAGTCATCTCTTTAATCGGAATTGGGTCAGTTCTATAACGCAGTATTGCAAAAACCGCAAAAAGACCAAATCCAAAGGCCATATTAATATCTAAGTTGCCAAGAATATATGCAAAAAAGAATATAAGGGTGTTAAACATAAAATAAGTGAATACAAAGTCATTCCCTTTGTAGTCGCGATGATAGATCAATTTAATGATCACAAAAGCAACTAAAAGATTAAATGAAAATCTTAAAATAACATTCGAAAATAATGGTTCTAGTTCCATAAAATTTTTAAATCATAACAACAATATATTCTTGTTATGAAAACTTCTCCTTATATTAGCTAAAAAGTAAATGCTCGAGATGACCCTACAAATCTAAATAATTTTATATAATTAATGCCCTAAGGGAAATCTAACAATTATAAAGTTTATGCTAAGGTAAAAATTGTAAAAATGTTGATTTAATATCTACACTACTTCTATTAGCAATGAATGGAGAGAGCTCATAGCGTTACTTTTGAAGATATCTTTTTATATATATAAATATATTGATATCGTTCAAAGAAATTGAAAATATAGAAAGATAATTATCTATAAATAAGATCAGAAATAATATTTTTCTTGATCAAATCTCTAACTTTATTAAAGTCTTTTTGCGCATATTGTTTTGGATCAGGTATATCCCAATTTAAAATTTTTGAACCGGGTATAATTGGACACTTATCACCGCAACCCATACCAACAACATAATCTAATTCCATTTCTAAAAACTCACTTATAGACTTATTTTCACCTTCATGTATTATTCCAATACTTTTTAGTGATTTTATAGCCTTTGGGTTCACCTCAGTACCAGGGTTTGACCCTGCAGAGTAGGCAATTAATTTATTAGAAAATAAATTATTACAAATAGCTTCTGCAAGTTGACTTCTGCAAGCATTTTCAATACAAACAAATAATATCTTTTTTCTCATCATCTAATAATGTCCTAACACTCTAATTTTAATATTATACACCAAGAACGCGATCCTCAAAAACAACTAGACATAGAAAATAAATTTTTATGTCTAGTTGTCCCTTTTTTAAAAAATGATTTTTACACAAAACAAATAAAAGTCTAATAGTTTTCTAACTTCGCTAGAAGAACTTTTATATATCAGATTGATAACTCTGATTCCTTCTTGTTGTCAAATAATCAGCGGAAGTTAAGCTCATAACTTCCGCTGATAAATAAAATCTTTTATACTAATTATGACCAGGATGCATCACAAAGAGATTTAAGATCATTGAAATCTCCTGATTCTATCCATTCAGCAAAAGTTTCACTGACGGGTTTATAAGGGACGTATCCTCTCAAATCTGACTGTAACCAATTTCCTATAACTTTTGTGTTTAATTTAGTAGTAGTGTGTCCAATATTTAATTCTTCAATAGCTAAAGCATTGGACTCTTGTTCCATTTGATTAGTTAATGGCTTTACTAATACTCTTTTATTAAGACTAAAACATTCACTGGGTAGTTCAAAACCGCTATTACATATGACTCCGCTTGCTTTTAACAAGTCATTAGTAAATTTTTTCCTATCAATTTTGCACCATCTAATGTTGCTCGAAAAAGTTGTAGGAGAATCAGAGCAATATACTTTGAAAAGGTAATTTTTAAAATTTTTTAAAACATTAACTATTTGATTTGGGTCTTCAAAATTCAAGTATACTAATATCAAATTTTTTTCTTCTTCACTATCATTAGGAAACTCATCAATAATTGGTGGTAAAATTGGTTGATTAAAGTGACTCCAATGTATTCCAATTGGTATATCTGTAGGGCAGTACCACCTTAGAACCATTTGAGCAATAATATCTCTTTTTTTTTTAGGTACTCCTTTATACAGTAGAGCATTCTGATGGCTAATACCTATCGCTTTTTTTTTCTGAATTTTTGCAGCCCAAGCTGTAATAGGTTCAAAATCAGATATAACTAAATCATATTTACTGGTATCGATTTTTTTAACATTATTTAAAAAGTCCTTAAATGTCAGATTTTTTATAGAACTAATGTAATTTATTGCCCCTTTATTGATTGAAAAAGTAAGGCTTTTTAAACACTGAAATGGTTCAGAAACATTCATTCCTAATAGATTATCTTTTGTCCTGTTGCTTATGATCGTCTCAATTTCATGACCTCTTTTTTTTAATTCCTTAATAATTATACTGGATTTAATTATATGTCCGTTCCCCGTACCTTGTATGCCATAAAGTATTTTCATTTTATAAAAATATTGTAAAACATAACATCGAAATTCCAGATGCAATTAAAGCACCTGCTAACACATCAGAAGGATAATGAAGTCCCAAATAAATTCTTGAAAGGGCTACAGAAATACTCCAAAAAATTAAACCTGGGGCTAAAGGTGGATAGTATAATATGAGAGAAAAAGATAATACAACAGCACTGCCTGTATGACCTGAAGGGAAGCTAAATTTATCAAATGGTATTTTCCTTGGAACAAAATTTTCTATAGAATCAAACGGCCTTTGACGCTTTGAAGAATTTTTTAGTAAAAGATATATGATTTTATCAAAAATAGTAGATACAATTAATATTTTGATAAACACTAGATTATCATCAACAAAGAAAGAAAGATAGATTAGCGATAAAAATAAAACAAAACCATCAGCAGATTTAGAGCATATTGAAAAATAATAATTCCAAAAAGAATGTTTAAACCACTTTGAAAAAACTAGAATAGTAAGTTGATGATCTTTAGTAACAACCCAATTAATAACTTGAGTCAAATTAAACTCCAAATATTCTACTTAAATTTCAAATCGCAATAATTGATTTTCATTTGACCTATATTAGAATTAGATAAGAAAATTTTATTGAAAAAGAAACAGGCCTCGAAAATTCAAGGCCTGTTGGGGGTGTGTAAGGGAGAGTATTGGGAAAGAAATACTAAAAGTATTTTTTATTTTTTAAATATAATTGGAAGTTTATAACGAACAGATATTGGCTGACCATTAACGCTAGCTGGTATAAATTTAAGTTGATTAATACCTTTTACCATTACTTCATCAAAAGCAGGACCAAGAGATTTTATTATTTTAATATCTGATACTGTTCCATCAGTTTTAATAAAAAATTCAGCAATTGATTTTCCACTAATATATGAATACTGATTCATTAATAATCTTGGATATTGGAAGGCTTCTTTAACAGATCTTGAACCGCCAATAATTGATGGAGATTCATTTTCTTGTATAGTTGGAGCATTTGCAAATAACAAACTACAAAATCCAAAACAAATTATGTTGATAATATATTTATTCATTTTCATTCCTATAATAAAATTAATTTTCAAAAAGGATCTAAGATCAAAAATCTTACTTCCGCATCCTTATTTACGTAATGAAATTCGGAAGGTTAAATTTGATTTTAGTTAGAGTGAAAATTGAAATCAGTTCGTTTTTTATTTGTAATTAATGTGAAATCAATTTGAAGATTGTAAGTTCAATTACTATCAATTTTATTGTACAAAATGTTTCCCATTAATGCGCCAATCAATTGCCCGATTATGAAGTAAACAACGGAGGAAGGAGCTATACCTGTAAAGGTATCTGTAAACATTCTAGAAATAGTTACTGCTGGATTTGCAAATGAAGTTGAAGAAGTAAACCAATATCCAGATGTAATAAATAATGCTACAGCCAAAGCAACATCTTTAGGGTTATTTTTCCCAACAAATAATATTGTAATAATTAATCCAAAAGTTGCAATTATTTCACTTATTAAAAGTTTCTCCTCTCCTCTAATATTTGTTGATATTTGAATTATTTCTACTCCAAAATAATAATGAACAATAACTATGGATAATAAACCGCCTAGGAGCTGAGCAATTGAATATTTGTATAAATCATAGAGCCTTAACTCTTTCCTTATATAAAAAACTAAACTTACCGCTGGATTAAAATGTGCTCCAGATATAAAAGAAAAACTTTTTATCAAGACATACAATATGGCACCAGTAGCAATGGTATTCCCTAATAATGCTAAGGCATCGTTCCCATTTGAGAGATTTTCAGCCATAATTCCTGAGCCAACCACAACAGAAACAAGAAAAAAGGTTCCTAGAAATTCTACTAAAATTTTTTTATTCATTTTTAAAATAAAAAAGGCCATAAGAACTATGGCCTTCTTTCAAACTATATGCTCCAAATTACTTTAGAAGGGTCATTTTCCCTTTAGCAGTAAAACTTTCAGAAGTAATATCATAAAAATATAACCCACTATGGACCTTTATGCCGATATTATTTTTGCCATCCCAATTTACTACTTGTTGTCCGGATGTAATATTTTCAACAGTTAATTGTTTAATATTTCGCCCAAAAATATCAAAAATATTAATCTTAATTTTTGAAGTAGGTTTTCTAAGGTTAAAAAAAATATTTGTTGCAGGGTTAAAAGGGTTTGGGTAGTTATAGTGGAATGAAATCTGATCTGATAGAATGCTCTTTTGCTTTTCATTATCATCTACAGAAAGATCGATTAGAGAAATAAAATTATATATTGAATCCACTTCATATCCAGGTAGTGGTGCCCCATTAGTATTAGTCCACCCGGCATGAGTAATGGTTGACTGCTCTGAAAAGTAAGCATCATTTATAGCTGATACAGCTAAAGAAGAATCCCATAGAACTAAAATAAAATCTTCACCAGAAACCATCCCATCTATTTCGGAAGTAGAAGGGTCATCTCCATATATCTGCATATTCATATATGCTATACCACCATTAATAATTAGTTTACTAGCACCAACGCATAGCGTATCAGCTGGATACGTTGCTCTAAATGCTCCTACCCAGTCTCCATCATCTGCAGCAAGACCATTTAATTGGGCCTGTCCGTAAATAAGACCAGAAGCTGGAGTCGGACTAAAATAAAATTGAGCATTTAATAGTGATATTAAGAATAAGATCGATGAAAATATTAATGTCTTCATTTTTTTCCTTTATTAGTACTACTTTAAAAATAAAATTTTCTGTGTTTTAAATATATCATTTGCAATAATATTTACTATGTACATGCCAGATGATACTACTTGCCCACTAGCATCTGTTCCGTTCCACCTAAGTGTTTTATATCCACCATCAATTATATTTTCACTTATAAGTGTTTTTACTTTCTGACCCATCAAATTGTAAATAGAAATGTTCATACTTTCACCTTGCATAGTAAAAACTCGCATCTCGATAGTATTATTGAAAGGATTAGGATAGGCTGGGAATATTGTAAATTGATCAGGAGGTTTGTTATTATCATCTATTGATAAATAAGCAGATGCATCAATGAAAAGGCTCCATCCAAGCCCTTCATTTTCAAAGTAATTCATTTGACACCCTAAAGAGTCACAAGCAGAAACAGCCCAATATAATTCAATTTTATTATTTGTTGAATACTCTTCAATGATCTCAATAAAATCCATGTAAGTCATTTGATATTCCGTTACATCTATAAAGTCAGTATATACTGTCATACTTAAAGAGTCTGAGGTAGGATCATCTATTTCTTTTAGTAATATGAAATTATAACTAACACTATCTCCATCAAGATCTACAGCCTCTTCCCAGTTAAATGTGAGATTATAATTTTGATTAGAATAATTTACATAGACTGTATCCCCACTTTCAGGACCTATAAGCGAAAATTCCAATGGTAGGTCATTCGATGGTACAACACTAATAAGAAGTGTATCGTTATCAATATGCTCTCCGTCGCTTATAGAAAATGGAACAACTAGTAAGCCATTAAAATTAAGATCAGGTAATATAGAATCTCCTCGTAAAAAATAATTTTCACCACTAGTTAATTCATGTGTGATTACAAGATTATCAACATCTACATATGATATTGAATCAATATTAAATACAAAATGGCTATCTTCATTGATCACATATAAAGGAACATTTAAAATAGAAGGCGCGTCATTAATCGGATTAATAATAACTAAAATAGTTGTGGTATCTATACCACCAAGTCCATCATCAGCCCAAATATTAAATTGAATAACTGAATCTGTAGGCGTGAAATAATTTTCAACAACAGTTTTTATTTTTAAGAGTGCCGTGCCAATGAATTCAGTTTCTATAATTCCAGAAACATCTGTTGAGTCAGAATGAAAACTTAATTGCGAATCTGCCTGCTCTAAGTCTGTTATATAATTACTTAAGTCAATTATAACAGAATCATCTTCAGCAACGGATATTGTCTCGATAGATTCACTCCACTCAGGTGCGGTATTATCTCCACAAATAGTTACAGCGTTAGACTCATATACTCCACTAGAATCTTCTCCATCATATGCAACTATACTAGCTCTCCATGTTTCCAAACAGTTAGTCATTTCTGGGTTTACTGATTCCTCTCCTTCAAGAGCATAAATAATTTCATCGTTTTTAAACCATGATATATAAAGAGTAGTATCATTAGACCCTTCAATATCTGATACAATATAAGATAATGACAACGTATCTGATAGTCCAGGTATAGATGGGTAAATTGCTGCATCTATTATTGATGGGGGATCATTAATCGGAATTATAGAAATGTTAAAAGTAAAGGTTTCGCCAGCGCCTCCTTGATCATCAATAGGGTAAACATTAACATTTAATGGATCACCATCATAATTAGGACTGGGGAAAATTGTATCACCACTTACACTATAATGCTGACCTTCCACTAGAACAATATCTAATTCTTGGCTAACATTTGAATATCCAGGGCTTGGGTTTGAAAATGTGCCCCACGTGTTTGAACCATCAAAAACCCTTCCGTATGAAATGTCAGTCTCTTGAAAAGAAAATGAATAATTTATAACAACATTACCATCTGAATCCTCAATATAAATTGTTTCTCCATCACTTGACAGTTTACTGTCTATCTCAGGAAAACCCTCATCATCTCCAGTAAACCATAAAACCAAAAAATCACCAGCAGCAATACTTGTGTCAGGGGCAATAGTTGATACCTCACCCTCAGCATCACTAAACCCCCATCCATTAATATTTATTGATTCACTTGTGCCATTGTACAGTTCAACAAAATCTTCAAAATTTCCATCTGGACTCATACAGCAATTATCACTAGCTGCCAAAAATTCATTTACAACTATTTGACTTGTAGCAATGGGAGCAATATTGTCTACATCTTCAATTACAAAATCTGAAACATCAACTACAAAAAAACTATCTTCAAAAACAGTTTGGTTTCCAATGTTTTGACTTACAATAAAAGGGTTGTCATTAATTGGTAACACCTCAATATTGGCAAAATATATTTCACTTGAGCTAAAGCCATCATCTATAATCATACCAATAACAATCTCACCATTATAGTTTTCGTCTAAAATAACACTATTCCCAATTATTGTGTAATTATTTTGATTGGAGTTTAACTGGTTACCATCATTCCCTGAAGAGTCTATAAGAGTAAGAGTAAGGTATTCGTCTGAAACACCGTCTTCGTCAAGAAATGTAATATTATCAATTGTTATTTCAAAATTAATGTCTTCATATTTCTCGTCTAATGAAATGCCCAAAATAACAGGATCAATATTATTCACATTAAAACTGTATTCTTGATATGGATCGTTATAGCCAACGATTGGTGTAAAATTTGTACTCTGCCATCCACTGTGATAAATTGGATTGCCAGATTCATTTGTCTCTTCAATGATTACATTTAATGATTCATCCCATAACTTTAACGTAAAGTTTTCCGTAGAACTCATGCCTTCATCTACTGCTGGGCTAGTAATATCATCTCCATAAACTATAAAATTAAACCGAACATCTCCTGCGACCCAAACTAATTGACCAGCACCTGCACAGTTTCCATTAGCATCAAATGCTGCAACCCAATCGCTAGAGGAAGCTCGAACACCATTTATTCTAGGGGTACCTTGAATTACACCTCCTAAATTTGTAGTTACGAATTGAAATTCATCAGGTTGAGCATATATATATGATATTATAAAAATTATAAATATTTTTTTCATATCTTTTTAATTATAAGTGATAATAAGACAGACCTATTCTATTAAAAGTGTGTTAGAATATTGTTAGATAATTATTTGTATAATGTTATCAAGCAAACACAAAACTTATATTTTATAAAATAAAAAAGCGGATTACAAAGAGGTAACCCGCTTTAATAGTTGTAGTATATATTTCTTTACTTTATAAGCATTAATTTTTTCATCGACTGAAATTCACTCGACCTCATTCTGAAGAAATACATTCCTGCTGAAACTGGCTGTCCATAGTCGTTAGTAGCATCCCACATTATTTTATATCTTCCAGGATTGAGGCTCTTAGACACTAGCGTTTTTACTTTCTTTCCTAGTACATCATAGATTTCTAATGATACATATGAATTTTCAGGTATATCGTATTGGATAGTGGTAATAGGGTTGAAAGGATTAGGATAGTTCTGATACAAGTTAAAAACCGTTGGTAGATTAGCTAAATCTAGAGACAATACGCCACTTGCATCTATCGTAAATGTAAATGGCCCATTTGAAGAAGCTGTTGTATCTATTCCATCTGTAGCCTTCACATTCCATGTTATTACTAGACTATTAATATCTGGATGTTGTGCAGACAGAGCTGCCATCTCATCGATAACTTCATTGAACTGAATTGTAAAAGAATTACTTTCTACAGATTGTGGTATAAAAGAAAGTTGACCAACATTTGTAGAATGATTAATCAAATATGTGATATTACGTCCTTCATCGCTCGATGCTTCCCATGCAACCTCTTGAGATCCAGTAGTTGCAGTGTTTTCATCTATCGGCACAACAGTTCCATCTTCAGGGGATAAAAGTGCAAAACTTCCAGGAGGTATGTTAATTCCGTTTACAAACGTAAAACCAAAAGGTCCATTTTGACTGGAGACTGTATCCATCATATCATAACCAATTACATCCCAATCAACAACCATCGTATCAATTCCTAAACCATTGAAGTAATCATATATAAATGAATTTGCAACAGTTATAGACTCATCATTCAACGAATCCAATTCAGCAAAAACAACTATTGATTCTTCCTGTGTTTCTGGATCAATAACCGAATAATGCAATTTTAGGTCATAGAATACTGTATCCATTATGTCCATATCTATAGACTCTGTCCAGCTAATCGTAGTTGAATCACTATAAATTTCTTCAGTGATAGTCAAAACGATATCGTTTGCGGGAGACACTAGATCAAAAGAATCTGGTAATGCATTTTCAGCAATGAATAAAACGTCATATGGTCCATTTTCTGCAAAGACAGAATCAATACCATCTGTGGCTAATACATTCCAAGAAACATGAAAAGAATCTGTTTCAAGATCTATATGAACAAAGTCATAAATACCGCTGTGATCTATTGCAAAGGTAGTATCATTTAAAAAGTCAGAGCTTGTTAACATAGTATCTGCTTCTGAATCATAAAAGTATACTGAGTAATAAACAGAGTCCTGATCAGGATCAACAGACGGGCTCCATGTGATATAAGTAGAGTCCTGTGGAGCAACCTCATAATTCTGATAATTTATCACATATGAAGCACTGTCTTCAGGCTCTATTAAACTAAATGGCAAAAGATTAAGGTTTTCTTTAATAATAGTAATATCAAAATAATATTCTGAAAACGCATAGGTGCCATCGTCGTCATAAGCATAAACATCCCAAGCAGCATATAGCGTGTCTGCATCTAAAGAATCCATGATATCATACATAGATTGGTAGGAAAGAGAAATAGTTGTATCCGAAATACCAAGAGCTTCAAAAAATGAATCATAATAATAATAATATTCATTATCGTAGAGTGCAAAATCATATAATATCGTTCCACCGTCTTGGTCTACAGCTGTTTCCCATTTAAATACCAAAGTAGAATCTATAGTTTGGTCATTTATATAGATTTCGCTAAAATCTTCAGGTTGGAGCAAACTGAACTCTGCAGGACCAAAATTTTCTCTAGCTAAGTGAACATCATAGGGTCCATTAAAAGAACTAATGGTATCAACTCCGTCAGTAACATACACATCCCAACCAAGAGTTATTGAATCTACACTTAAAGCTGCTAGTAAGTTAAAGATATCACTATACTGAAGAACTAAAGTCGTATCTTCAAGATCTTCAACGGAGGTAATGACATAACCTGAATCTAAGTCCACTAATTCCCAACTATAAAATAAACTGTCATTGTCAGGATCAAAAGAAGGTTCCCATGTTATAATCAAACTATCTGTTCCAACATTTGATTCGGTAACAGTTACTGTAACCAATTCTTCACCTAATAGGTCAAAATTACATGGCCTGTTATTATCATACGAAAAAAGAAGAGTAGAGCTATAATCCAAGGAGAGACCCGGAAGCGCACCATCCATACCATCTTCTGTAGCCATGAAAGTAGTTAAAGGACATAAATCATAAATAATACTATCTTTTGATACATCCCAAAGAGCAAGGTAAATATTATCTCCAGGAACATACCCTTCAATAAATGGAGTATTTAGATCATCACCGTAAATTGTTAAATCAAAATAAGAAGCACTATCATCAGAATAAATAGTTCCTATACCAGCTATGGAATCATCCTCAGTGAAAGCAGCTATCAGACTATACTCAGGTACCATCATACCATCAAGTTCAATCATTCCGTTTAGATAAGCAGAGTTCGATTCATCTGCAGGTAATACAAGATCTTGTTCAAATGGTGAATACAAAACAAAAATTTGATAAGGATCATCAAAACCAGGCAGCGGTGCTCCATTAGTATTTGTCCACATGACTGAATCTTTTATGGTAATATATTCTTTTTCAGAAATGTCATAAAATTCTAATGAAAAATATTCTCCGTCGACCATACCATCTTTCTGTGGTGTTGAAGGATCGTCACCATATATTTGAATGCTATAATATGATAAACCCCCTTCCCTAACAATTCTACTTGCTCCGTAGGATACACTATCGTTATGAGATATAGCCCCTACCCAATCATTTTCATTTGATTTATCACCAGGCAAAACAACCTGTCCAAAAGCAGAAGCAGAAGCTGGTGTAGCTACATGCGTTCCAAAAGGAGCAGGAAATAAAAATTGCTGCGCTGGATTATCAACACTAATTAATGGGGATCCATTTGTATTGTACCATTCAAAAACTTCTCCATTAATCATATATTCACCTTTGGAAGCATCGTAATATGCTAGAGTAAATTGTTGCCCAGGGCCGAATCCATCAACATCTGGTGTTGAAGGGTCATCACCATAAACTTGAATATTAAAATAATATTTTCCATCATTTTCAATTAACCTACCGACTCCGGCCGCAAAAGAGGTATCAAGAGATATTGCTGCAACCCAGTCGTTAACATCAGGCATGTCATAGGCAAGCAAAGCTTCGCCAATCACAGTCGCAGACAATGGAGTTGGATCAATGCCACCATCAAATGGAATAGGGAAAGAATAGATTTTTGATGCGTCTCCGAAACCAGGTAACGGAGCACCGTTTGTATTACTCCAAGCTGTAACATCTTCCCAAATCTCATAATAATCCTCGGATGCATCATAAATAGCTAAATTGAATAATTCACCATCGCCTAATCCATCTTTTTCCGGTGTTGAAGGATCATCACCATATACTTGCAAATTCATATAGGAAATACCTTCACTTTCAATAATATTGGAAACCCCGTAGATCTTAAAATCTGTGCAAGGCTCATCTTCTTCAATATCCTCCTCATCACAAGTAGAAGGAACTTCAACCCAAGCAGCTATGAAATCACTTCCTTCCGCACGATCCCCATCAATAGTAACCGCACCAAGAACTTGTGCTGAGAGAGGTGTCGGTTTAAAGTCAGGATCGTAAGCAAGAAATGGATGAGGGAAAACGTAAATCTTTTCTGCATCGCTCATCGAAGGTAGAGGTGCTCCATTAGTGTTGACCCATTGATTTAATGCACCCGCATTATAGTATTCACCTTCAGAAACATCATAAACAACTAATTCAAAAAATTCACCATTGTCTAATCCATCTTTTTCCGGTGTTGAAGGATCATCACCATATACCTGTAAATTGATATAACTAATACTATCAAAAACTGTTGCTTTTGTTGCTCCTACACATTCACCATTAGGTCCGATTGCTGCTATCCAGTCTTGGCTACTTACGATATCATCTAAAATAGATAACCTTCCAACAACTAACGCCGAAGATGGTGTTGGCGAGAATTCAAATGGAATTGGGAATGTTAGAGTCTGCTCTGAATTTGATAATACTGGTAGTGGTGCACCATTTGTGTTTATCCAAACATAAGACTCACCGTTTGAGACCAGCTCACCTTCTGAAGCATCATAAATAAATATTTTAAACTCTTCACCTGAGGACATACCATCTTTTTCAGGCGTGGATGGATCATCTCCATATATTTGTAAATTTATAAATGAAATGTCATCATAAATAATAGCTGGGGATGAACCAACTACATTACCTGCCATATCTTTAGCTACTACCCAATCCGCTGAATCAGCAGAATTTCCATATACGGAAAAATTAGCAATAGCCATTGCAGATGTCGGTGTCGGCTTTATATAAAAAGAATTAACAGAATATAAACTAACAGTTCCACTAACTTCATTAGAGACAGCGATCATATCTCCACCAGTAGGACTATCATTCATAGAGATAAACTCTATAGATTCAGGAGCTATATCTCCAGGAGCGCCAGGATGGTACATCACATATTCTGGATTATTGGGATCGGTAATATTGTAGACCATAAACCCTGAAGATCTCTCTAGAGAAATAAATCCAAAGACTTGAGATCCTATTTGAGCAATTTCTATTTCTTCAGGTTCCGGTCCTTTGTCATCACTTCTAGAGTCAAATGAATAAACAACTCCTGGGTAATTAGGATAAACATCCTTTAAAATTTGCTCAAATTGATCACCACTATCCCAGACTAGATTTGCAGAATCGTCCCAGATAGAAAATGACCTTGCACCATATGAATATATAATATCAAAATCTCCATCCCCATCAATATCACCATCAGCAATGGTTGTTTTTAACCTTCCTAAGTCAGTGCTTTCCTGCAGATCTGAAGCATTCGGAAATCTATCTTGATCGAGGACGAGATCCCTAACCCTAGTTTCTTCAGAATATCCATCGTAGTCCCGAGCATCTCCCTCATTTGCTGTTACAATGAAAACCTCACCCCCGACTTGGTATGTGGCAATAGCGTCTGGCTGATAAAGTCCACGGGTTGGCTGAGTTTTAATATTTATGTTCCCATCATCCCTGTCTGTACTAAAAAATCCGTTCCCCAATTGAGAATGATCTTTATATCCAAGAGGAATAATATCGGTAATTTCTTGTGCTTCTACATCAACTATTGCGAGAGCATTGTTCTCTTGTAAAGACACATATGCATGTTTTCCATCAGGAGCAAATGCAGCAAATTCTGGTTCTAAATCTTGGCTTACAGTTGATGTTCCGGTAATTCTACCTAGAGCGTAAACAGAAACAGTCCCGCTGACCTCATTGGAAACAACTAAAAGATCTTTGCTACTTGGACTTTGAGAGGCTGGGATAAACTTAATACATTCAGGAGAAATATCACCTGGAGCTCCAGGATAATAAGATAAAAATAATGGGAGCGTTGGATCAGATACGTCATAAATCATGAATCCACTTGCTCTTTCAAGCCCAACAAAAGCATAAACTGACGCTCCAATATTTGCAACCTCTATCGCTTCAGGTTCAGGGCCTTTATCATCAGACCTGCTTTCAAAAGAATAAACAACACCAGATATTTCTGGATAAAAATCTTTAATAATTTGTTCTATTTGGTCACCACTATCCCACAATAGGTCTCCGTTTACAGAACGAATAGACCAAGATCTAGCACCATAGGTATAAATAACATCGTGGTCACCATCTCCGTCAATATCACCACTTGCAGAGGTCGTTTTCATTCTACCAATTTCAGATAGTTGTTGTAAAGTAGATGCATCAGGAAAAGCAGATTCGTCTAGAGTAAGATCTTCGACTCTAGTTTCTTCACTGAATCCATCATAATCTCTGGCATCACCTTCATTCGCCATAAAAATGTAATCTTGCGAGCCAATATTATGAACTACCATTGCATCCGGTTGATACATTCCTAAAGTTGGATGATTTCTGATATCAACAACATTATCATCATAAGAGTCATATCCATTCCCAGGTAAACTATGATCCTTGTATCCCAATGACTTAAGTTGTTCAATAGTTTTAGACTCTAAGTTAACTATAGCTACAGCATTATTTTCTTGCATACCAATGAATGCAGTTCGACTATCAGAGGATATTGCCACGTACTCTGGTTCTAGATCTTGAGCGATGTTTGAGAATATTGTTTCACTAGAATTAGCAAGAGTAATAGTAACACCATTATGCGCACCCAATGTTGATGGCGTATAGTCATTACCAGGACCTTGTTCTACAATCCATTCTGAAGCATCAGCATCATCAGCCCCAGCAGAAAAAGACCAATTTAGGTTTCCACTATTAACCACATTCTTTCGAACAAGGGTTTTATTTTGAGTTCCATTTGATACGCCAGCCACATCCCAACCAGAACCTGGATCATCAGGAAAGCTTCCAATATAGTCAAGGATAGTAGTATCTGAATTTACAATCTTTACTAATGCTCTTGCATCATCACCATTGAAAGACACAACGTTTCCGCCTGTTGTTTGATCAGCATGGGAGAGAATATCAGAGTTTGATTGAGAATTAGCAACTATATGTACATCACCACTCGCGATGGAGCCTGTTAGATTGAATGAAAACTCATCAATAACCCCTCCGTTTTGGGCTCCTAATATATAATAATCTTCAAGATCTACGGTAGATCCAGTACCATTATAAATCTCTAAATACTTATTATTTCCAGACGCTGCCTCACCATATTCAGAAAAAAACAAATCAGCAGCGCAACCCGTACAGGTTGTATAAGTAGAATCATATTGTCCAAAAATTCTAATTCCTTGGGCTCTCCAATAGTCTTCTTGCCCAATAAAGGATGAAAAATCAAGAGTTTCAGATTGACTCATTGGCTCACCATCAATAATTGTTATAATACTGATAGACCCATATGGATCTATTGAGTAGTCATCTGATGGTTCACCTTCATTAGCTGTTACAACCTTATTACCATCAGGGCTAAATTGTAAATTGTCAGGTAACACACCTACTTCAACTGTTTTTATATGAGCTCCTGTCAAAGCATCATAAAATACAACACTACCTTTTTGATCTACAGACTCAGCCTGGACAGCAACAGCAACAAGGCCATCATAAACCGCTACCGCATTAGCAGTACCACCAAACACTTCCATATCAACATCAATCTCAAAAGATAATTGAGGAGAGGAAGGTTGAGAAACGGAAAGTGCAACAATATCGTTTGCATCAGCATTAACAAAAAATATTTTTTGTGTACTAGCGTCATAATCTACTATTTCAGCAGCTCCTTCATCAAAAATTCCAGTATCGTACGTTGATAAATGAGTAACGTCAAGACCATCTCCTATACCACCAAAGATTCGAACGCCTTGTTCTTTTAATTCTTCTTTTTGATTATCAAAATGTGTAAAACCCATAGTAGTAGCGGGAGAAACAGGTTGACCATCTATAATATTTATAATACTAACACTTCCTGGAGGATCTATCCTGTAATCACTACTTGGCTCACCCTCATTAGATGAAATCACCTTAGAACCATCTGCAGAGAAAGAAACAGCATCAGGCATAATACCTACAGTAATTGATTCAATCAATGTACCTGAAGTACTATTATAAAAAGCAATTTGACCTGGCTCATCTACAATCGGAGATTGAACAGCGACTGCGACTAACCCTTCAAATACATCAACAGAATTTGCCTCGCCACCAATAATGATATCATCTCCACCAATTGTATATACTTCTTGCGGAGATTCAGGATCGCTAATGTCAACTGCAGATATTTCATTATTTTCAGAATTAACAAAAAACATATACCCTGTAACCTTATCGTATGTAACAATCTCAGCAGCATCCACATCAAAAAGACCAGTATCGTACGTACCAAGGTGATCAACGAAAACCTGTTGCCCAACGGATACGCTTTGAATTGAAAATGATAATAAAATTGTTTTTAATAAAGATCTCATTAAAGACTCCAAATTTTTGAGGGGGTTTTTATGTTTTTTCGAGCTGTTTGATACATTTTGTTGAGGGAAAAATATTCTAAGCAAGGATGGTAACTCAGGTGGACAATTACCACCCTTGCGTAGAAATTAGTTCGTTTTACTTCATAAACATTACTTTTGTAACATTATTGAATCCAGGAGCATTCATTCTGATAAAGTATGTACCAGAAGCTACTGACTTACCAAGGTTATCTAAACCATGCCAAGTTACAGCATGAACTCCAGCGCTCTGAATTCCAGAAACTAAATTCTGAACTACCCTACCTGTAATATCATAAACAGTTATTGCTACCTTACTCTCTGTAGGGATCGCATAACTAAATGTAGTAGCAGGGTTGAATGGATTAGGATAAGCGGATGACAATGCATAAGTGTTTGGTAAAATATCAGATAATTCAATATTTGTTCTAACAACTTGATTTGCATCGAAAACAACACTTCCTACTTCAGTTCCTTGGAACTCTAGTACCAATTCCTCACCACTTACTGCACCATCAATAGCAGCAGTAGTCGGATCATCACCATAGATTGCTGAGGTCACTAAGTATTTATCATCGTAAATATTCATAGAACCAACCAATAATCCAGACTCTGTTTTCACATCAACCCAACTATCATTGCCAAGACTTGCCCCACCAGAATTAACTGTTCCATTAATGAACATATATACTGGCGTAGGATTCAAGTTACCATTTACAGCATTTTTGATAGGTGAGTCAGAAGCAATAGCTACTCTTGCAGGACTTGTAGGATATTCAAATGGTGTAGCTGTAGAGACCTTCACCCAATAACCCAAACCATTTTCCATAGAGGTTAATGTGTTTAAAAACGGAAGCTGGTCAGGATCATAAAGAATAGCGCCACCATCAAAACCACTTACGTATTCAAGGACATCAGCATCAATTAATGATCCGAATGCTTGAGATGGAGGCATACTCATTTGAGGCTCGTATGCTATTAAATTCCAACCTGCAGAGAGATTATAATTGATAGATGTGTCCGCACCGTGAAAATCCATCATCATAGACTCATGCATCTTGACATAATAACCTTTACCTACTTCTAACTCTCTTAGACTGCTGAATAAATCACCAGGTCTAAAATATCCTCCTGGGCTAGATACATAAGCTATGTCTTCCATCATCTCATGAAAAAAGTCAAAAGTTGTGCTGATATATGGATCTACATCTAAAGATATTAGATTCCAACCTTCTTCCATGTGTACCATGTCTGCAATGTCTCCAGAAGCAACTGGGCCACTGCCAAGTCTTCCTTCATCATCCAATATAGACCATCCCTCAAGCCAATTCCATGTGCCAAAAGCACCACGATATCCAGCTTGATCAAAGAATGGGTCGGAAGGAACCGCCTCAGCTGTTCTATATGCACTGCTGTGTCCTGAAGGTCTTGGATCTACCAATGCCATGGTATTTGATACGACCTGAGGATCTGTTGTGTCAGCAACGAAAGAATCTGTTTCAGCAGCGTTACCAAATACATCATCAGAATTTGCAATAATATTCTGAGAAGACCAGTAAAGAGCATTTGGTGTAGCAGCCATATAATCATCACGATTCTGTGTTCTGACCTCAGTACCGACATCGTCATTATCAAAACCGTCATCATCAATGTCAACAATCAAATAGTTAACATACATTCCGCCACAGCCTTCTCTAGCCTTCACACCATCACCTGCACCGTTACCAATACCAGGTCCAAGTATAGACACATTAGAGAATAATGGATTAGTTCTAGGTTGCGAATCTAAATCGCCACCTGTTTTGTTATCCATCTCGTGACCTCGGTCAGATTCAGAATCCATTTTAACAAATAGGAACTGACCGCGACCCTGATATCCTTCATCAAGATCAAAAGCATCATCTCCAACTTGAACTACTGAACAATATTTTAGATCCACAGTTCCACCAAACATCTCAAAACCATCATCAAGATTGTA
>CENJ01062793.1_pt1 | contig 19216 bp, 20 predicted proteins | sample 356161 | NCBI WGS metagenome assembly CENJ01 (sample SAMEA2619531, study PRJEB7988) | marine metagenome | biome: marine biome (ENVO:00000447); feature: surface water layer (ENVO:00002042); material: "saline water (ENVO:00002010), including plankton (ENVO:xxxxxxxx)" | depth 5 m
ATTATTTCACTCATCAGCAAGCAAAGGGAACCTCCATGATGCACCCTCGCCAACGACCCTGGCTGCAACCTGTGACCGTTCGGCGGACAGGCTGACGGCACAGTATGTGGTACTTGCAAAACTGAGGCGAGGGACTAGGCTGACCCTCTCCAGCAAGGAGTATGCGGTGATGGCAGCCCAGACCAGTTCCCAGCACTTAGAGCAGCGTTTTTCTGAAGTCATTTCAGGCGCGGACAATTTAGACATCAAGACTCTGCCAAGCCGCGGCGCGCTATGGCCGCTGATGCGAGCAGAGGCAGAGCGTAGGGCCATTGAAGAACCTATTTTGGGCAGCTACTTCTACGCCACCATCCTCAATCACAACAGTTTTGCCAATGCCCTGAGCTTTCGCCTGGCCAGCAAGCTGGATAATCCCATGCTGCCCACCATGCTGATCAGAGACGTCATTGCAGAGGCCTGCGACGACGACCCCGAAGTCTTGGGGGCCGCCGAGATCGATATTATCGCGACCTATAGCCGGGATCCGGCCTGTTCAGATTTGTCCAGTGCCTTCCTGTTTTTCAAGGGCTATCACGCACTCCAGGCCCACCGTATCGCCCACTGGCTTTGGCGGCAGGGACGGCATACCTTAGCCCAGTTTTTTCAAAATCAGATTAGCGTGACCCTAGGCGTGGATATTCACCCCGCAGCCAAGGTAGGTTCCGGCATCATGTTCGATCACGCGACCGGGATCGTCATCGGAGAAACGGCCGTCGTGGAGGACGATGTCTCTATTCTGCACTCGGTCACTCTAGGGGGTACCGGTAAGAGCACTGGCGATCGGCATCCCAAAATTCGCAAGGGCGTCCTCCTGTCAGCGGGCTGCAAGATTATCGGTAATATTGAGATTGGTGAAAATGCGAAAGTGGGTGCTGGCAGCGTCGTTTTAGAGAACGTGCCCCCACATGTCACCGTTGTCGGGGTGCCCGCGAAAATTGTGGGCGCGCCACACAATCAAGTTCCCGCTCACGATATGGACCACCTGCTTGACAGCTAAGGGCCCCGGCGGGCGGGCCCACCGGGCGGAAAGGTTCCAAGGACGGCGATTGATCGGCCTAGCTGGGTTCCCAGCCTCCTCCGGCACGTTACAGGTTGGCTAATGAATCTACTTCAAACATTTACCCCTTTACCGCTAGCCAGGCGGCGGACAGTTTGCCAACATCCGCAGGGTGAAGAACAATAAATGGCTCACATAATCAGCCAGTAATATCCAGCGTCCGGGGGACCTAAGTTGACCAGGGCAGATCAAGCCAAAATCACGGTGATCGGTGCGATTTCCTATGACGAGATTCTCGCGTCGGATACGATTTTTGGTCCCGATGGACCCGGCCTGAACTGTAAGATTGTATCGCGCGCCCACCACCTAGGAGGCTGCGGCGGAAACATCGCCTACGGCCTAGTGCAGCATGGCCTATCGCCGGAGCTGATCTCTATTGCCGGGAAGGGTGATTTCAAGACCTACGCCACAAACCTCTCGCGACTCTCCATCGCCGCAGACAGTATCCTGGCGGTGCCCTATCGAAGCTGCGCTCGAGCGCTGATTGTGACCGACCCCGAGGGCACCCAGTTCACCGCCTTCGAACCCGAGCCCGAGATCACCTTGGGCGACTGGAAAAGCCTGCTTGAACACAGCAACCTGCGCCACAATAAGATTCTAATTTGTGCGCCCTTTCCTCAACAGCGACAACTCATCGCTCTCGAGTACGCGGCTCAGGTTAACCCCGACTGCCTGAAAATTTGGTGTCCGGGACAGTACGCCGATCGGTTAGATGCAAACCAACTGACATCCTTTGCCCCACACTGGGACATCCTCATCTGTAACGCCCAGGAGATGGAAAACCTTCAGCGGTTAGGCACCTTCGACTGGCGAGACAAGCTTTGCTTGGTGACTGATGGACCCCGGCCGGTGCGCGTCCGACTGCCGGATCAGAGTCAACGTACCATTCCAATTCCACGAATCGAACGCGCCGGAGAGGAAGATCCCACAGGGTGCGGTGACGCCATGATTGCGGGCTTCGCAGCCGCCCTCCTAGGCCATATCGAGGATGGTGGGACACCCAAGTGGATCAACAAGCTTAATGCCATCGTCAGAAACGGCATCCGAAATGCTCAGCGATGTTTCGCCAGCGTGGGGTCTCAAAACTACCAGCACGTTGAGGCAGTCGATAGAAATATCCAGGAGTCATGAGCACCCCCGATCTCCCCTGGTTGGCCTCCATTGGGCGCCAGACCTTAGCCATCGAACCCACCCCGCTGCAGAAGATGGAGAGGCTCAGCGCGGAGATTGGTGGCCCGGAGATATGGATTAAGCGCGATGACTGTACTGGGTTAGCTACGGGCGGCAACAAAACCCGCAAACTAGAGTATCTGTTGGCCGACGCGCTGACCCGTGGGGCAGACACCATCATTACCTACGGCGCCGTGCAGTCTAATCATGCCCGTCAAACGGCAGCCGCCTGTGCGCAGCTTGGTCTGAACTGCCACCTGCTGCTCTCCCGAAGAGTTAACTGGCCCCACCCAAGCTATTTGAACCAGGGCAACGTCCTGCTGGATCGCCTATTTGGTGCCCAGCTCCATGTCTGCGACCTTGACCAGGTCGACGGAACTCGGGACGCCTTGCTTGAACAACTCAAACAGGAAGGGCGGTCCGCCTACGAGATTCCCGCCGGAGGATCTAACCCCATTGGCGCGCTGGGCTATGTGCGCTGTATGGCGGAGCTTGCACGGCAGGCCGATGCTCTGGGGGTGCAGCTTGGGCAAATTGTGCACGCATCTGCTAGTGCGGGTACTCAGAGCGGACTTGTCTTTGGCGCCAACGCCCTCGGGCTAGAGACCCACATTATGGGCGTCAATGTCTTCCATCCCAGCCCCGAGACTTTGCGTAATCGAGTGCAGCATATTATTCGCGGTCTTTGCGAACGCCACCCTCAGGCTGGGGTCAATGCAGAAGTACCCATTGATATTAATCATGCCTACCTGGGAGAGGCCTATGGCATTCCCTCGGCTGAGGGGCTTGCGGCGATCCATCTCGCAGCGAGAATGGAGGGCATCCTTCTCGACCCGGTCTATTCCGGGAAGGCCTTTGCTGCTCTGATAGATCAGGTCAATTTAGGCAACTTCAACGAGCATTCGGCCATCGTCTTTATCCATACCGGAGGGCATGCCAGCCTCGGCGCCTATGCAGACGCCTTCGCTGATCCAGAACCCGCTTAGGCAGCTAGCCAACGTACATCCCACCGCTAGGAAAGAGCGTTTCTCCGGTAAAGTAAGACGACTGATCACTGGCGAGAAACAACGCCGTCTCTGCGATCTCTGAAGCTTGCCCAAGGCGCTGCATGGGGGTCATACCGATCATCACTTCCTGCCACATCGGTGACTGACGAATGCTCGCGGTCATGGGCGTCTCGATGAACCCCGGGCCGATGGCGTTGATGCGAATATTTTGCGCGGCCATTTCTGCAGCCATGACCTGGGTCAACATGATGACGCCAGCCTTAGAGACGCAGTAGTCCCCCGCACCTGGGAGCGGCCTGCGACCGGCGATAGAGGCTAAATTAATAATGCTGCCAGGGATGTTGAGCCGCAGCATATGCTGGACGGCCAGTTGGTTCGTGAGCAAAACCCCGGTGAGATTGACCTGGAGTACCTTGTGCCAGTCCTCCAGGGGTCGCTGATAAAGAAAATTTTCCTCCGGGTCCTCACTCGGCGTGGACACCTCACCGCTCACATAGTTAGCAGAAGATATCCCTGCCGCCGCGACAACGGTATCCACCCGGCCATAACGGGTGATCACTTCATCAAATAGGATGCCTTGGCTCTCCTGTGAGGTCACATCGACCTGGATAAACTCAATGTTTCGCGCATCAGACGACATCTCGCGTGCTGCTCGAATACCACGATCGGCGTGTATGTCCGCGACCACCACCTGGGCGCCCTGATCCGCAAACAGTTCGGCAGTTGCGCGTCCGATACCACTAATACCGCCTGTTATCACAGCAACCCTATTCTTGAGCCTTGTCATACTAATCTCCCTGTTAGTGGCTGTCGTCAGCCAAGTTTGATAGGGCCCTCGCTGGCGGAGCAAGCGCCGCCCTGAGCGCCGGATACCGTGGTTGATCAATATTGAGCTGATTGACCACCGTCGCGCGAAGGTGCTCCATCAGTTCAGGGGCGTCTAGCGTCCAGTGCCCCCCACGCAGCTCATTAACCAACCGCCAACGCAAGGCTTGAAGATCTGCCTCATCAGCTGACACAGCCAACAAGCAAGCGAGTCGACTGAACTCAGCGTGTCCGGCGGCCGTGCCCAAAGCCAATTCTCGGCTCACGATGTCCAGCGAGTTTCGGGCTACGCGTGCAAGAAATTGAGTGCGGCCCTCGGTAGCCGGAACAACTTCTTCCTGTAAAAAATCAATCACGCTGGCCAAGAGTTCATCCCGGTGCGGCATCATCGATGCATCAACGGGCGAGGTCGGCGAGACCAGGGCAACTGAGCCGGGTATCAGCAAATTGACGCAATCCATCTGGCACTCTGAGGAACGCCGTCCAACGGCCGGACGTTCCACGCTTTGATCAGGCCCGGTGCGATATTGCTCTGCCATGCCGAGACAGCCAACCGACCACCAAAAAGAACCAAAGACCTGCCAAAATTTGACGGCCTGAGGATCAACCTCCCGACCACTGGTTCTCGCATAGCCCTCCAAAAATGAGGCCAGTTGACCGAAACCGCCCACCGGCAGCTCAGCTCGACCAAATCGCCAGGAGTGAGTGAGCATCCATCCAATATCCCGGTGGGGATCACCCACGTGGGCCAGCTCCCAATCCAGCACGGCGACGACGCCCCGCCTGCCGTCCACCATAATGTTGCCATTGCGAAAATCGCCGTGGACCAGGGCAGGTTGATAGGTCTGCGGTAAATTTGCGAGCAGCCATCGGGCCGTATAGTCAATCATGGGCTGCGGCGTCTGCAGCGCCTTGTAGCGTGCCCAGGTCTGGTTAACGCATGCCTCAGGCCCAATTTCCACAAGCTTTTCCCGCAGCGCTGTGGCGGCTAGGTCAATACCGTGAATGCGGCCCAAGACTTCACCACATTGGGCCGCCAGTCTTGGCCGAACGGCGTCTAGCTCGGGGGATTTGACGATTTTGGAACCCAGGGTGATGCCGTCGAGCCACTGCATCAGGAAACCGGGACCCAGGCCCTCTTCCGGTGACAGGACTCGAAATATTTCAGGCTCCGGCACCCCGGCTCGAGCCGCAGCTAACATCAGCTCAGCCTCCACGGCCAGCCCGGGATGCTCGGCTGAGATTTCCGCCGGCAGGCCACCCGCAGCCCGACGCAGGGCCAGAAGCAAGGGCCCCTTTCGGGTGCGAAGAGTCAGTCGGTAAGTTTCCTGGCTGGCGCCGCCCGAGAGCCGCTCCATAGCGTCAAGCTCGATGAAACCTGGAAAAGTCTCTGCCAACAGGGGGGATAACTTTGCCTGCAAATCAGCCTGAACCCTCAAGGTTAGTCCTCCTCAACGCCCTTAGGTGCTCTCTGATTCATAAAGCCGAAGAGGTATCCCGCCACCCGCCGCATTTGAATTTCTTCGGCCCCCTCAGTAATGCGGTAACGACGATGATGACGATAGATGTGCTCGAAAGGTTTGTGACGAGAGTACCCCAGTCCACCGTGCACCTGCATGGCTCTATCCGCAGCCTCACAGCACAGGCGATTCGACCAGTAGTTACACATAGAGACCTTGTCGGAGACCGAAAATGCCCCCTGTGTGTCCATTTGCCATGCGGTTTTATGGATCAGGGCGCGGAGCATTTCACATTGGGTCTGCAGTTCCACCAACGGGAATTGGATACCCTGGTTACTGGCCAGAGGTTTACCAAAGGGTGCTCGCTGCTTGGCAAATGCAATCGATTCATTAATACAAAACTGCGCGGCACCAAGGGAAGAGGCTGCCTGGCGTATCCGATTCTCGTTAAAGAAGTGCTGAACCACGGCCAGGCCCCGGCCCTCCCCGCCCAAGATGGCCTCCCGGGGCACACGGACGTCTTTCAGGCTGATTCGCCCATGATCCGTCGGCATGTTGAAGGTCCAGAGCATTTCCTCCACTTGAAAGCCATCACTGTGCGTTGGCGTTAAAAAAGCCGTGATCCCCTTACCGTCTCCGGCTTCACCGGATGTTCGTGCGAAAATCAAATCATGCTTGGCCTTATGGATGCCGGTATTCCAGGTTTTGGACCCGTTGATAACCCACTCATCACCCTCGCGTCTTGCCGTGGTCTCCATGTGAGTGGCGTCCGACCCGTGTTCCGGTTCTGTAATGCCAAAGGCAAAACCGGCACTGCCCTCAGCTAGGCCATCGATCCATTCAGCCTTTTGCTGATCTGTGCCGTACTCAATCATGAGCAAGAGCCCCACATTGTTACCGACAATGGAGTGCTCGTTCTGAAGGTCGTTATGTAGGCCTAGGCCCATGCTTGCGAAGTGTTCCCGAATGACCGCCATCCCAAGATTGGTACCGTCCTGGCCACCATAGGCCTTGGGTAGCGGGTAGCGGTAGTGCCCGGCAGCATCAGCCCGGCGTCTCGCTTCAGCCAACAGTGCCTCCCACTCTTCGCTGGGCAAGCCACCGCGATCCCAGTCAGTCCGGGCATCTTCCCGCCGATGGTCAAAGAAGCGGATGTTGTCATCCTGCTGCTCTAAGGGCTTGATCTCGCGCTCGATGAAGTCATCGAGCTCAACCAGGTAGTCCTGAATCCCTTGGGGAATGTCAAAACTCATGTTCCTCTCCTCGTAATGCATCAGGGCTATCAAGGCCCCATCGAATCGCACCCTCCATAAACTGGCGGAATGCAGGCTCTGAGTAGGTAGCCGGCGTGTGGCCTAGCGCGCTGTAAAATACTCTGCCCGCCCCAACCGGATGCCACCACACTAGAGGGTGGTCCGCTCCCATAGGGCTACTTTCTGGGTCGTAGGTCGATTCGTCGATGCTGATCAGAACGTGGGTCAGAGCACGAGGGCTCTCGACAAAGTTGTACCACTCATCCGCGCGCTGCCAGATTTTGGGGAGATGGGACGTCGCAGGGTGTTGGGAATCCTCCACCAGCAGGGAGGCGACTTGAATATGACGTTCCATGGGGTGGTCAACAAACTGTGCTCTGAGGGCCTCCTGTAAATACCAGTCCCATTCATAGCTTCTGTCCCCTCCAGCCGCGTGCTGAGCAATGAGCGTGCCGCCTGTCTCCACATAGTCTTTCAGCGCCTGCCGCTGCTCGTCATTCCACACCGTTCCACTTTTGTGGTTGAGGATGATGAGATCGAACTGCGCCAAGGCCGACGTATTAAAATAGCCACCATTTTCAGTATGAAAAAAACGCCAGCCGTTTTTCTGCCCCAGCTGGTCAAGCATCTTGATGGAGGCTGGAATGCTCTCCTGGTGGCGAAAGGCGTTGGTCTTAGAAAAGCTGAGAATCGCGATCTCGCCCAAATTTTCGGGTGGCGACAGGGCTTCGTTGTCTAGTTGGGGTGCCTGCAGCAACTGTGGTTGTTGCCACAACACCATCAGCAGCACTCGATATTGATAAACGCCCACAACGAGCGTGACGATCAGGGCCAGGGCCAGCCAGACTCGCCACCGGCCCGTCATATTGCGCCAGCCCTCAGCTGGGCGACGGCATAATCTACGGCCCGAGCGGTCAGCGCCATATAGGTGAGTGAGGGATTCACACAGGAACCGGAGGTCATGCAGGCGCCATCAGTCACGAAAAGATTTGTCGCAGCATGCGCTTGATTGTGGGCGTTGAGGACGGCCTGATCAGGGTCATGGCCCATACGCGCCGTTCCCATCTCGTGAATAGCGTCGCCGCCCACCATCGGCGCAGCACCACTCTCGATATCCTCCGCCCCCGCCGCTTCAAGCATGGCTATAGCTTGGTCGACGACGTCCTGCCGATGACGTTTTTCGTTTTCCCCAAACTCGAAGTGGAAGGTCACCTGAGGAATGCCAAACCGATCTTTCTTGGTGGGGTGCAGGGCCATCGTATTGTGGGCATAGGGCAGGATCTCACCAAAGCCGCCAAGCCTCATGTACCAGGGTCCAGGCCGCCGCAACCCGTGTTTGAAGTCCGCACCGAAGCCTGGCGTCGCCTTAGCTTGAGCATCCCAGGAGCGCCGGCTGGCTCCCCCCTGATACCCATAACCACGACTGAACCCAAGGCCGTCATCGCCTTCGACATTTCTGAAGCGGGGAATGTAGATGCCATTGGGACGATGGCCATAGGGATAATATTCCTCAAATCCAGGAATGCGTCCCGTGGCCCCTGCCCTGTAGGTATGGTCCATCAAATATCGACCCAGCGCGCCGCTTCGATTTGCGAAGGCGCCATCGCCGGCGCCGGGAGAGTTCAGCAGAATTTGCGTGGACCCCACTGTTGAGGCGCACAAAAAGATGAGCTTGGCAGCATAGCGACGACGCTGGCCGCTCTCGGTATCCACGACTCGCACGGCCGTCACGCGCTGGCCTTTGGCGTCATATTCAAGGCGCTCGACTAGGCTATTGGGGCGTAGCTCGAAGTTTCCCGTGGCCATGGCTGCCGGAAGCGTGCTGGATTGGGAGCTGAAATAAGACCCCGCCGAACAGCCTCGGTGACATGGACCACAATAATGACAGGGTGCGCGCCCGGGCAGAGGCTCGGTCAACGTTGCCGTCCGACCAATGGTCATCACTCGATCCGGGAATTTTTCCTTAATTTTCTTTGCAACATATTGCTCTACCACGTTCATTTGCATGGGCTTTTGAAATTCCCCATCCGGGAGCTGGTCCAAGCCCAGGGATTGACCGCTGACCCCGATAAAACGCTCCACGTGGCTATACCATGAGGCGATATCCTCATAGCGGATGGGCCAATCGATCCCGACGCCATCGCGTTTGTTCGCCGAAAAATCCAGGTCACTCCAGCGATAGCTCTGCCGCGCCCACAGCAGGCTGCGGCCTCCGACCACATCAGCCCGCATCCAACGAAAGGGATCATCTGGGTTGAAATCATAGGGATTCTGCGCGTCGTTATTCCAGAAGTGTCGCGTCGTTTCATCGAAGGCATAGGAGGTGGACTGAATTTCATATTGCTCAGCGTATAGCGCTCTCGGGCGCAAACCCTTATTCGGTCGCTTCCATGAGGGCTGATGTTCCCCCACATAGTCCACCCCGTGCTCAATGGGTTTACCGCGCTCAAGCATGAGCACCCGGAGCCCGCGTTCCGTCAGTTCCTTAGCTGCCCAACCGCCGGAAACGCCAGACCCAACGACAATCGCGTCCACGGACTCCACCGCGCCAATCGAATGGCCACTCTCTATCTCGCCCATAGCTTGCCCACCACATTAAATTTGAAGAAACCATCGTAGCGCCCGGGCATGGGCACATATTCTCTCTCAACGGTGGAACCCAGCTCAGAGGTGTAGAAGCCCGTAACCGTCAGCTCTTTGATCTGAAGAAACATTTCGGCTCCCCCCTGATCCCAGCTGGATTCGGCATCTCGCTCCGCGACCGCGGAAAGCTCCTCAAGCAGTTGAACCTGATGACTCGCCTCGAGCTTTGTAAAGGAGGCACTGAAACGTCGAACGCTTTCGGCCTCTAGAGCATCTAGCCCCCGTATAAAGGAAGCTCGCTCATCAGCCTGATACCAACTGGCCACCACGTAGTCGATGAAGTCACCCACACCAGCCGCCAGCGCACCCGGCGTATCCGTGTCAGGGATAATCAGATCGGCACACCGGTGGGCTATGCCTTGCTGCCCCGTGGTAAGGGCGCGAGTTTTTATGGTTCTATCGGCTATAGGCACCTCTACGGCTCTGGTACAGCTTTCGGAAAGCGTTCCACCCAGCAGTATCAATGCGCCCTGAAGCAGTTCTCTTCTTTGCATGGCTTACCTCAAATACCTCAATTCTTTAAGTGCCCTTCGCGCTTGGCCCAATCTAGTCCTCGGCAACCCGGCGCTGCCCCGATTCGCGCCACCAGAGGAAGGCAAAAACAGGGATCAACGCGAGAGGAATCATGGCGACAATTTGGAATGACTCCACCGACGCAGCCCGAACAACCTGCTCAAGCGCTTCCCCTTGCAGCGCCTCAAAGGCCTGAACGCCGCCCGCGGCGCGAACTTTCGCCTCGTCAAATATGGCTCCCATCCAGGGCAATACAGTCCAGCTCGCCACCCCACCGGCAAAGCCCATAAGGCCCAGCATCAACGCACCGCCCGCTGGATAACGCTCGGCCACGGCGCCAAGCATCGTTGGATAGAAGTAACAAATACCCAGCGCCCAGAGGGTGGCCGCTGCGAACGCCGAGAGTGGCGTACCAGCTTGCGATAGAAAATAAAGGCCGGGTGCCGCTAATAGACAGCCCAAGGTTAACAGCCCAGGACTAGAGAACCGGGCAACCATTGTGCCGGCATAATGACGGCCAATAAAAATCAGCAAATTGATGTAAATCAGGACCCAGACCCCTGGCATACCCACAATGTTAGTCAGCGCCAAGTCCACCCAGGCTGAGGGCGCCAACTCTGCCGTCACCGTGCCCATCATGCACAAAAACCAAATAAAAAAGCCCGGAGAACGCCCGAGTTGGGCAAACATATCGCCATAGGAGAGGCCCATTGCTACACGCTCAGTCACCGGGAATTCGGCACGTATGACCATCCAGGCAAGAACCAAGGCAGGCACCATAAGGATAATGAGGTTCAGCTGCCAGATTGCCCCGACTTGAATAATCCCGAGGCCGAGCAACCCGCCTGCTACAATGCCCGCTGGCCACCAGGCGTGCAGGATATTTAAGCGGTGTGTTTTCTCTTCCGGGTAAGCTGTGGCAATCAGTGGGTTGGTCGCGGCCTCAACCGCACCCCACCCGAGACCCGTGAGCAGTAGCCCCCCATACACCAGCCAATAGGCCGTAATAGAAGGCGCCATGATGGAGGCCATCAGGACACAAAGACTGCCCAGAAAGTAGCCTGCTGCGGCGAACAGGAGCATGGCCCGAATACCCACCAAATCCACCAGAGCAGCGCCAAACAGGAGCGTTAACGCGAATCCGACAAAGGTCGCTCCCAGTACCTCGCCCACCATGGTGGCCGAACGCGCAACATCCAGCACATCAAACAAATCCGCCTGAAGATCGCCAGCAATGGCAGCTCTGACCGCGAACCCCAATCCGATCATGAAGATCGCCAGGTTGGACAGCACGAAGAGCAGACGACGGTTCTCTGCCTGCAGAATTTTTTGATCTGACATAATCCCTCCCTCTCTTCTATTATTGGCCGAGCACGCGTTAAGTGGAATAGCAATCTGCGGTGAATCACCGACGGTGTCGATCCCGGACGTTTGAGTTTGGGCACAGATTCGAGAAGGCTTGAGCAGGGAGCAGATGAAATATATTTGGATTGCAGGGGGTTGGTTATGCGTTGGGCTTGCCCTTCTGGGGATTGCGCTCCCGCTGCTGCCAACGACCCCCTTTCTCTTGCTGGCTGCCCTATGCTTTAGCAGAGGCTCCGAGCGTCTTTATGCATGGTTGATCTACCATCCGAAGCTTGGGCCTCCTATCAGGGATTGGCAGACCAATAAAATCATTCGCCGCCCGGTCAAACTGATGGCGACGGTCACCATGATCGGCGTGCTCCTACTCTCCTTCGCCTTGGACCTGGCTTTTGGCGTGATCGCGATTCAAGCCGCGGTGATGGCCGGCGTTCTGGTCTTTATCTGGCGTCAGCGTGAAGTCTAGCCCCGGGCAGTGAAATTTTTTTATGATCGCTCACTCGTCACCCATCCTCTCATCCTCTGGTCTGACGCCACGAAACTCCTCCCGCGCACGCAACAGCGCTATGCAGGGGACCAGAAAAATTGCTCCGGCAACGGCCGCGGAGATCGGGCCGCCGCCTTTTTCGTTTATCAAATTCCAAACGATCATGGCAATCACGACCTGAGCCGCATAGACCCCAGCCCAGGGCCACATCCAGGCCTTCATGGACCGAAAACCATAGGCCCCTAGTCCGTAGATCAGCCAATGGAACGGCTCAGTCAACTTAGCCGCCCATCCGGTCAGCGTGAAACCAAACCAAATTTCGTGGTCCTCAGCGACAGGCTTAACAAAGATATCGAAAGGCATGTAGATGAAGGTCATGTAGAGGCAGAAAAAGAAAATAAGCGACATCCACCAGGGACGCCGGAGCCAATCGTCACGAATAATTTCAGTTATCGATGCCATCTGTCTGCTCCACCTTCTGCCGTTAACTCATCTCAGAGCTTAAACCACTTTGTTGGGTAACGCCTGACCCGCCAGCAGGGCTTGCATATTGTGCAGCGCACAGCGCCCCATGGCCTCGCGAGTCTGCAGGGTGCCACTCCCCATGTGAGGCAACAGCACCGCCTGAGGACATTCGTAGAGAGCGTGATGAACCGTAGGTTCACTTTCATAGACGTCCAGACCGGCTCCCGCAATGCCTCCACCGGCCAAGGCATCCGCCAAATCCGCTTCATTGATCACATCACCTCGGGCAGTGTTGATCAAAAAAGCATGGGGCTGCATGCATGCCAAATTGTCAGCGTTGAGGAGGTGGTGAGTTTCAGGTGTAGCAGGACAGTGAAGGCTCACAAAATCTGACTGACCGAGAAGCGCCTCCAGAGATACTCGCGCAGCACCAAGCTCGGCAGCCACCTCGGGCGCAACCTCGCTGCGGCCAAAATAAAGAATCTGCATACCGAAACCGTGATGGGCCATTCGCGCCAACGCGATACCTATGCGCCCCATTCCCACGATACCTAACACTTTGCCGCTGACCTGAGTGGATAGCATGTGGGTGGGGTGCCACCCCTGCCATTTACCTGATCGAACCAGCCGCTCGCCCTCGCCGGTGCGCCGAGCACAGGTCAGAATGAGCGTCATCGCGATCTCTGCGGTCGCCTGGGTCAACACCCCGGGCGTATTCGTTACCGAGATGTTCCTCTCCGCTGCTGCGGCTACGTCGATGTGATTAAATCCAACGCCAAAATTCGCAATAAGCCGAACCCGCACCTGAGGATCGCGCAGCATGTCGCCCTCTATTCGGTCCGTAACCGTCGGGCATAGAATGTCTGCCTCTTTGAGGGCTTGAGACAGTTCGTCACGACTCATGGGGCCGTCTTCCTGCCGCAGCGATACATCGAAAATCTGTTCCAGCTCCCGCTCCACCGCCTCGGGCCAGCGTCGTGTAAGCACGACTTTCAACCGCTCGTTATCCATGGTCTCTCCAAGCCTTCATTCGTTGCTACGCTCTTAACCGACACTCTCATGAAACCTTACTTGCTGCCGTTAGCGACGGGCACTATCCTGCCCGCACATCTTTACAATTCAGCAGTGAGGTTCGGGTGAGCAACGGCTATGGGCACTTTATAAAGGGCGAAGCGATTGAGGGCAAATCCGGCCGCCATCAAGATGTTTTCAACCCATCTACCGGCGAGATCAGTGGTCGCGTCGCCCTAGCAAATGCCAGCGAACTCGACCAAGCGGTTGCTTCCGCCAGGGCGGCCCTGCCCGCGTGGGCGTCCATGAATCCGCAACGACGCGCACGGGTGCTTTTTAAATTTAAGCAGCTTGTCGAGTCTAGGGCCGACGACCTCGCACAACTGCTTTCCGCCGAACACGGCAAGGTCTTGGCAGACGCTCACGGGGATATTCAAAGAGGCCTCGACGTCATCGAGTTCGCCTGCGGTATTCCGCACCTGCTCAAGGGTGAATATACGCAGGGCGCCGGACCTGGTATCGACGTCTACAGCATGCGGCAACCCGTGGGCGTTGTGGCAGGCATAACACCCTTTAACTTTCCGGCGATGATCCCGATGTGGATGTTTGGGGTGGCCATCGCCACGGGCTGCACCTTTATTCTCAAGCCGTCAGAAAAAGACCCCGGCGTGCCCCTGCTGCTTGCCGAACTAATGACGCAGGCAGGCGCCCCTGCCGGCGTTCTTAACGTGATTAATGGTGACAAACAAGTCGTTGACGCTATCGTGAGTCATCCGCTGATTCGTGCCGTTAGCTTTGTGGGCTCCTCGGATATTGCACATTACGTTTATCGTGGCTGTGCCGAAAGCGGAAAACGCGTGCAGGCCATGGGCGGTGCGAAAAACCACGGCATTATTCTTCCAGATGCGGACCTGGATCAAGCCGTGAAAGATATTGCTGGTGCGGCCTACGGCTCCGCCGGGGAGCGGTGTATGGCGTTGTCCGCAGTCGTGGCCGTGGGCGATCAAACCGCTAACCGCTTCATCGAGGCTATGCGCGAAGAACTCAGTAATCTGCGGGTTGGCATCTCTACCGACCCCCAGGCTGACTACGGACCCGTGATATCCGCCGTTCATAAGGAGCGAGTAGAAAACTATATCGCCATGGGTGCTGCCGAGGGCGCAGACCTGATCTGTGACGGACGGGGCTTCTCCCTTCAGGGTTACGAAAATGGCTTCTATATCGGCCCAACCCTTTTTGACCATGTTCGCCCTGAAATGCAGAGCTACCAAGACGAAATTTTTGGCCCCGTCCTTCAGGTGCTCCGGGAAGATGACCCAGAACAGGCCATTCGACTGGCGTCAGATCACCAGTATGGAAATGGGGTAGCCCTTTTTACGCGTGATGGTGGCGCTGCTCGTGACTTCGCTCAGCGTGTCAATGTAGGGATGGTTGGCATCAACGTGCCCATACCGGTCCCGGTCGCCTATCACAGCTTTGGCGGTTGGAAGCGGTCGGCCTTTGGCGACACCAATCAACACGGCATGGAGGGCGTGCGTTTCTACACCCAAACCAAGACGGTCACCCAGCGCTGGCCGGACGGACCCACGGGCCAGGCCGCCTTCAATATCCCGCTGATGGATTAGTAAACGAGTGTGGCCGAGACTAGGAGAGCCCGGTGACGGGCACCAGAGCACCATGTATTGCCCTAGCGCGTTCGGACCCAAGAAAGCAGATCACGTCGCCTAAATCCTCGGGGGCTACCCAATGCCCAAAGTCCGCGGAGGGCATATCAGCGCGGTTACGCGGCGTGTCGATCACGCTGGGCAAGACGGCGTTGACATTAATACCCTGGGCCTTCACTTCTTCGCTTAATGCTTCCGTCAAGCGCATGACCGTCGATTTTGCCGCCAGATAGGAAGACAGGTTCGCAACGCCTCGCGCCGCCGCTGCAGCACCTACGTTGATGATGCTCCCCCGACCTTGTTCTAGCAGGTACGGTACGGCGGCCTTGAGCGTACGCCGCAGGGTGGTCACATTGATGGCAAACATCGCATCCCACTGTTCATCCTCAGTGGTATACACCGTAGGCCCCATATCAAAGCCACCCGCTATGTTGGCCAGAATGTGGAATTCACCGATTTGTTCAAAACAGCCAGCGAGGCTGGATTCACTCAGTAAATCCACGCGCATGGGTTCTCCAACGGCGCCGTCGGGGGCATCGATAATATCGAGTAAAATCACTCTGGCGCCTTCTCGCTGGGCAATGCGTGCAACCCCCTGACCAAGAACACCTAACCCACCTGTAATCACCATAACCTTGTCTTTAAGCAGCATCTTGCCTCCTATCTTCCGACCAGCTCTTCCTGTAACCCTGAAATCATACCGATGCAGACCCCAGGCGCGCGATACGCCTTTCTGAATACCCCAGCAGGACGACACGCCGATAAATTCGCTACACTCCAACGTCAACGTTTTGGGGAGCGAACATGATTTATAGAATATTGCCGGCCTTGGTTGGAGGCCTGATGGGACTTCAGGCCTTGGGTTGGATAACCAACCCAGCAACGGCGGCCGCTGGCTTAGGCATGCCCCTGCTGGAGGGCATGGCCCGCAGCACCCAGATTGGCGATTTCTCAGCCTTCTTTGTTTGCGTTAGCGGCTTTGCTCTATTCGGCGCCTGGCAGCGCCAGGGACACTGGCTGATCAGTGCCGGGCTTATTCTAGGTGCTGCAGCCGTGTTCAGAACGCTTGCATGGCTCGTGCATGATGCTCCCCTCGCAAGCGTCTTTATTGGGACAGAGATCACCTGCGCCGCCATCCTCATCCTGTGCGCTGGGAGAATTCATCCCGCCGAGGCGTGAGCCGCTCATCCGTCTTTAGGGCTCAACGCCAGGCACGCGAACCGTCAGGCCGTCATGCTCTGCCTTGAGCCTTATCTGGCAGGCGAGGCGGCTGGTGGCCCGCCAGCCTAGCGCATAAGACAGAAGATCTGCCTCTTCCGGCTGTGCAGAGGGCAGTTTGTCCGCCCACTCGGCGTCCACCCAACAATGACACGTACAACAGGAGCAGCCGCCTCCGCACTGAGCAAGAATACCGTCTACACCATTGTCTACGGCGACTTCCATAAGCGTGTCTCCAGGCCGAGCATCATAGCTCAGGACATCGCCGTTGGGCTGTATAAAGGTCACCTGGATTATTTCCATTGGAGCCGTCCTTCTTCCACGGGGCGTTCGGCTCTATTGTAGCAGCCAACCTGCTCAGGACGGCGCACGGAAGGTCATCCGGTTTTATCCATAGCCTGACCCGCCCGCCCAGGTCAGGTCAGGTCAGGTCAGGTGCCTCAGCGTGCAGCTTTGGTTCACGCTGAGCTAAGGGTCTTGGGACTCTACGACGCTGGGCACAGCCTGAAAGTGGCCTAACGCCATCATCTTTTCTGCAAGGGACGTCTCGTAGGCCTCTTCAGGAGCCTCTCTAACGATTCGATCCAGGTCCACGGCGTCTCGACCGACAAGAATTCTCCATCGATTTTCTCGAACCCCGTCCAAGATGATCTCCGCTGCCTCGTCTGAGGTGGTCGGTGCCTCGTCTCTGAAGGTCTCGGCCTGTTGCTGAAGCATTTCACGAATATGGTCATCCGGGATGTTGTCCACGGGCAGGCCGCGCTTTGCAAAGTCTTCTCGAATGCCTGCAATCTCATGGGCCGACAGTTCCTTGGGTTCACTCTGGCCATGGGCACGAAAGCTGTTCAGCAGAATTGAGGTGCCAACGTGCCCCGGCATTACAACGGAACACTGAACGTGGGGTGCCAGTAAACGCAGCTCCGTGACCAGCGCCTCAGTAAACCCTTTGACCGCAAATTTTGCGGCGCTGTAGGACGTATGCGGCACGCCTTGACCCAGGCTAGCCCAAAAACCATTCACCGAACTGGTATTCACAATATGGCCCTCATCGCTCTCGAGCAGAGCAGGCATGAAGGCACGACAGCCAAAGTAGACCCCATACCAACACACCGAAAAGGTTCGTTCCCATTCTTCTCTCGGGTCTTCGATGAAGGAGCCCCCACCGGCAATACCGGCGTTATTGATCAGCAGGTTGATATGATCTGAGTTATGTTCCTTCAGCACTGCATCACGAAACCGATTCATCTGGACTTCGCTGCTGACATCACAGATGTGTGAAGAAAGTCGGCCAGGCCCGAAGGGCGTCGCCAACTCAGCCGTTTCCGCCATCTGCTCCGCATAGACATCGCACATCGCCACATGAGCGCCGGCTTTTATAAGCTGACAGACCAGGGCCCGCCCGATGCCCGTACCGCCACCGGTGACTACTGCAAGTTTGTCTTCAAAGCGATCCATGTGTCCTCCTCCACTGGCATATTTCCCAGTCGCCCTCAACTCGCCTCAAGCACGGAACGAATACGGCCTGCGTGCTCTTGCAGCAGTCCAAAGTCGGCCATCTCTCTAGCGTGCATACTCAGATTGATGCCCTCGGTTCGGGGCAGAATATGGAAGTGCAGATGGAAGACGCTCTGTCCAGCCGCTGAACCATTGAGCTGGGCGATCATAATCCCCGGCACCGCAAAGGCCTCCCTCACGGCCTCGGCGACCCGCTGCACGGTGGCCATGGTCTGTCCCAAAATTTGGGGATCAATATCGTATAGGTTTTCGGCTGGGGTCTTGGGAATAACTAGCGTATGCCCGTCTACCTGGGGCATCACATCCATGAACGCTAGGCTGTGCTCGTCCTCATAAACCGTGAAGGCAGGCGCTTCACCTCTGAGAATCTTGGCGAAAATATTATCGGTATCGTAGGCCATGGTCCCTCCTCGCTGCACCAGGTCTCATGCGAGCAAAAAGAGTAACACAGCCGGTTTGGGATAGGCTGGCCCCACCACCCCGAACATAATGTCATAGCAAAAAAAGGGGGCCATGCCCCCTTTTGCTCCCTCCTAATTAGAGGTCTCGTTACTTAGACCGAGGCGTATAGCCCATGATGGCCTTGGTTTCTAAGAATTCCTCAAAACCATAGCGTCCCCATTCGCGGCCGTTGCCAGACTGCTTGTATCCACCAAAGGGCGCATTTTGATCCACTGGCGCACCATTCAGGTGGACGTTTCCTGTCCGGATCAGGCGGGCGACTTTCTTCGCGCGCTCTGGATCCTCGGAAGAAATGTAGCCGCTAAGACCATAGACCGTATCGTTGGCAATGCGGACCGCATCTTCATCGTCCTCGTAGCCGATCATGGTGAGCACGGGGCCAAAGATTTCTTCCTGGGCGATAGTCATATCATTGGTTACGTGGGAGAAAACCGTAGGCTTGATGTAGAAGCCCGCGTTGAGACCGTCCGGACGCCCCGGACCGCCGGTCTCAAGCCTAGCACCCTCATCAATGCCTTTTTGTATAAGGTCCTGGATCTTATTGAACTGGACCTCAGAGACCACGGGACCAATGGTCACGCCCTCGGCAGTGGGATCACCCACACGTACCTTCTCCGCTGCGGCTTTGGCTACGGCGGCAGCCTCATCCATGCGCGCATTGGGGACGAGCATACGACTTGGCGCGTTACAGCTCTGGCCCGAGTTAGTCACCATCCCAAAGACATCCCGAGCAATGGCTTTCTCAAAGTTCGCGTCGTCGAGAATGATATTAGCGGACTTACCGCCCAGCTCCTGAGCGACACGTTTAACCGTTGGGGCTGCATTTTTAGCCACTTCGATGCCGGCCCGGGTAGAGCCCGTGAAGGACATCATGTCCACATCGGGGTGGGAGGATAGGGCTGCCCCTACCGTTGGGCCATCCCCATGAATCAGGTTGAAGACCCCAGCGGGCACACCGGCCTCATCAAGAATTTCCGCAAACAGAACCGCATTGAAGGGCGCAACTTCCGAGGGCTTGAGGACCATGGTGCAACCCGCAGCCAATGCTGGGGCGACCTTACAGGC
>CENJ01000094.1_pt1 | contig 19201 bp, 19 predicted proteins | sample 356161 | NCBI WGS metagenome assembly CENJ01 (sample SAMEA2619531, study PRJEB7988) | marine metagenome | biome: marine biome (ENVO:00000447); feature: surface water layer (ENVO:00002042); material: "saline water (ENVO:00002010), including plankton (ENVO:xxxxxxxx)" | depth 5 m
ACCTCGATATCTCTTTTAATAATTTCTTTGTGCATTTCGAGATGGTCAGTATCAAATAAATTGGCAGAGAGTTCACCATGAACGCTGTAATCTAACTCTTGGGATAAAAGTGATTGCTTAAGTAATCTGAGTTCATTTTGATTGATTTTTTGTCCGACAATGACATTAGTTGAACAAACGGGCACCTCGATCGAGGTCACACCAAAACTTCTGACTCTCTCTATTTGAGAGTTAAAGCTGAGTATATTTTCTTTTTCACATTGAATCGTGAAACCTGCCTTTTTGACCATATTACGATCCTAATAAGTAATGTTAAATATGTGTGAATTTTCAATGAATTTCTAATTTTAATTATTTGTATATTCTAGATTCTTATGTTTCGTTGGATAAAGTGCTTTTAAAGGAATAAAAAAAATTATTTTTTGAGCATTTTTTTAAATAATCTAGTGAAGGAAGTTGAACCTTCAAACTAGATTTTTTTCAATAAATGATTGATATTAATCTTAGCTAAACACTTATTTGTATTAAAAATCAATATTTCTATGATTTTCAAGGAAATATCATCCGATCATACTGAATTTTATATAAAATCATTTTATTTCATAGCTTGATAACATTGCTTATTTGGTATTGCTTTTGAATTGACTCTAATTATTAAGGTATATATCTGTTGCGTCATTTTAATAGGTATAAAATTTGTCAAAATTCAATAAATTCAGCACTTTATGGTTAGTGTAGATTATATTCTAATATTGATTTTTATAGTTATTGGTGCAGGTATGGCTTTGGCAATGTATTTGCTATCAAAAGTTCTATCTCCAAGCTCGCCTGACGCAGAAAAGTTATCTGCATATGAATGTGGTTTTGAAGCATTTGATGATGCTCGATCAAAGTTTGATGTGAAGTTTTATCTTGTATCAATTTTATTTATAATTTTTGATTTAGAAATTGCATTTCTATTTCCTTGGGCTGTTAGTTTAAAAAATATTGGTGCACTAGGATTTTATTCAATGATGTTTTTTTTATTTATTCTTACAGTAGGTTTTATTTATGAATGGAAGAATGGAGCATTAGATTGGGAGTAAATATCGAACATAATTCATCTTTAAATATTGATGAAGTATTTGAAAAAAAAGGTTTCGTTACCGCTTCGTTTGAAAACTTAATTAATTGGGCACGTTCAGGATCACTTTGGCCGATGACCTTTGGTCTTGCTTGTTGTGGTGTAGAGATGATGCATTCTTACATGAGCCGATACGATTTAGATAGATTGGGTGTAATTCCAAGAGGTTCACCAAGACAATCCGATGTGATGATTGTTGCTGGAACATTAACCAACAAAATGGCATCAGCTCTAAGAAAAGTTTACGATCAAATGCCAGAACCTCGATGGGTTATTTCGATGGGCTCTTGTGCCAATGGAGGGGGTTATTATCACTATTCATATTCAGTTGTAAGAGGCTGTGATCGAATTGTTCCAGTTGACATTTATGTTCCTGGATGCCCACCCACTGCAGAAGCTCTGCTTTATGGCATCATGCAATTACAAGATAAAATTAAGAAAAAGAAAAAAATCTATAGGTAAAATAATTGTCACCAAACCTTTTACAAAAATATTCAATAGGAAATTTTCATTTTTCAGTCAAGTCTGGCGTTGATAATATCTTGGTTAAAAAAGAAGCAATTTTAGAAGTTGTGCAAAAAGTAAAAGAAGATGAAGAGCTTTTATACGAACAGCTTGTTGATATTACCGCAACAGACAATCTAATGTCAAAAAGTGGGTACACGGAAGAAAGATTTACTCTTATTTATAGTTTTTTAAGTCTAAAATTTAATAAAAGGCTTTTTATTTTTACTAATCTCGCAGAAGGCGATTTGGATATTGATACCATTACCCCTATCTTTGAGTCAGCTGACTGGTATGAAAGAGAGTGTTATGATTTGTTTGGAATTAATTTTAAAAACCATCCTAATCTTCAACGTTTAATGAATGACTATAACTTTCAAGGCCATCCTCTAAGAAAAGACTTCCCACTTACAGGCTATGAGGAGGTTCGATACGATGAAAATCTAAAAAAAGTAGTTTATGAACCTGTAACTTTAAAACAAGAGTTTAGAGATTTTGATAATGAGAGCCCTTGGGAAGGGATGAAAGAAACAATCCAAGAGGAATTAAAAAAATAATGGCTGAAAATTTCAAACCCGTTACTTTAAATTTTGGTCCTCAACATCCAGCTGCTCACGGTGTTTTAAGATTGCTTGTTCAACTAGAAGGGGAGGTGGTGAATAAAGCTGAACCACATATTGGCCTTCTTCATCGAGGAACAGAAAAATTAATTGAACAAAAAACTTACACCCAAGCTATCCCATATTTTGATCGTTTAGATTATGTTTCCCCAATGTGTCAAGAACATGCATTTGCAATTGCTGTTGAAGATTTATTGGGTATTGAAGCACCCCTTCGAGCACAGTACATCCGTGTGATGTTTGCAGAGGTAACGAGAATATTAAATCATCTTTTAAATATTCCTGCTTTTGCAATGGATATTGGCGCCGCCACTCCAATGCTTTGGGCATTTGAGGAAAGAGAAAAAATGCTTGAATTTCATGAGGCTGTTTCTGGGGCTCGTTTTCATGCTGCTTATTTTAGACCTGGTGGAGTTCATCAAGATTTACCTGATAATCTGTTAGAGAAAATGAAAACTTATTTTACTAATTTTCCTAAGTTCATTGATACCATTGAGGAGCTTTTAACTGAAAATAGAATTTTCAAACAACGTTCAGTTGATATTGGTATATTAAGTAAAGATGATGCGATTAAGTTAAGTTGTAGTGGTCCTGTTTTACGGGCAAGTGGAGTAGCTTGGGATTTAAGAAAATCACAACCTTATGATGTTTACGGCGATCTTGATTTTTCTATTCCTGTTGGCAAGACTGGCGATACCTATGATCGTTATTTAGTTCGTATGGAAGAAATGAGAGAGTCAGTAAAGATCATTCTTCAATGCATTGATAAAATTCCTGAGGGCCCAGTGATGATTGAAAATAACAAAATTACGCCTCCAAAAAGATCTGAAATGAAACATTCAATGGAAGCAATTATTCATCATTTCAAATTATTTACTGAAGGATACCGAGTCCCTGAAGGCATTACTTATAGGGCCGTTGAGGCACCAAAAGGAGAATTTGGTGTTGTATTAGTTTCTGATGGAAGTTCTAAGCCTTATCGCTGTAAACTCAGAGCACCTGGTTTTGCACATTTGCAAGCTTTACATTTCTTATCATACGGTCATCAGTTAGCAGATGTTCCATCTATTTTAGGAAGTCTTGACATTGTGTTTGGTGAGGTTGATCGATGAGCGGTAATCACCCAGGTTTATCAAATACATTTATTCATTCAGGTGAAAAATTTGAGTGGTCTAAAGAAAATTTACAATCAATCAAAAAAATAATTTCTAGATATCCATCCGAGCGTAAACAAAGTGCTGTTATGCCATTACTATACTTAGCTCAGGAACAAAATGATAATTGGATTAGCATTGAGTGTATAGAAACAATTGCTGAAACTTTAAGTATGCCTAAGATTAGAGTTACTGAAGTTGCTTCATTTTACTCTATGTATAATACCCAACCAGTTGGTAAGAATTTAATCCAAGTTTGTCGTACTTCTCCTTGTTGGTTAAGAGGGTCAAATAAAATTACAGATACAATTTGCAAAGAAACTAAATGCCAAATAAATGAAACAAGTGAAGATAATTTATTTACTGTTGTCGAGGTAGAATGTCTTGGTGCATGTTCTAATGGACCGATGATACAAATCAATAATGATTTTTATGAAGATCTAGATGAGACTTCAACAAAACAAATAATAGATAACATCAAAAATGATCTTCCTAATAAAGTAGGTTCACAAAAGGGCAGAAGGAGCTCTGAAAATGCTTAAACCTCAAGATAGAGTTTTTCAAAATCTTCATGGGCAAGACGATGCGTTTTTAGAGGGGGCGCGCAAAAGAGGCTCGTGGTCAAATACTAAAGAAATTTTATCAAAAGAACAAAATGAGGTAATAGAGCTTGTGAAATCTAGTCAGCTTCGTGGTAGAGGTGGGGCCGGCTTTTCAACAGGTTTGAAGTGGTCATTTATGCCAAAGGATACTGGAAAACAACACTACTTAGTTGTAAATGCTGATGAGTCAGAACCCGGTACCTGTAAAGACAGAGAAATCATTCGTAATGATCCTCATATGTTAATTGAGGGGTGTTTGATTGCTTCCTATGCCATCCAAGCAACAAAATGCTATATCTATATCAGAGGTGAATATCACTATGAATATCTGCAATTAGAAAAAGCCATTCAAGAAGCATACGACAAAAATTTAATTGGTAAGAATGCTTGTGGAAGCGGATTTGACTTTGATTTATATGTTCATCGCGGTGCTGGGGCATACATTTGTGGAGAAGAAACAGCCCTTTTGGAAAGTCTTGAGGGTAAAAAAGGACAACCTCGATTAAAGCCTCCTTTCCCTGCGGGAGTAGGCTTGTATGGAATGCCTACTACAATCAACAATGTTGAGTCGATAGCTGTAGTTCCCACAATACTAAGAAGAGGGCCAGATTGGTTTAAATCTATTGGTAAAGAAAACAATACAGGAACCAAGATTTTTTGTATTTCTGGAAATGTCAATAATCCATGTACGGTTGAAGAAGAAATGGGAATTCCTTTAAAAGAACTTATTGAAAAACATGCGGGTGGAGTAGAGGGAGGTTGGAACAATCTCAAAGCTATCATTCCTGGTGGGTCAAGTACTCCCATGCTTGCAAAAGATGTTTGTGAAACTGTTCTAATGAATTTTGATGATCTAAGAGCTAATGGTTCTGGATTAGGTACAGCGGGTGTAATTGTTGTAAATAAAGATAATAATATTACGGAAGTTATTGAGAGGTTTGCTCATTTTTACAAACATGAAAGTTGCGGACAATGCACTCCATGTCGAGAAGGAACAGGTTGGATGTTTCGCATGATGCAAAAATTAGTTCGTGGTGAAATTTCTCCTGAACAAATTGAACTTTTAGAAAATGTTACAAAGCAAGTTGAGGGTCACACGATTTGTGCATTAGGTGATGCTGCGGCTTGGCCAATTCAAGGTTTGATTAAAAATTTTAAATCAGAGCTCATTAAAAATTATAAGAAAAAATTAAAAGCATCATGAGTGAAGAAAATCTTATTAACATAAAAATAAATCATAAAGATTTACAGGTAGATAAAAACTTAACGGTCATGCAGGCTTGTGAAATAGCCGGTGAAGAAATTCCAAGATTTTGTTACCACGATAAATTATCTATTGCTGGAAACTGTCGAATGTGCCTTGTCGAAATTGAAAAAGCACCAAAACTAGCTTCTTCTTGCACTATGCCTTTGATGGATGGAATGTCCATTATTACTAATTCAGAAAAAGTTAAAGCAGGTAGAAAAGGTGTCATGGAGTTTTTATTAATTAATCATCCTTTAGATTGCCCAATATGCGATCAAGGTGGTGAATGTGATTTGCAAGACCAAGCAATGTATTATGGATTTGATAAATCTCGTTACAGTGAAAACAAAAGAGCTGTTGAAAATAAGAATATGGGACCACTTGTTAATACTATCATGACACGATGCATCCATTGTACCCGCTGCGTACGTTTTGCTACGGAGGTTGCAGGTGTTCCAGAAATAGGAATGCTAGGAAGAGGTGAAAATGCAGAAATTACAACCTATTTAGAGAAATCAATTACCTCAGAGCTATCTGGCAATGTTATTGATTTATGTCCTGTTGGCGCTTTAACAAGTAAACCATATCAATTTAAAGCACGCCCGTGGGAGTTAAAAAGAACTGACTCCATTGATATATTTGACTCTGTTGGATCTAACATACGCATTGATAGCCGTGCTCAAGAGATATTAAGAGTTACCCCAAGGGTTAATGAGTCAATTAATGAAGAGTGGATTACTGATAAAGTTCGATTTAATTATGATGGTTATTATCAGCAACGAATTGATAAGCCTTATATTAAAAAATCATCCAAGTTAGAGCCATCATCATGGTCTGATGCTATTAAAATTTTAAAGTCAAAATTAAAAAATTCCAACCCATTGGCTCTGGTAGGGGAGCACACTGATTTAGAAACAGGTTTTGCAATACAGAAATTTATGAGCCACTTTGGAAAAGATAATATTGAATGTAGAACAGACAACCAGTCGATCCTTCCAATCCTTGATAGTTATCGTTTTAATACCCCCATAGTCAATATAGAGGATGCAGATTTAGTTATTCTTTGTGGAACGAACCCAAAAATTGAATCACCTATTATTAATCATAAAATTTTTAAATCTTATAACTCTGGCGCTGAAGTCTTCAATATTGGTGATGATATCTTACTTAATTATCCTACTCATTATCTGGGTGAGAGCTTAAGTGAACTTAATAATGATTTATTAAAAAAGCATTTAAAAAAAGCAACTAACCCTATTTTAATCATAGGCTCTGGATTTTTAAATCAATTGAACTCTAATGATACTATTAAATCTTTATTTTCTTTTGCATCTAAGAATAAAATAATATCAGATGGTAAAAATAATTTAAATTTTCTTAGCCCTTACGCTTCACGTGTTGGTCAACTTCTTTTAGGCAATACATCGCCTGATAATTGTCAGCCATACACCAAACTGAAGAAAAAAAGCTTTGATACTATTCTATCTTTTGGTTCAGAGCATATTGCTGACTCCGCTTTCAAGGAGAGCTTTAAAGTTTATTTTGGTCATCATGGTGATGAGGGGGCTATGAGTGCAGATATTGTTCTTCCAACTCCTCTCTATACTGAAAAAAATGGAATTTTTATTAATATAGAGGGTCGACCTCAAGAGGCAAAAAAATGCCATAACCCTATTGGTGAAGCCAAAGAAGAATGGAAAATCCTTAAAGAATTATCAAATCAGTTATCCTTAAACTTTGAAATCAACACATTTGATGAATTAAGACAGGATTTGTCTCATAACTATCCAAATTTAGTCAATTTTCATGAAATCATTATTTCTTCTAATAAATATGAAGATCAAAGTAATATTTCTTTTGAGGGAAGTTCCTGCATCTATCCAATACAAAATTTTTATATGTCAGATATTATTTCAAAAAATTCTAAGACAATGGCTAAATGTGTCGAAGACATATTGTCCAAGCCTCTTTTGGAGAAATCTGCATAACGATATGAGCCCAATCGCTTTAGAAATAATAATAGGTGTTTTAAAAATCTTTAGCATTATTTTACCCGTTCTTATTTCAGTTGCTCTTTTAGTCTATTTAGAAAGAAAAGTATTGGGTGCTATCCAACTTCGTAGGGGACCTAATGTAGTCGGTCCTTTTGGCATTCTTCAAAGTTTTGCCGATGTCATTAAGTTAATAACAAAAGAAAATCTTCTACCGTCGAGTTCAAACAAATTTTTATTTATTTTTGCTCCTATGCTAACTTTAATTTTAAGTCTAATTTCATGGGCTGTCATACCTGTAAGCTCTTCTTATGTGATATCAAATATCAATATAGGTATTTTATATTTATTTGCTGTTTCATCATTTGGAGTTTATGGAGTTATTATTGCAGGGTGGGCTAGTAATTCTAAGTATCCTTTTTTAGGAGCGTTAAGATCTGCAGCTCAAATGATATCTTACGAAGTATCTATTGGTTTTGTAATTATCACTGTATTGATATGTGTTGGTTCGCTGAATCTAATCGATATTGTTGAAAGTCAAAAGGACCTATGGTTTGCCATTCCTCTTTTGCCGATGTTTATAGTCTTTATAATCTCTGCTTTAGCTGAAACTAATCGCTTACCTTTTGACCTCCCTGAAGATGAGGCTACTTTGGTTGCTGGCTTCTTCACGGAATATTCCTCAATTTCTTTTGGTTTATTTTTCCTTGCTGAGTATGCCAATATGATATTAATGAGTTCGCTTACAGTAATTTTATTTTTAGGAGGATGGTATCCTCCTCTCGATATCTTTCCTTTGAATGTTGTTCCAGGAATTATTTGGTTTGCTTTAAAAGTATTTTTGATTTTATTTGTTTTTTTATGGGTGAGGGCGACATTCCCTCGTTATCGTTATGATCAATTAATGAGACTGGGTTGGAAGATATTTCTTCCATTGACATTAATTTGGGTTGTGATCACATCTTCCTTTTTATTTTATTTCGGTTTATTGCCTAATTAATCATGTCTGCATTAACTAAATATATAAAATCATTTGCTCTATTTGAGCTTGTAAAAGGTTTAATCTTAACTCTGAGATATTTCTTCAAACCCAAAGTCACTTTGAATTATCCCAATGAAAAAGGACCTTTGAGCCCAAGATTTAGAGGTGAGCACGCCTTAAGAAGATATCCCAATGGTGAGGAGAGATGCATTGCTTGCAAATTATGTGAAGCTGTTTGTCCAGCACAAGCCATTACTATTGAGGCAGAACCTAAGCCAGATGGTAGTAGAAGAACATCAAGATACGACATTGACATGACAAAATGTATATATTGTGGTCTTTGCCAAGAAGCATGTCCTGTTGATGCCATTGTTGAGGGACCTAACTTTGAATACGCGACGGAAACAAGAGAAGAATTGCTCTATGATAAGGAAAAACTTTTAAGAAACGGTGATATTTGGGAAAAGCAAATAAGCGAGAATATAAAACAGGATAGTAAGTTTCGATAATGTTTTTACTTGGAACTTTTTATTTGTTTGCTTCTTTTCTTGTCATGACATGCATATCAGTCATTTTCTCAAAAAATCCTGTTAACTCTGTTTTATTTTTAGTTTTAGCTTTTCTAAATTCAACTTTTCTTTTTATCCTAATTGGGGCTGAATTTGTTGGAATCATACTAGCAATCGTTTACATCGGTGCGGTAGCTATCCTCTTTTTATTTGTCGTTATGATGCTCGATATTCAAATTACCTCGCTAATGGTAAACATGAAAAGATATGTCCCTTTAGCCTTGCTTTTTGCAGGAGTAATTTTAGCTGAAATTATTTATTTGACTGTGTTCAAAACAACTAAATCAAATATTGATGTTATTGTTCGCTCAGAAAATAATACAGAACAAATTGGCAATGTCTTATACACTGACTACTTCATTGATTTTCAATTAAGCGGCATAGTGCTTTTATTAGCTATGATCGGTGCAATTGTTCTTACACACGTGTATCGCCCAACTATTAAAAGACAAAATATTGATAAACAAAATACAACTTTTTCAAAAGATAGAGTAAAGCTTATAAATACAAAAGCTGGTGAGGGTATTCAATCTCATGATTAGTCTGACTTATTACCATTTTTTTATTCTTTCCTTGGTTGTCTTTATGATTGGTTGTTTCGGTTTATTTTTAAACAGAAAGAATATGATTTTAATATTAATGTGTATTGAGATTATTTTATTAGCTGCAAATATTAATTTTGTTTCTGCTTCTGTTTTTCTTAATGATATTAATGGTCAGGTCTTTTCTATTTTTATTTTGACAATTGCAGCTGCTGAAGCGGCAATTGGCTTAGCAATATTAGTTATTTACTTTAGAAATAAAGGAGAGATTGATGTTACTCAAATCAACCAACTAAAAGACTAATGTTAAGCTATAAACTTCTTTTTTTTATCCCGCTAATCTCAACTTTGCTGACTTATCCATCAGGAATTATTTTAGGAGATAAAACTGCACAATATCTATCATCTGCCCTAATTAGTTTAGCTGCTATTATTAGTTGGATTTTATTTATTGATTTTCACTCCTCAGGATTAGAGGAGTCTATTATTCCTGTTTTAGATTGGTTTTTAATTTCAGGGCAGTTTTTTAATTGGGGGATTTCTGTTAATTCATTGACATTGATAATGTTGACTTTGGTTTTAACTGTCTCAGCGCTTGTACATATTTACTCTATTGAATATATGGCCCATGATAATTCTAAAACTCGATTTATGACATATTTAAGTTTGTTTACTTTTTGTATGGTAGCTCTAGTTGTAAGCGATAATCTTGTTCAATTATTTTTTGGATGGGAGGGTGTTGGCTTAGCTTCATATCTTTTGATAGGTTTTTGGCACCATAAAAAATCTGCCAACCTAGCAGCTATGAAGGCGTTCTTAGTTAATAGAGTCGCTGATTTTGGTTTCTTAATTGGTATCGCATCTTTATATATTTTTCTCGATACGCTTTCGATAAATGAAATTATAAACCAAAGAGAGTATCTACTTTATTTTGATGTAAGTTTTTTTGGTATGAAAATTGATGCACTAACTTTTTCATGTTTTTTTCTTTTTATAGGTGCAATGGGAAAATCAGCTCAATTTGGTTTTCATACTTGGCTTCCTGATGCGATGGAAGGGCCAACACCCGTATCTGCTCTCATTCATGCAGCAACAATGGTTACCGCAGGGGTATTTTTAACAGTTCGTTTCTCTGAGTTAATGGTGATGTCTGATTTCGTTATGACTTTTATATTAATAATTGGTTTGCTTACAGCTTTCTTTGCTGCTTCCGTAGGTTTCTTTCAAAAAGACATTAAAAAAGTAATTGCATATTCAACATGTAGCCAATTAGGATTTATGTTTGTCGCGTGTGGTTTAGGGGCTTTTAATATAGCTATCTTTCATTTGATAACACATGGTTACTTTAAAGCGCTATTATTTTTATCTTCAGGTTCTGTAATTCATGGAGTTCATGATGAACAAGATATGGATAAAATGGGTAATCTTTTTCCTAAAATGAAATTAACAGCTATTATGATGTGGATTGGTACACTGGCTATTATTGGTTTTCCATATTCTTCTGGATATTTTTCTAAAGATCTAATTTTAAGTTCTTCTTTTAACTTAATATCAATGGGCCCAGTTATTTATATCATTTTAGCAATAGTCTCTGCCATGACAGCTTTTTATTCCTTTAGATTAATATTTAAGGTTTTTCACGGGAAATATAAAGGTGATTACGATTATAACAAAATTCATGAGTCTGGACCTTTTATGCTTACCCCTTTAATAATTTTATCCATTGGTGCCATATTTGCAGGTTATTATTTTAATGAATTATTAGCAGGCTATAACGCCGCTAATTTTTGGAATGACGTAATTTATTTAAGTTATGAAAAAAACAAATATTCATCTTTTTTCCCAATACTATCTAAATCCTTAGTTGCTGTGGGTGTTATATTTGCAGTTTACTTTTATGGATATGATTCAGAAAGGCTTGTCTCTTTAAAATTACAATTTAAAAACTTATATCAATTTATTCTTAACAAATGGTATTTTGATGAGCTTTATAATAAAATTTTTGTAAGACCGATATACAACTTAGGTAACTTTCTATGGAACAGAATAGATCAAGGTTTTATAGATAAGTTTTTACCAAATGGAAGCGCCTCCTTAGTTGCCTTAATTGCCAAAAAAGCAAAAAAAATCCAATCAGGTTTTATATTTGACTACACATTCATTATTATCACTGGTTTTACTTTGTTTATCAGTATCATTTTCTACGTTTCGGTATCTTAATTAATGAGCTTTCCTATATTATCTCTATTAATTCTAACTCCTTTAATTGGAGCATTAACACTATCTTTATCGAATAGCTCTCAATTAAAAAATAGGACAATCTTCTTATCTGGGTTATGGATTTCTACGGGAGAGTTTTTATTAAGTTTACTTTTACCAATATTTTATGATCAATCACAAAATGGATATCAATTTAAGGAGTTTCATACATGGTTTGATAAATTTGATATCAATTACTACCTTGGAGTAGATGGTGTATCAATCCCTTTAATTCTATTAACTACTTTTTTAGTTCCAATTTGTTTACTTTGCTCCTGGAATTCCATTCAACATCGAGTTAAAGAATTTGTAGTTTATTTTCTTCTTCTTGAAAGCTTCATTATTGGTGTTTTTGTTAGCATCGATATTGTTATATTTTATGTCTTTTTTGAAGCAGTGCTAATACCTATGTTTTTAATAATAGGTATTTGGGGGGGTGATAATCGTTTATATGCAACTTTTAAATTCTTTCTATATACTTTAGCTGGCTCAGTTTTGATGTTGCTTGGAATTATCTATATTATTTCAATCACAGGAACAGGCAATATAGAAGTCATTGCTGAATATGTTTTTGATAATCAAATACAGTTAATATTATTTTTATGTTTTTTTGCATCTTTTGCTGTCAAAGTCCCAATGTTTCCTTTCCACACTTGGCTTCCAGATGCCCATGTTCAAGCTCCAACTAGTGGTTCTGTGATACTAGCAGGAGTTTTGTTGAAATTGGGTGCATATGGTTTTATGAGATTATCAATACCTTTTTTTGAATATGCTTCAATATACTTTCAACCTCTTATATTTACTCTAAGCTGTATTGCTATTGTCTATACTTCAATTGTTGCTTTAAGACAGTCGGATATGAAAAAAATGATTGCCTATTCTTCTGTAGCCCATATGGGATTTGTAACTATTGGAATATTCACCCTAACTCAAGATGGTATGAATGGTGCTTATTTTCAAATGATTAGTCATGGCATCGTATCTGCGGCTTTATTTTTAATTGTTGGAGTAGTTTATGAAAGACATCACACAAGAATGATCGCCGACTATAGCGGTGTAAGCAATATAATGCCTCGATATTCATTCTTTTTTATGATCTTCATGCTCTCCTCAGTTGGTCTTCCAGGTACTAGTGGTTTTGTAGGTGAGTTTTTGGTTATTATTTCAACCATCTCAATTAATGTTTATTTAACTATATTTACCGCTGTAGGAGTTATATTAGGCGCCTCATACATGTTACTTCTTTATAAAAATATCAATTTTGGTGACATAAAAAGTGAAATCAAAAATCTAACTGATTTAAGCAGGATAGAATTATTTTATTTCTCATTACTGGCTTTCTTGACAATTTTCTTAGGTGTCTATCCTAAAATCTTATTTCAAATGATTGATCAAAGTATAAACATAGGAATACTCTCATAATGATAAATTTTTATTCTTTTGCTCCAGAAATATTTATATTAATTCTAATTCTATCTACATTAACCCTAGGATTAATTAATAAAGGCTCAACGATTAGCTTAAATATTTTGGGTTTTGTAATTTTATCGTTTTTTTTGATATTCAATGGATCTTCTCTATATTTAAACTCAAGCTATTCCGTTAACACTATAAATTTAATTCTTTTATCTAAGATATTACTTTCCTTGGGTTCATTAATTTTCATTTTAATGGTTAAAAGACCTTTAAAAAATGAAAATTTATTTCGATATGAGTATGTCCTCTTTATTCTTTTTGCTACACTTGGTTCTTTCGTTTTAATTTCAAGTGATAATTTCCTTACAGCATTTATTGGACTTGAATTGCAATCTTTATCACTTTATTTAATGGCTGCTTTTAATACTAAAAATTTAAACTCTAATGAAGCGGGAATAAAATATTTTTCTTTAGGTGCCCTTTCTTCTGGATTTTTATTATTTGGAATTTCAATGGTCTATTTTGATACTGGTAATTTTTATTTTCAGGCTTTAGATAATTTCTCTTATTTAAGTGAAATTGGACTTTCTCTTATATTGATTTCTTTATTTTTCAAAGTTTCTGCAGCTCCTTTTCATATTTGGACCCCAGATGTTTATGAAGGTTCACCGACTATTTCAGCTTTATTTTTTGCAAGTTTACCTAAATTTGCTTCTCTAATATTTTTATTTAGAATTTATCATGAATTAAACCTCTCAGATATCGACTCACTCTATTATATTTTTCAAATAGTATGTGCAATTTCACTATTGGTTGGCGTGTATGGCGCTATAACACAAAAAATAATTAAAAGGTTCCTTGCTTTTAGCTCAATTAATCATGTTGGTTTTATTCTTTTAGGTATTATGAGCTATGAATTAATGTCAGAGGGAACAATTTTTTTCTATTTAATCATATATCTTATAACAACTTTTGGCATATTCGCTGTTATCCTAAATTTAAGATCTAGTAACGGTGAATTAACAAAAATATCTGAATTAAATGGACTCCGATTTAGCTCACGTTCTAAATCTATATCGATGCTTGTTTTTTTATTTTCTTTGGCGGGCATCCCACCATTTGCAGGTTTTTTTGCAAAATTCTTTATACTGTCTGCCTCAATCAATGAAGGTTTATATATTTTATCTGTAATTGCTGTTGTTAGTTCTGTAATTGCTGCTTTTTATTATTTATCCGTCATTAAAAATATGTTTTTTAATGACAAAGATAATGATCTTCTTTTGGATAATAATAAAATAGGTTCATTTGTGTTTATCTCTTCTGCATTAATACTTACCTTGTTTTTCTTTTATCCAGATCCTTTAATAAATTTAGTTGACGGTCTTTTTAGCTAATATTGTATAAAATTATTTTTGATAATATTGACTCTACATTCAACCAGATTTATCAAAATGATGATTTTTTTAATATTTTAAATCAACAAAGCTTTGTTATTCAATCCTTTAAACAAAACAGAGGTGTGGGTAGAGGCAATAAAAACTGGGAAAGCCCACATGGTAATTTTTATGTGACTTTAAATCAGAAAATTAAATCAAAAGATGTTTTAAATAAAAGTTTTAAATTATGTTTTTTAATTCATAAATATTTCAAAAAAAAATATTCTATTATTTTACAATATAAATGGCCAAATGATCTTTTCTTTAATCATAAAAAATTAGTTGGTGTTGTTTCTAAATCTAAAATTATATCTCAAAATGCGTACACACAAATCGGAATTGGTATTAATATTAATACTAGCCCTCTACCAATATCTATCTCTTTAGCGAATATCCTTTCTAATAAAATTTCAGTATATGATTTCTCTAATGATTTTTTTAAATCAACTCGTAACGATCTCAATAAATCTATAAGTAATAAAAAAATGGTTAATTATTTGAATAAATTTCTTTTGAGTAAGTTTAAGTTAAAACATCCACATTTTAAAAGTAATCGAATTAAAGTGATAAAAGTCGAAAATGATCTCTCTTTGTTAATTAACGTAAATAATATTAATAAAAAAATCTTTTTTGGCGAACTATCATGAAAACTCTATGTTTAGATATTGGTAATACTTCAATTAAAAAAACCATTTCACTCAATAATAAAATTGGCAAAATAAAACATTTAAATTATTCAAAAAATTATCCTGACAAGGTTTATAATTTTTTAGAAAAAGATATAATTGCTTTAGACTTAATTTGTATTTGTTCCGTAGTTCCAGAAATTAATAAATTTATTACAAAAAGATTTAATAAATATGCTAACAAAATATTTTTTATTCAAAAATCAAAATTAAAAAAATTTATTGAATCCTCTGTAAATATTAATCAATTAGGGACTGATAGATTAATAAATGTTTTGGCAGTTTCTAAATTTTATTTAAAAAACAAAAATTTTATTATTGTTGATTTAGGAACAGCTACTACTCTTGATATAGTAAAAAATAACAAATATTTTGGAGGTATCATATTACCGGGAGTGAAAACTTCATACTCGAATTTGATTGATCTTGCCTCAGGTATTAAAGAGATCAAATTTCATCAAAGTAAAAAAATCATTGGTAAAGATACAAAAGGGGCTTTACTAGCTGGCTACAATACAGGATATAAGTTATTAATTGAGGCTTATATTGAGCTATTACAAAAGAAATATCGTAGTAAATTTAAAGTGATTTTTACTGGTGGATATGCTAGCTATACATTAAATAGGCAAAGCAAATTTACTTATAAAGAAGATATTACTCTTCTTGGAATTTCTTACTATCGCAACTTGTATTTAAAATAATGAAAAATATTGAAATATTAAATAATAAAAAAAACAATTATTTTTTATCTATCGGTGGAATAGGTGAGATAGGTGGCAATAACTATCTTTACTCATTTGAGGGGGAACAAGTGATAGTTGATGCAGGTATTTCATTTGCTGATGATAGCCTTCCTGGTGTAGATATAACAATTCCTGACCCTTATATTTTTTTAAACAATACTATTAAACCTAAGGCCATGATACTTACGCATGCTCATGAAGATCATGTTGGTGCGTTAGAATATTATTTTGATAAAATTGATTTTCCAATTTATTGTAACCAATTTACGTTTTCTTATATTAAACATAAGTTTAAGAAGATTCCTGATTTTGAAAAAAAATTTATCATTATAAAAAATAATGAAATAGTAAAATTTAATAACTTTTCTTTTCAACTCATACCCACTACACACTCTATTCCAGATCCTGCTGGTATTTTTTTTCAAACGTCATCTGGAAATATATTCCACACAGGCGATTGGAAAATTGATAAAAATCCAGTTACTGGTGATCCATTTAGTTATGATAATTATGAAATTCTTAGAAAAGAAAAAATAGATCTTTTAGTCGGTGACTCTACAAATGCTGGAGTGAAAGAAATCTCAAGATCTGAGTCTGAGTTAGATCCATCCTTTGACCATTTATTTAAAACCTTAAAAGGTAGAATTATTGTAACCTGTTTTTCTTCAAATATAGCTAGATTGAAAACAGTCATATCAAATGCCTTAAAACACGATAAAAAGATTTTTGTTGTTGGTAGAAGTATTAAAAGAGCTATTAATACAGCTATAGAGGAAAATCTCATTGATAATTTCGAAATACTTAATGAAAAATTATTTGATGACTATAATCGAGATAAGATTGTTTTGATCTGTACTGGAAGTCAGGGAGAAAAAAACTCAGCCTTATCTAAGATTGCTAATAATACTCATAATCAGATTAAACTTAGTGCTAAAGATAATATCATATTTTCATCAAAGGAAATTCCTGGAAATGAAAAATCTATATCCTATTTAAAAAACTCATTTAGCTACTTAGGTTTAAATATTATTTCTGATGAAGATGAGTTCGTTCATGTTTCTGGTCACCCTGGTATCAAAGAAATAAAAGAATTTTATAGTTATTTGAAACCACTTTCCCTTATTCCGATGCACGGTGAGTATCTACATCTCAAACAACATTTAAAAATAGCAGAGGATTTAGATATACAAAAAACATCTTTATTGTTAAGTGGAGATATATGTCAATTAGATCTCACTAATAAAAACCATAAGATTGTTGATCAAATAATTATTGATAAGCTCCCTGTTATTCAAAACTCTATTATCGAAGAGGTTAATTTTATTAATGAGAGAGGAAAAATTCTACATAATGGTATCGTTAGTATTAGTTGTATTATAAATAAAAACTTTGATGACTTAAAAATGCAAATTTATGATAAGGGTTTCCCTTTTCCATTTAATGAGCAATTAATTGAGGAAGAAATAAAAGAAATTTTTTTAAATAAAATTTTATTCATAAAAGATGAATTAAATGAAGAAACTTTAAATAATCTTTTATTAGATATTTCTAAGAAAACCTTTAGTCGGAATTTCTCTTTAAAACCAGAGTTCTTTATTCATATTTCTTTGATATGAAATTTTTATTCTTCTTATTTATAAATTGGTGGATAATTTTTATGATTATTTTGCCTATTAAAAGATCACAATTTGAAGAAGGAATGCCAAAAAAATCCTATTTAATGTTCAAGTCTTTTATTTCTTTTGGCATATCAATGATTATTTCCTTTTTTTTAATTAAATATGAAAATAATATATTCTCATATTTTAAATGAGATTTTCAAATTTATTATTTAATTCTTTAAAAGAGTCACCAAAAGAGGCTAAAATCGTATCTCATCAACTTATGCTGAGATCCTCAATGATACAGCAACATACATCTGGAATTTACACTTGGTTGCCTTTGGGTTTTAAAGTTCTTAAAAATATTGAGGAAATTGTAAGATCTAATCAAGATCAAATTGGATGTAATGAGATGCTTATGTCTACTATTCAGTCTTCTGATTTATGGACAAAAAGTGGGAGATATGCTGATTATGGAAAAGAAATGCTTCGCATCAAGGATAGACATGATAATGAACTATTGTACGGACCAACAAATGAAGAAGTCATAACTGACCTATTTAGTAATTATGTAAATTCTTATAAAGGACTACCTAAGTATGTTTATCATATACAGTGGAAGTTTCGTGATGAAATTAGACCGCGATTTGGTGTTATGCGTGGAAGAGAATTTTTGATGAAAGACGCCTATAGCTTTGATCTTGATCATGATAAGGCTGTAAAGACATATCAAACATTTTTTATGTGTTATCTCAAAACATTTAAAGAATTGGGCTTGCAACCAATTCCTGTAAAAGCTGCAACTGGGGCAATTGGTGGAGATTTATCTCATGAATTTCAAATATTAGCAAAAACAGGTGAGAGTGAATTAGCTTATGATCCTGAATTAGTTTCACAAGATTTATTGGAAAAAAGCTTTGATGAAATAACTTCAATGTATTCTGCCTCTGATGAGATGATTGATAAATCTAAATCTAACGTTGTTATTGGTCGAGGTATAGAGGTTGGTCATATATTTAATTTTGGAACGAAATATTCTGAGCCATTAGAATGCTATGTTCTAAACAATGAAGGAAAAAAAGTTACCCCATATATGGGCTCCTATGGAATAGGCGTATCAAGATTAACCGCAGCTATCATTGAAGCTTTTCATGATGATAAAGGTATTAAATGGCCTTTTAATATTTCACCTTTTAAAATAAATATTATTTCTTCTAATGATAAATTTATAGATATATCTGGAGAGCTATACGATACACTCTCAAAAAAATACACAAATATCAGTTTTGATGATCGTGATTTGAGCTTAGGTCGAAAAATTAAAGATTCTGAACTTATTGGAATTCCCTGGTCTCTTATAATTGGCAAAAACTTTGATGAAAAAAATGAGTTTGAAATCATTAATAGATCTAGCGGTGAAAAATTTTTTGTAAATAAACAAGAACTCGAGAATTTTCAATTTGAACAGTACACTCCTTAAATTATCAATTTCCTATATTTTTAATTTTAAGAAAGATAAAGCCTTTTCTATATCAACAATCTTATCATCAATTGCACTTATTTTAGGTATATCAATCCTTATAACAGTAATGTCTGTAATGAATGGCTTTAGGGAGGAACTCATTAGCTCTTTGAGCGGTATAAATGGAGATGTCACTATTTACAATACAAATGATAAAGAAATCCAAAAAATTAAACTTAAATATCCTGAAATAAAGATAGTAAAA
>CENJ01045860.1_pt1 | contig 19192 bp, 14 predicted proteins | sample 356161 | NCBI WGS metagenome assembly CENJ01 (sample SAMEA2619531, study PRJEB7988) | marine metagenome | biome: marine biome (ENVO:00000447); feature: surface water layer (ENVO:00002042); material: "saline water (ENVO:00002010), including plankton (ENVO:xxxxxxxx)" | depth 5 m
ATAATCATTTTCCCAATAGAATCGCAATATATAATTTTGAAATTAAAATTTCAGATATAGATGTTAATGAGATAAGTTTAATATAGAAGAAATGTTAAAAAATCTTAATTAGGTAGGAATAAATATGTCAATAACGCGACTTGTTGAATTACAAGATATAGACTCTCAACTTGAAGACCTCAATAGCCTCTTAGGTGATTTGCCTAAAATGGTTGATGAGCTTAATGAAAAAGAAAATAGCTTAAAAGAGAGAGTTGAAGCGGATAAAGTAAGTTTAAAAGCAATTAATCTCAATAGTAGTAAGTCTGAGAAAGTGAATTCTGGCATTCAGGAAAAAATAAATAAATTAACAGACCAGTTATTTCTTGTTACAAATAACAAACAGTATGATGCTCTAACCAATGAAATTGAACACTTAAAAGAACAAAAAAAAGAAAACGAAGAACTTTTAATTTTAAATTTAGAAGAAAAAGAAACTCTGGAAAAAAATATAAACCAAAATGAAGCGTCACTAGAAGAGTTAAAAACTGATCTTGATGTTAGGCGTAATAAGCTAGATGAGGCATTATCAGAGACCGCTGATGAAAAAGCAGCTTTAGAAAATTCCAGGAAAAAACAAGTAACAGAAATTGATGATAATACGATGCAGATATATAATAAAGTCATATCTGCAAGGTCTGGTATTGCTGTCGTTCCGCTTTCAGGAAACTCTTGTGGAGGTTGTGGCGCAGCTCTACCATTGCAAATGGTATCTGAAATCAGAGCAGGCGATCTTCATAATTGCCAAAGTTGTGGTAGATTTGTTTATAATAAGAAAAATTAATTTATTGAGCTAGTTGGATGATTGCTCTATTAAAATTAATTTTTAATAGAGAGGAAAGTCCGGGCACCGCAGAACATAGAGCCTTTTAACGAGAGGAATCCGTGAGGATATGGAAAGTGCAGCAGAAAAAAAACCGCCTGTTTTCAGGTAAGGGTGAAAAGGTGGTGTAAGAGACCACCAGTCTTTCTTTAAATAGATTGAGCTTGTAAACCCCTCTAGGTGCAAGGTCGAATAGTTTCAGAGATGTTGTTCGCATTGTTTGATGAATGGGTAGATCGCTTCAGCATAATGGCAACATTATGCGCAGATAAATAATCATCTATCCTCTTTAGAGGTGGACAGGACTCGGCTTACAGACTAGCTCAAAAATATACAATTAAGAGATTATATACATGGGAAAAGAAAACCTAACATCTTCTTTCTTATCTAAAGAAATAAAATTTTTTCAACAAAACTTAAAACAGATTGGGATTATCTTTTCATTAGTTATATTGATTTCATTATTATTTCCTGGTGGTGAAGCTTTGAAATATTCTTATAAAATTAATGATGTCACTAGGGACCCAATCATTGCTCCTTACACGTTCCCGATTCTGAAAACAGAGAAAGATTATGATGAAGATAAAAAAGCAGAGAAAAAATCAGTAGCATATATTTTTAACAGGAATCAAGAGATTGCAAATATTCAACTAAAAATTATTGATGAATTTTTTGAAACTGTGAATGAATACAGATTGGCAAAGTGGAGATTTAGTCAGTCAAAACAACTATATTATGAGCGTAAGTACCATCCTACTGCGGAAAAAGCAAAAAATGAATTTTTTGCTGACAGTACTAGTTTAGTCATGGTTTCCAATGATTTTAAAAATAATTATCCATTTATAGTTTTAAAAGATTCTTCATGGAATAAATATTTAACTACAGATGATGAGCCTAGGAAAATAAGAGACTGGATTTCTCATAAAAACATAGTGAAACAAATATGCAAAAATAGGTGGTCAGAAGGAATTTATGAAATCCCATTAGATAGTATCCTAAGTGACAAAGTAAAAATTAATCAAGGTGAAGTTCCAATTATCACAAAAAAATCTGATTTTAATAGTTTAGAGCTTGCCTGGATCAAATCTAAAGAAGAGTATATAAGCAAAGTCTTAACTGAAAGTATTTTCTTTGACATTGGATATGACATCATTGTTGAGCACTTGGTTCCAAATCTTATATATGATAGGCAATTAACTGAGTCAAATCAAAGACTGAGTATTCAGCAAGTACCAAGAAGTAAGGGAGTTGTTTTAGAAAATGAGTTAATTGTTGATGCAAACATTAGGATTACAGAGGACGTAATTCAGAAGTTAAACTCTCTCTCTGCTTCTATTGATAGTATGAATGAGGGTAGACCTGTAGATAATGTATGGAGCTATTTAGGGCGAGTGATTTTATTATCAGTGGTTGTCTCCTTATTCTTTACCTTTTTATACATGTATAGAATAGATGTTTTTTCAGATTGGAAGATGATTTTATTGATGTCAATCATAATGCTCTTTCAAATGCTATTAGCCTCATTAATTATTAATTATTTTCAATTTTCTGAATACTTAGTTCCCATATCTGTAGGTGCACTAACACTTACAATTTTGTTTGATGCTAGAATTGGTTTTATGTCAACAGTTGCAGTGTCAATTTTAGTAGGGTTAATGATGGGACAAAATATTGATTTTGTTATTTCATCGCTATTTATATCAACTGTAGGTGTATATAACATTCGTGAACTAAGGAAAAGAAGTCAATTATTCACAACAATGTTTGCTCTGATAGCAGCGAGTATTGTCGTTATAATTGCTATTGGGCTATTTAAAGAACAATCTTGGGCTAAAATTATTCTCGATTTGCAGGTTTTAACATTAAATAGCTTTTTAGCACCAATCATTACCTATGGATTAATTGGATTGACAGAAATGGTTTTTGAAGTAACCACGGATTTAACATTAATTGAATTACTTGATTATGATAGGCCTTTACTTAAAAGAGCGCAAAGAGAAACGAATGGTACATTTAATCATAGTATTGTTGTTGGTAATCTAGCTGAAGCATGTGCGACAGCTATTGGAGCACATTCTCTTTTATGCAGGGTTGGGGCTTATTATCATGACATTGGCAAAATGATTAAAGCTGATTATTTTATTGAAAATCAGTATGCCTCGGATAATAAGCATGATGCAATAAAGCCAACGATGAGTGCAAAAATAATTAGAAGTCATGTCAACAATGGTTTACAATTAGCTAGGGAGTATGGTTTACCTAAAATCGTTTCAGATTTCATTCCAATGCATCATGGAACTACTAGAGTTGAATATTTTTATCGTCAAGCTCTAGAGGCAGTTGGAGGTGATGAGTCAAAAATTGATGAAAGTCAATTTCGATATCCTGGACCTAAGCCAAATACAAAAGAAACAGGTATATTAATGATATGTGAAGCAATTGAAGCTGCAGTTCGCTCTATAAAAAATCCCGATATTATGAAAATTGAGAATATGATAGATAAGATCATAAAGCAAAGAATTGATGATGGGCAGTTAAGTGAATGTCCATTAACACTTGATGAGCTTAATAAAATCAAGGGTACTGTAGATGGGAACACTGGTATGCTTCATGTGCTTAGAGGAATTTATCACATACGTATTGAATATCCTGATGATAAATAGTCTATATTTACTCTTATGAGAAATGTTAATGTATTTATAGATAAAGAATATGAAAAATTAAACGAACCTCTTTGCAAGTCAATAATTGAAAAAACTTTAACTCATTACAAATATACGTCTTATGATGTTAATGTCATTTTTACATCAGATGTACACTTAAGTGATTTAAAAAAAGAGTTTTTTTCTAAGGATCAATGGACAGATGTAATTGCTTTTCCCCTACAAAGAGATTCTAAGTTTATAGAAGGTGAAATATACATAAGCATACCTACAGCCAAAAAAAATGCTAACTTATTTAAAGAACCATATAAAAAAGAATTAGGAAGGTTAATTATTCACGGTTTATTGCATTTGTTAGGTATTGAGGACAAGTCTACAGAGCAAAAAAAGAAGATGACTATACTTGAAGAAAAATTCTTAGAGGATGAATTATGGCGAGGGTTAATTGAAAAATCATAAAATTAATACGCAATTGTTTCAGGAATTAAATGATATTGTAAATAAATTAAGAAAGCCTGGCGGGTGTGATTGGGATAGAGCTCAAACTGCAAATACATTAATTCCATATTTCATCGAAGAGGTATATGAATTGATAGATGGAATAGATAAAAAAGATTCTAACAATATTAAAGAAGAACTAGGCGATGTTTTATTACATATTATTTTTCAGTCTCAAATCGCTTCAGAAAAAAATTTTTTTACAATCAATGATGTTATTGATGGTATAAACGAAAAATTGACTAAAAGGCACCCGAAAGTTTTTAATCAATCTAAGTCTCAAAATGATGTAAAGGATGAACAAAATTGGGAAAAAGAAAAACAAAAAAACAAAAATAGAAAATCAAGGATTGATGGGGTGCCGAAAATTTTACCTTCAATATTATCAGCACAAAGGATTCAAGAAAAAGCTTCAGCCGCACGTTTTGATTGGTCTAGCGTTAATCAGGTGTGGGAAAAATTAGAAGAAGAACTATTAGAGGTTAGAGCGGCTCAAAAAGAAAATGATTACAATAAGATTGAAGAAGAGCTAGGTGATTTAATTTTCTCAGTTGTAAATCTTTGCAGATTTTTGAATGTTTCAGCAGAAAATGCATTGAGGAAAGCCAATAAAAAATTCAAAAAGCGATTTAATTTGCTAGAAGACCATGTATCAAAATCAAGGAGAGAAATAGAAGATTTTTCTATTAATGAATTAAATGAAATTTGGGATTTAATTAAGAAGGGTTAGTTATTCACACCATTGATTATCACTGATAAGTTTCTTTTGGTGATATTATTTCGGTGTTCACATAAAAATATTCCTTGCCAGGTGCCTAGATCAAGAGTTCCTCTTTTTATTGGAATAGAAATAGAATTACCAAGAATTGATGATTTTAAATGTGCTGGCATATCGTCGTCACCTTCCAATGTATGTTCATAATTTGGGTCTTTTTCTGGTACCATTTTATTGAAATGATACTCAAAGTCATTCCTAACACTTTGATCTGCATTTTCATTAATTGTTAGTGATGCTGAAGTATGTTTTATAAACAGATTAAGTATTCCAATGCGAAAATCATGTATTTCTGGAACTTTTTTTTCAACTTCATCTGTAATTAAGTGGAATCCTCTACATTTATTTGTAATCACAATATTTTTTTCTATCCACATATTTAAATTATGTTTTTTTCTCTTTTTTTCTTGCTGCTGGGAAAAGAATATTATTTAGGATAAGTCTATACCCAGGAGAATTTCTATGCAATGACAAGTCCGTTGGAGGATCACCTACAAAATGCTGATAATCTTCAGGGTCATGACCGCCATAAAATGTGTATGTCCCCTTTCCATAGTTACCGTGGATATACTTAGCCTGGTTTGAGCTTGGATCTTCACCCATAATAATTACATGGTTTTTTATCATGTTTTTATTAAAACCCGTTGTTTGCCCCATAAATCCCTTAACAACTGGAACGTGGTTTTGTGTTAACATAGTTGGCACGGGGTCATATTTTGCGGAAAATTCAAATAAAGAGAAATAATCTGCTTCAGCACCTCTTGTTACTGGGTTATGGCTTGGTGGAAAATCTATATCTGAAAATTCATAGATCATTGGGTCTGGATATACCGAAAAGTCTTTAAAAGCCAATGTTTTTTTGTAGTCAATTTTTTTAGATAGGTTTTTTTCTACTGGGGTACCATCAAAAACACTGTGCACTCCATCAACACCTTCTAATGACAATGCAATGTCATAAGAGTCTGTTGCGGAACACATTGCAAATAAAAATCCGCCGTTACCTATATAATTTTTAATGATCCTTGAAATCGCTTTTTTTTCTTCATGCACGCTAACCATTCCATATTTTTTCGCTAACGATTCAAAATTATTTTTTTGTTCAATGTACCAAGGAGCATTGTGATAGTTCCGGTAAAATTTACCATATTGTCCTGTGAAATCTTCATGATGGAGATGAAGCCAGTCAAATTTTTCTAAGCCATTGTTTAATACTTCTTCATCCCAAAGTGTTTCATAATCTACCTCTGCATATGTTAATGCTAATGTTACAGCATCATCCCATGGTTGTTTGTTGGGAGGGGTATAAATTGCAATCCGAGGAGCTTTTTCTAAAAGGACGATGTCCATATTGTTTTTTTCTATTGTTGAATAGATATTAAGCACCTCATCAGTTATTTCTATAAACGTAACACCCCTTATTTTACACTCCGCTTTAATTGAGGACTGGCTATCAATCAAAAAGGCACCCCCTTGAAAGTTTAAAAGCCATTCTACATTAATATTTCTTTTTAGTGCGTAATATGCAATCCCATAAGATTTTAAATGATCATTTTGTGTTTGATCCATTGGGATCAACAATTTCTGAGCGTAGGCAATATTTAATACAAATGAAAAAATAATTATTTTTGTGATAAGGTTAAATTTTTTCATTATCTTTTAACTTTCGGAGGTGATACCTAATTGGTTCTGAAAAAATTGATTCTGGATAATCATTAATGATACGAAAATAAAATTCAGATGCTTTTGGTGAATCATTATAAAAACGTTCATAGATTTGGCCAGACATTATTATACCTTTATCAGCAAATATTGTACCTTCTAAAAAATTTAGTTCAGATAAGGCTTCATTATATTTTTTTAATCTTGTTAAGATAATTGCTCTTCGTAATGATAATAATGGAGAAATAGTTTTACTGTTATTGCTTGATTTAATGTGGGCTAAAAGTTGATTTGCCTCAAAAACTTTTCTTTGTTTTAGAAGTGATTCAGATTTTAAAAAAGCGATGAAACCTTCTTTACCTTTTTCATCTGCATTAGTATAGAAATGGTTAATGAAATCCCTCAACTCCATTAAATCATTGAAATATATATTATCTGGCAGAATTGTTTTAAATGATTCACTAATTAAAAAAAGGGATGTATCAGGGTTCCCAGAAAATAAATGCATTTCAATTAGTTTATTTTTTATTTCAGGGATGATGTGAATATTGTAGGTTGAATCTAAAAATTTAATTGATGAATTAAAATCTCCTTTAGATTTGAACACGTCAGCAATTCTAAGAATGTTCTTTTCTTTTAAGGTGTTTGAAGGTGATTTATTTAATGAAGACTTATATAAGAGGAGAGCCTTGTCAAAATCTTCTATTATTCTATATTGAATTTCAGCTAATCTAAATTCAGCTTCGGCAACAATAGCTGATTCAGGTATGGATACTAATACTGAATCATATATTGATAGGCTAGAGGATAGATTTTCTGAAGAAATATTTGTAGAGAGCTGAGAAGCATCTTTAAAAAAAATATTGTCATTATAGTAATATGGAACTAAATCATAGTTTCCTACAGGGAATATTTGGTCTTCAAATGTTTTTGCTAAACCTAATAATCCTTCTCCATATTGATAATCTTTTAAATCTTTTTTTAACAAATATTGATAAGCTTTAATTGAATGAGAATACGCTTTCTCTTTTCTTAAACTATTGCAAAAACTAAGCCATTTTTTCGCATTGAATATTTCTTTATCGCTTAATTCAAGTAAAGCCTCATATGATTTCTTGAATTCACGGTGCTTAAAATAATGATCAGACAAAATGGGTAAAATTTTATTTGGGTGTTTAAAACTATTTTCAAGAAGTTTCATTTCAATGATATTTTTCGAATCAATATCATCGCTCATTATTAGAATTTTTCTAGATACAGAAGAATTTGCACCTGAGTAATTTATAAGTGATAATAAGTACTCATCCATTGCATCCTTATATTGTTTTCTTTTTTGATAGTAATTACCTAATTCTGTTGATAAAAAGTTGTCATTAAAAATAAGCCTCCCATTTTCAACCATTTGAAATAATTCTTTATCTAGACTATGTTTACTATAAATTGAAAACAGTAATCTGTAATAGGATCTATTGTTTTTAAACGTTGACAAGCCCTCTTTCCAAATTTTCTTTGCTTCCTCAACATTCTCATCCAAAAAATAAAACTCTCCTAATTCAACATTAAGTTGAATATCATTAGGGTTCCGAGATATTTGGTAAATTAAAAAATTAATTCCTTCCTTATATCTTTGGCTTTTTTTGTACAAAGCTTTCAAATTTCTAATTGTTTGATAATTATTAGGGTTTTTATTTAATACGTCATTATATATAAATATAGCAGCATCCCAATTTTTTTGCATCTCATACATTTTAGCTGTTCTCAGAAAACCGCTATATTGACTAAAAGCTGTACAAGACAAAGATGTTAAAAAAATTATTTTACTAATTTGTGTTTTCATTTTTTTGTTCTGCATTTTTCATTTGAGTCATAGCATTAAAATATCTTTTAATCATGTTCTGATATTCTTTAGAATAACCAGAGTTTAAAGATCTATTCAAGGCATCTAACGTAAGGCTTTGTCTTTGTCCTAAATCTTCTGGGAGCCCGCTTGATGAAGAGTAGATTGTAGATTCATTGCTCGAGTATGACTTTCTTTCTTCTTTATACCCTCGCTGAGATAAGGAAGTTTGACTATCAAGCATTCTTGATAAAATTCTACGCTGTTTATTTTTTGTATTTCTTGTGTAGTTTGATTTTGATAAATCAGAAATAACATCTTTTAGATCTTGGGAAATCCCTTTTAAATCTCCTTGCCCATGCTTGTTTGATGATTGTTGCATTTCCTTCATCAGTTTTTGAAGTGATTGTTGAATATTTTTTTGACCTTGTAACATAGATTGTAATAACTGTTGTTTCGCTGCTTCAGACATTTTCCCAAAATTTAGGTTCATTCCTTTTTGATTAAGCCCTTGTTGTTGTCCAGCCATTTGTTGCATCATTTTTAAAAACTGTTCAAACCCGCTCGCTGAACCTGATGATTGCATTTGTTGAATACTTTGATACAATTTTAATGCTGTCGCATTAAGGGCCTCTATTGCAAGGTCCTGATTTTTTACAGCTTTTTGAATATTTCTATTTGTTAAGTCAGATTTAGATTGTTCAATTGAATTATTTGCTGTTCCAACTGCCTTACCAATTTCAGGCGTAACCGAGAAAGTCTCCTTAGAAAGTTCAATCATTAATTTTGTGGTTTGCCGTAGCTGGTCTTGTACTAATTGTTGGTTATATGCCATTATCTTTAATTGTGAAGAATTTCTTGAAAGGGATGAGGTGCTTTCTTTTAATCTCTCTTGCTCTTTTGATATAAATAAATAGTCTCTCATTATTTTTTCTAATTTTGCTGCCATTTCGGAAACTGTTTCATTTTGAAATTGATTTTGAATCATTGAAAATGAATTTTGCAAATTATGTAGACCATTTAAAGCATCTTTACTCGATGATTTTGCTTTATTGTTTTTACTCTTTTGAAGATTTGAAATCGTAGTTTTAATATCGTTTTTTGTATTTTTGAATTCTTCATTAGACGCAAGTTCACTTAATTCTGTTGCTGAATTTTGGCTAAAAGGTTCTATCAGTTCAGAGGCTTGTTCTATTTCTTTATTCAATTGAGTTAATTCTTCAAGTAGTCTTTGCTCTTCCTGGGCAATTCTTTGCCCATCATTCATCTTGCCTTCGTTTTCAATTTTATTAATGTCATCGTCAAGTTTATCTTTTTGCTGAACTAATTTCTCCATCCTGTTCTTTAACTCATCTAACTTTTGTTCTGCTTTGAGTCTCTTAAAAATATCGATATATCTGTCTAGTTCAGATTCAATTTCTTCTAAATTATTTGCCATTTGCTCTAATGATTTTTGTAGAGACTCTAAGTTCATATCTTCTAATGAATTTTGAAGTTCATTTAAATCATCCATTATATTTTCAGGCAGTATTTCATTAATTAAGTTTGACAGCTCTTTGAATTTTTCAGCTAGGTCTGGCAAAAATAAATTATGCTTTTCACTTTCTTCTAATAAGGTCTCCATAGCATTTGAAATATCTTTAATTTTATTTAGTTCTTCTTTAGCATTTTCTACCAATTCTTTAATTTTTTGTTGATCTTCCCATTTTAATTCATCCTCTGCTTTTAAAACGTTCAATTCCATATCTTCGATTTGGCTTTTTAAGTTTACCAGCTCATTGATACTTTCACTTAATTTTTCTTCAATGTTTTCTTCTTTGTTTTCTATCTCTTCGTATAAGTCTGCCAATGATGGTACTTTTGCTATAAGCTTATTACTTATAGTTTTTTTTGGCCCTGAAATGATATCATTGTCAGTTAATTCAAGATGATAATGAACTTCGTCATCAGGCATAAGCATTAACTCAGACAGATTCCATGGAGTTTTGATATTCTGGTATGATGTGTCTTTTATGATATCGGGTATGATGAACATGGATATATAAGGTTCAACATTTAAATATTTAGGTCTAATAATCTCATAGGCCAGCTGCAGTTTATCGAAGCCATAATCGTCTTCAATGTCAATATCAAAACCAATAATTTGATTGTTGCCTAGTGTAATAACAGGAGCTGGATCAGCAATCTTGATTATTGGGTAGTGGTCAGGGATAACATTTATTTTATATGGTATTGGGTCACGATTTGTTATGCCCCTTGGATCAACTAAATGAATAGAAAACTCTCCATCAGCTTTTATTTTAAAACTTCCACTACCTTTATAGCCCATTGTATTTAGGTATTGTATTGAATCATTTTGTTTAATAAAGCTGGATTTCAGTTTCCTATTACTCATCAAGTTGATTTTTACTTTCGAGCCTTTGAGCCCCTGGACAGCTGCTATGCTTCCATCGAGCTTTTCAGATGGTAATCTTGAATATGATGGAGGTATAATTACCATTTCAAACTCTTCTAGTTTTGGTCTATCAGTAACAAAGATTGTATCAGGGGTTGATACAACTATTTTCCATGCCTCATAAAAATGGTTTGCATTAACGAAAGCATTATATTCATAATCTTGAAATAATGCTGGTAATTTAAATTGATAAAATCCATTCATATCTCTACTAGATTTCAACACTATTTTCAATGAATCTCGTTTACTAGTGGATTCTTGGGTAGGTGATAAAATTAAATTTACAGTATCTGGATTTGAGCCTTCTGACATTATTGTGATTGATGATTTCTCTCCACCTAGAATATGATGGTTTTTTGTTAAATTGTATAATTTGAAAGGTTTTGGCGCATGAAATTTTTGATCATAGTGTTTCCACCTATAAAATGCATTACTACTTTGTTTTGAAAAAACTGACAAGAAAATTATGGATAGAAGCATAATTATTGATGTTGCCATCTTAATATTAATCATTGGTTTTTTATCTATAAGTTCCTTTGGGTTGTGGCGTTCTATTTTCTTTGCGATACTTTGAGTAAAGTTATCAGCTAATTCACTAGATTGATTTTTGTTTTTTGCATTTTCAATTTGAAGTGCGTTCAAAGCTGTATCTTTGTTATCTGGGAAAATGCTTTTACCTATAATTCGAGCAAGACTCCAACCAGAGTATTTATCAAAATACTCTTTGTCTACTAAAAGTAAGAAAGCTACTACAAATATAATTTTAAGAAAGACTAATCCAGATATACTTAAAATGGTCAATTTTTTTACTATTGGAGGGAAATAGAATATTGCTTCAAGGAGCAATAGGGATACTATGATTACGATAAAGGAAATGATGAACAGAAATAATATTCGTAATAAGTCTGTTTTAACTTTCTCAACTTTTAATGATTTAATATAATCAGAAATTTTCATTTTACTGTGTAAGTGCAAAATAAATAATGTTAACACCCATTTTTAAAGCTTTTTCTCTTAATTCCCATGGATTATTATGAACCGTCTCATCTTCCCATCCATCCCCCAAGTCTGTCTCATATGTATAAAGGACAACTAAAATATCCTTTTCAAATATTCCAAATGCTTGAGGAGGTTTGTTGTCGTGCTCATGAACTTTAGGAAGGCCATTGTCAAACTGATAGTACGATGAAAAAACAGGGTGGTCATGCGGTAATTCAACTAAGTCTTTGTTTGGGAACACTTTTTTCATTTCTCTTCTAAAAGATGCATCCATACCGTAATTATCATCTGCATGTAAGAAGCCTCCATTTTGCAATATGGTCCTCAAAGCAATCACTTCATCATCAGAAAGATTAATATTACCATGTCCAGTCATGTATAAGTAAGGAAAATGATGAGCGTTATTATCTGTTAGTTTAATTCTAATTTCATTACCTGCCTGTTTCATTGAGGTATGATCTTTAAGATATTGTAATAAGTTAGGCAAGCTACTAGGGTCAGAGTACCAGTCACCACCACCGCCATATTGAATTCTAGCAATGTTAAAGTTTTGTGAAAGTAGAATGTTGATGAGAATGAGAGCAGTGGCAAAGTATTTTTTATACATAATAAAATAGGTTGAAATTTAGCCTTATAATATACCTAGTCTCTCATTGTAAATGATATATGAATACTTAAATTTGTGTCGATGATTAAACAAAAAATATTTATTTGGATATTTTTAGTTCTATTCAATGCAATGGAATTAGAATCTCAAACTTTGGGCAGTAAAGAGCCTAAAAAAATATTGTGGGGACTGATTAAAATTCCAAACGATGATAATTCTCAAAAAGAACCAATTTATGATAGAATATTCCGAAGCAGAGAATTTGCTACTCCTATTAATTATATGCCGATAGAAATCCGCTATGGTATTGGTGTTAATGGAAAATTATCTGGTAGTACTTCATCCCCTTCAGCTACTGATTTAGATAATTGGATCTGGTTCGACAGTGAAGTAGAACCTTTGGATCAAAATATTGAAAACATATTTGGGACCTCATTAGATATTGATATAGGAATGATAAATATCCCAAACCTTATCATGAAAACAAGCTGGATGAATGTATTAACTGGATTAAACTATAGATCTAGTTCAATTATTTCGCCAAAAGAAGTTCCTCCAAATTGGAAAACTGGTACAGTTTTAGAAACAAATAAAATTAAATTTAAGCCAGAGGTGCGTGAATATCTAATCACAAACTCTTTTCAGTGGCAACCGCTTAATAGTTGGTATTTGAATTTTAGATACGGCTATGGCCTGGCATTTTCAAAGTTTTATTATGATGATGATTTAGAGTCTATAAATGATTCTCCTAAGGGTAGTGGTACTTCAATGAATGTTGGGCTCGGGTTTCGTTATATAATTGACCCTGGCAAAGCAAATCGTTTTTCAATTGGGGTGGATCTGAGGCATTCTTATACCAAAATAAATAGTATTGACGATCCTAATGATTTAACTCCAGTAAATAGGTTCGATCTTGCTAATTATGGAATATATCTTTCCCTTTCGACTTTTTATGGTGGGAAGAAAACGGTCGGAGATGAAGCTAAAGATATATATTATGAAAGTGATTATTTAACTGCAAAAAGTAAGTTCACGGATTTCATTAACGATTATCCGACGCACTCAAATAAATATAGGGCATTAGAATTCATTGAAGAGTGTAATAGAAAAATACCATATCAGATTATGGAGGAAGGTTTGTATTTTGATGATATTGGTGATTCTGAAAAGGCGCTCGATAAATATATTAAAGCCAGATCCAGAGTAATGACAAATGATACATTAATTTTAGAATCATTGAACTTTCGAATTAATGAAATTGCTAGGAAGTGGCTTAATTCTGCTGAGCTATTATTAGACAGGGGTTTTCACAAGGATGCATTGGATTTAGTAAAGAAGGTATCATCATTTTACAGTGTCGAAGATAAATTAATAAATAAGTTTAAATCGTATGTAATTCTTGAAGAGGGTAAAAAATTACAATCCATATTAATATTTGGGAAGGCTATAGAAAAATATTCAGAAGCATTGAAATTAAACACAAACTTAGAATCTAATGTAAAAGCATTACAATATCAGGCAGGTATACAATTAGTTGAATTGGCAAACAAGGTTGATGCCTTTGATGAAATTAATTTAGCTGTGCAATCTTTGGAGGAGGCAAAAATATTATCATCTTCCATTGGCTCGAACAATGAGAAATTATTAAGAGACTTACAAGGGAAGCTTAATAGTTACAACAATTATAAGACTAACATGATAATTGATTATGAAATGTCAAAAGCAAGATATTTACAAGCAATAGCTCGATCTCCACGTTTGACCATTGGGATGACCTTGCCTTTAATAGAAGAATTGCTTGGCGAGCCTCATGAAATAATTACTTCTAAAGCAACTAATCAAAAAGAACAACTCTGGGTATATTTTTTAGAAGATAAAAAGCTAGAACTTTCTTTTAAAGATTTTATCTTATTTAAGATCGAAGAGATTTAGTTTAAATTGGAAAATATTGCTCATTGTATACTGTGAACTAATCTAGGTAGTTTAAGTGAGATGAAAATATTTAATTATGTTATATTAGTTTCTTTTTGTGTTCTCAATGCACAATCTTCTCAGAGAGATTATAATGAAGAATTGCGCTATCAAAATGATGCCATCAATAAAATGAAAAAAGAAATTGAAGAATTAAGCTCAAAATTAAGAAAGGCAAATATTAATGAAACGACTACATCAAAAAGAATTACAAACTTAGATGAAGAAATTGCCCTAGTAAATAAACTTATTCAATCTTTGAAAAAAGAAGAAACTTCAAATAGAAATAAGGTCAATGTTTTAAAAGATAGAATTAAAACAAAAGAAGATGAACTAGAATTACTTCGAACACGCTATGAACAAAGAATAATTAACACATACCAAAAAGGGCGAGTTTCTGACTTAGAAAAAGTATTGTCTTCGACTTCTTGGCGCCAGGCTGTTTATAGAACTCAATATCTGAAAATCATTTCTTCTATCGAGCAAAAAATGACAAAAGATATCGAAAATATATTATTAGCAATAAATAAAGATAAGCTCAAGCTTGAATCACTTTTGAGACAAAGTATTTCTTTAAAAAGAGATAAACAAAAGCAGATGGCCTCATTACGTAAAATGAGAATTAAAAGAGAAAAAGAGCTTAATAGGATCAGGCAGGACAAATCTGCTTTGGCAAATTACATGCAAGAAAAATCTGCTGGGGTTAAGCAATTGGAATCTATTATTAAAAAAGTGCTTGAAGATAAAGCCAGATCTGAAAGAGAAGAAAGAATAAGGCAACAACAACAAGCCCTAAAAACAAAAGAATTCAATTTATTAAAAGGTCAATTACCTTGGCCCACTGAGGGAAGGGTAATTTCAAAGTTTGGCAAGCAGTGGAACTCTCGTTTGAAGACAACTACTGATAACCCAGGTATTGATATTAAGGGTCAGCCCGGGTCTCCAATTAGATCTACAATGAGTGGGGTTGTGACAACTATTACGTACATAAGAGGATATGGTACAACAGTTATAATAGATCATGGTGGTGGTTTTTATACAGTTTATAGTCATGTAACTAATATTCAAACGCAGGTTGATAGTGAAGTTAGGTCCGGAGATGTGATAGCCTATATGGGCGACTCAGGGTCAGTCAATGGATCAAAATTACATTTTGAGGTGTGGGGTAAAGGGCAAAAACTTGATCCTGAAAAATGGTTAATTAAAAAATAGCTAGATGGTAAGTGACTTAATAAGTGCTCAAGCCAGTACTTGGGGTAAATTATTCAGTATATCGAGGTCAAAAAAAATTGGCAGTGCATATTTATTTTCTGGGCCTGCTGGGTCAGGTAAAGAAGGTCTTGCTCTCAAATTTGCACAATTAATTAATTGTAAATCTGGTTTTAGTGAGTTTTGTGATGGGTGTGATTCTTGTTTAAAATTTCAAACATTACAACATGAACAATTAAATCTCATAATTCCTCTACCTACTCCAAAAAGCTCAAGCAATACAGATATCATTCCAAAAGAGTATTTTGAAGCTTTAAATAATAAGTCTAAAGATTTATTTTATAAAATGGCGCTTCCTAAAGCGAATAGAATACTCATTCAATCAATAAGAGATTTAAAAAAAAAATTATATTTTAAGTCTGAAAAAGAAAGTGGTAGAAAATTTGTTTTAATCTTTGATGCTGAACGATTATGTTCTGGTCAAGGTGAATCAGGAAATGCTTTGCTTAAATTACTTGAAGAACCCCCTGGAGAAACGACATTTATTTTGGTTACCGATCATAAAAAAATGCTTTTTGAAACTATTATTTCAAGGTGTCAAAACATTGATATTCCTTGTTTAAATGACGCTTATATATATGATTGGCTAATTGAAAAACAACTAAGTGAGGTGGACGCAGATATTTTAGTTAAAATAAGTAGAAGCAACATTCATAATGCTCGAATGTTATCATCTCAGTCAATTGAAGATATAATGAACACAATTGAAAAATTAACTACTACAGTTATCGGCAAAGATCCTCAAAAATGGCGTAATTTCACCTCTCATTATAGTCGCGTTTTTAATTCAAATCAGCTAGATTTTGATCGCCAATTGAATCTAATTATAATTTGGTTGCAAGGCGCGAATAAGTTAAGACAAAATTTAGTTAGTGGGTTTGAAAGAACAGGGTTGCATAGTCGAATGACCTCATTCAATGAAAAATTTCCCAATGCTAATATTTACAAAATTATTTTATGTATTGAAGAAGTTAAATCATTAGCTCGTCAAAATTTATATATGCCATTAATCTTATTAAACATGCTATTAGACATTCAAGAACTCATTTATGAATAAAATATTTTATATCACTACTCCAATTTATTATGTTAACGATATTCCTCATATTGGGCATGCATATACAACAATACTTGCTGATGTTATAAGTAGGCACCAAAAGCAAATTGGGAATGATAGCTTTTTTTTAACTGGGGTTGATGAACACGGACAGAAAGTTCAAGAGGCTGCTAAAAAAAGAGAAGTGAACCCCTTGCATCATTGTGATGAAATGGCAAAACGTTTTACTTCTCTTTGGCAAGAATTGCATATATCTAATGATGACTTCATTCGAACTACAGAGCAAAGACATCAGAAAGTTGTGAAAAAAATATTAAATATAGTTAATGATGCTGGTGATATATATGCAGATGAGTATGAAGGTCTTTATTCAATTTCTGAGGAAAGATTTATTACAGAAAAAGAGTCAGAGAGCGGTCAATTTCGAGATATAAAAAAATTAAAAGAAAAAAATTATTTTTTCAAAATGAGTAAATATCAGGATCAATTAATTGACCATATAAATAAGAACCCAAAATTCATTCAGCCAGAACATCGAAAGAATGAAATATTAGGGTTTTTAAAACAGCCCCTTAACGATCTATGTATCTCAAGGCCTAAATCAAGGCTTGATTGGGGGATTGAGTTGCCTTTCGATAGCAATTATGTGACTTATGTTTGGTTCGATGCTTTGATAAATTATATAACTGCTCCAGGGTATGGTGAAGATCCTCAAGAATTTCAAAAGTTTTGGCCTGCCAGTATGCATTTGATTGGCAAAGACATCTTGACTACTCATGCTGTTTATTGGCCTACGATGCTTATGGCAGCAGGTATTAAATTGCCTGAAACAATTTTTGCTCATGGATGGTGGTTGATGAAAGATGAGAAAATGAGCAAATCTTCAGGTAACGTTATTAACCCTTTGGACTTAATAGAAGATTATGGAGTTGATCCTGTTAGGTATTATTTAATGAGGGAAATGGTTTTAGGCCATGATGCAAGTTTTTCTAAAGAATCTTTTATAACTAGATATAATAGCGATTTAGCAAATGATTTTGGAAATCTTTTAAGTAGAGTATCAACATTGATAAATAAAAATTATGAAGGCATTATCCCAAATGTTTCCGATTTTTCTTCTCTTGAAATAGAAATTCAACATTCATCCCGAGAAGTTGTGAAAAATTTTGATAGTCATATGTCAAATATGGCAATAAATGAAGCCATTGAAGCGGCACTTCAATTTGTAAGGAGTATAAATAAATACTTTGAACAAAGCGTTCCTTGGAAGGTAGTTAAAGATGATAAAATCTATGCGGGAACAATATTATACACTGGAGCCGAGGCTTTAAGAATAGCTGCTGTTTTGCTTTCATCAATTATGCCTGAAAGAACAAAAAATCTTTTTTTAGTATTAAATACAACTTCTACAGGTCGAGATTGGGGTGGTTTAAAACCAGGTACACAGTTAGGTCCGTTAACTGTTTTATTCCCAAGAATAAACACTGAAAATAATTAACATGTTAGTAGATACTCATTGTCATTTATTCTTTGATGAGCTTAAAAAAGACCTTGATGGAGTCTTGTCTAGAGCAGCGGCATTAGGCGTTACAAAATTCATTTGTGTTGGCACAAATGTTGAAGATTCGCAGCATAGTTATGAACTTTCTTTAAAATATGAAAATATATTTTCAACAGCTGGAGTTCATCCCCATGATTCGGAAGAGGTACCAAAAGATTACCTGGATCAAATAAAAATTTTATTAAAAAAACCCAAGGTGATCGCATTAGGCGAGATTGGATTGGATTATTTTAAAAATATTTCGGATAAAAAAATTCAAAAAAATATTTTTAGGGAACAATTAGAGCTAGCTCAGGAGATTAATGTCCCAATAGTGTTTCACAATCGCGATTCTGACAAGGACATACTTGATACACTATCAAAATTTCCTGATGTTATCGGTGTGGCTCATTGTTTTTCTAGTTCTTATAAAGTAGCTAAAAAATTAATTGATATGGGGTTTTATATTTCATTTTCTGGGAATTTAACATTCAAAAACAGCCATCTACCAGACGTAGCTAAAAAGCTACCCTTAAATAAAATATTGGTTGAAACCGACTCTCCATTTTTAAGTCCAGTACCGCATAGAGGTAAGATCAATGAGCCAGGAAGAACCCGTTTTGTTGCAGAACTTTTAGCTAAATTGCATGGATCAACCATAAATCAAATAGCTTTAATTACAACCAATAATGCTACTAATTTGTTTAATCTTTAGTCAAAATTCTTTGAAAAAGTGAATCGAGAAACACATTCCTTCAGAAAAAAGTGGGGGCAAAATTTTTTAGTTGACCCTAATATAATTAAAAAGATTTACAGTGTTATAAAACCTAAAAAAAATGATAATGTTATCGAGATTGGACCCGGTGACGGGGCATTAACAAAAGTAATATATCCTAACGTTCGTGATATGCTAACTGTGGAAGTCGATCCATTATTAATAGATAAATTATATGATCAGAAAAGTTTAAAATCTTTAAAAATTGTTCATCAGGACATACTG
>CENJ01049024.1_pt1 | contig 19183 bp, 16 predicted proteins | sample 356161 | NCBI WGS metagenome assembly CENJ01 (sample SAMEA2619531, study PRJEB7988) | marine metagenome | biome: marine biome (ENVO:00000447); feature: surface water layer (ENVO:00002042); material: "saline water (ENVO:00002010), including plankton (ENVO:xxxxxxxx)" | depth 5 m
TGGAAAGAAGTTATTAACAAAAACTCTTACGCAAATAATTATGATTACTACAGAGCAATTTATCTGCTAAACAAGGAAAACTTTTATGATAATGGATTTATATTATTAAAAAAATCAAATAAAATTGGTTCACCAGTTGGAACAATTTATTTTGAATATTATGATTGTTTAGATGATGTTTTTAAAATAATTGAAAATAATTCAGAAAAAATTCAATGTATAGTTTCTAAAATAAAAGGTTTAAATAAAACATATTTTGGGGAAACTCAAGAACCCAAAATTGATGATTATGCTGATAATGTTGATACTTTTGATTTCTTGTTAAAACTTAATTGATTTTGTTTAAGTTTTTTTGATCTGTTTTTTGTTATTTTGCGTTTTTAATCTATGAAAAAACATAATTTCAGTGCAGGTCCTAGTATTCTATCTAAAGACGTGTTCACAACATCATCAAAATCAGTTATTGAGTTGGATAATATTGGACTTTCAGTTCTTGAAATATCTCACAGAAGTAAAGAGTTTGTTAAAATAATGGAAGATGCAAGATCTCTTTCACTAGAGTTGATGGATTTAAGTCAAGACGAGTACACTTCGCTTTTTTTACAAGGTGGTGCCAGTATGCAATTTCTTATGGTTGCTTATAATTTTTTAAGCACAAGTGCATCATATATTGATACTGGCGCATGGTCAACCAAAGCCATCAAAGAAGCAAAACTGTTTGGTAAAGTAAACGAAGTAGCTTCATCAAAAGATAACAACTATAACTACATTCCAAAAGATTATATTGTTCCTAGTGAATCAAACTACTTGCATATAACATCAAATAATACAATTTTTGGAACTCAATTTTCTGAAATTCCAAATGTAGATTGTCCTTTATTTGCAGATGTGAGCTCAGGTATTTTCTCTAGATCTTTAGATTATTCTAAATTCTCTCTTATATATGCTGGAGCTCAAAAAAATTTAGGTCCAGCTGGGACAACATTAGTTGTCATTAAAAGATCTCTGCTAAATGAAATCTGTAGAGAAGTTCCTTCAATGTTAAGTTACAAGATTCATAATGATAAGGATAGTATGTTTAACACACCACCTGTTTTTCCTATTTACGCATGTAAGTTGAGTATGGAGTGGCTAAAATCTATTGGCGGAATTAAAGAAATTGAAAAAAGAAATCGTCTAAAAGCAAACAAGCTATATGATGAAATTGATAACAATGAATTATTTGAAGGTTTTGCCGCGGTTGAAGACAGAAGTATAATGAATGTAACCTTTAATTTAACAGATCAATCGAAGAAAGATATATTTGATGAGATAGTACTCAAAAAAAATATTTCTGGAATTAATGGTCATCGATCAGTAGGTGGTTACAGAGCATCTATATACAACGCCTTAAGTTTGGATTCAGTTGAAACACTTGTAGATGCTATGAAACAATTTGAAAAAAATATATAATATGAAAATTTTAGCGAATGACGGTATTTCTGATTCCGGAGTTGAAGAACTTAGAAAATCTGGTTTTGAAGTTATTACAACTAATGTTGCTCAAGAACAACTAGAAAACTACATCAATACTAATAATGTAGTTGGATTATTGGTTAGAAGCGCAACGACAGTAAGAAAAGATTTAATTGACAAATGTCCAAGTTTAAAATTAATTGGACGAGGTGGTGTTGGGATGGACAACATTGATGTAGACTATGCAAGATCAAAAGGACTTCATGTTATTAATACTCCGGCCGCTTCATCTCACTCAGTGGCTGAACTTGTTTTTTCTCACCTCTTTTCATGTGTTAGATTTTTACATGATTCAAACAGAAATATGCCCTTAGAAGGCGATTCTAACTTTAAAAAGTTAAAAAAGAATTATTCAAAAGGAACTGAATTAAAAGGCAAGACACTTGGTATAATAGGTTTTGGAAGAATTGGACAGGAAACTGCAAAAATTGCATTAGGTATTGGAATGAATGTAAAATATTATGATAAATTCATTGACTCAGTATCAATTGAATTAGATTTTATCCAAAATCAAAAAGTCAGTTTTGATTTAAACTCATCAGATTTAGATGATGTTCTTAACAATTCAGACTTTATATCACTTCACGTTCCAGCTCAAAAAGATTATGTTATTGGAAAAAATGAATTTGAAAAAATGAAATCCGGAGCAGGAATTATTAATACAGCTAGAGGAGGTGTTGTCAATGAGGAGGAACTTTTAAAATATATTGAGAATGGCCATATTAGCTTTGCTGCATTAGATACTTTTGAGAATGAACCTAACCCTTCAATTAAGGTTCTTATGAATCCAAAAATCTCCTTAACACCTCACATTGGAGCTGCAACATCAGAAGCTCAAGATAGAATTGGTTTAGAATTAGCTGAACAAATCTCCAATCTTTTAAAATAAATGATAAAAAGAATTAAGGATAAATGGGGAATTGAAAATAATTTTCAATTTGCCGTAATTTTAGTTGTATTTGCAGTAACTGGCTCTGTCTCAGCTAAACTTTCAGGACCTACAGCTGAATATTTTGAAATAGACAGTTTACATGCTATTTTATATTGGCCTATACGTTTGCTAATTGTATTTCCTATTTATCAAATATTACTTATATGGTTTGGTTTTATTTTTGGTGTAATAGTAAGTGTCTTTACATTACAAAAAGACAAATTTATATTTAATTTTTTTTTTAAAATGTCTATTTTATTTTCAAAAAAACTAGCTAATTTCCTCTCTTTTGGACTTCTATTTAGAGAATAAATTATTTCTTTAAAAGATGATTTTTTGAAAATCTAAATTTATCAATCTTTGGTTTAACTACTAACTGACAATAAGTGTTTTCAGGATTATTATGAAAATATTTTTTGTGATATTCTTCGGCTTCAAAAAATTTTGTCTCCTTTTCCAAAGTTGTAACAATTTTTGAGGAAAAAATACCGGATTTTTCAAGCATAGCTATATAATCCTTTGAAAAATTCAATTCAAATTCATTTTTATAAAAAATTGAAGATCTATATTGTGTTCCTATATCATTGCCTTGCCTGTTAAGTGTAGTAGGATCATGTGTTTCAAAAAAAACTTTTAAAAGATTTTCAAATGATAAAATTTCTCTATCATAGGTTGTTTTTATTGCTTCAGCATGTCCTGTCGTTCCAGAGCAAACTTGCTCATACGACGGATTAGAAACTGTTCCTCCTATGTAACCAGGAACAACTGAAATAACACCATTTAAATTGTCAAATATAGCTTCTGTACACCAAAAACACCCAGAAGCAAAAATTGCATAGTCTTTGTTCATATTAAACCTATTTTACAAAAATATGTCAAAATTAAGTTGTTTCAAAAATTACATATTTAATATTTTTTAAACCTTTACAATTAATGTATAAGTTTTTTATTTTTTTTTTACTATTCAAAACATTCTTTATTTATTCTCAGGAGAGAAAGTCCTTTGATGCAGTTAGATTTGATTCACCTCCAACAATTGACGGGGTTTTAAATGATAATCAATGGATTAATAGTAAAAAATTAGATGATTTTATTTTAGCTCTCCCTGAAACCAGATACGGAAAAAAAATTCCTATTAATTACGAAACCACTGCTTTTTTCGGTTATGATAATAATGCAATTTACATAGCAGCAATATTAAAACATCCGAATATGGAAAAAATTCAGAAAGAATTAGCAGTAAGGGATGAAGCTATGGAAGGAAATTTTGAATTATTCTGGGTTTCAATTGATCCTTATGACAATAAAGAAGGTCATTATGGTTTTTCGGTTACGAATGCTGGTGTCATTAATGATGGTTATTTTACAAGAGAATGGGATAAAAATGGTTTTAACTATGATACTGTTTTTGATGCTGAAGTATCTTTGAATGAAGAAAATTGGACAGTTGAAATGATTATTCCATATAGTGCTTTAAGATTTCCAAAATCTGATCTGCAAGATTGGGGAATAAATTTCTCAAGAAGAATACAGGATTTTGAAGAAACATATACATGGAACCCTACCGATATCAGAAATTATAGTTGGCCTGAAAAACTTGGATTAGTTAAAGATTTAAAATCTTTAAATCCCCCAGTTAGATTATTTTTATATCCATACCTACAATCTGCTTTAAATCTAAAAAAAAATAATTCTCCCAAGTCAACCTATTCTGCAGGACTAGATCTAAAATATGGATTAACTAGCAGCTTCACTCTTGATTTAACTCTTATTCCTGATTTTGGACAAGTTACTTTTGATGATGAAGAATTAAATTTAGGTCCATTTGAACAACAATTTGATGAAAATAGAGCATTTTTTACTGAGGGTGCTTCTTTGTTCGAAAAAGCTGATATAGGTTTTAGAGCAGGAAATTTCTTTTACAGTAGAAGGATCGGACAAAAAATAAATTTTAATGAAAGTGATTTCTTGGGTAAAAACGAACAACTTTTGAGTTATGAAAATAAACCCAAGCTATTAAACTCAGTAAAAATAACTGGAACAACAGAGAAAAAATTAAGTATAGGTATTATTAATGCTATTACCGATGAAACTTATGCATACTTTATAAATAATAATGGAGAGGAAAGAAAAGAGATAATAACTCCACTATCAAATTATAATGTTATTTCACTAACTCAGGAAATATTTAACGATGTTTCATCAATATCATTATTAAATACGAATCTTAACAGAAAAGAAGGAGCAAATAGTAACAATACTGCGCTGGTTGCTAATATATTTGATAACAAAAGAAAATATAATATTCAGAGTGCTATATATGGAAGTTCTGCGCCAAGATTTTCAGAAAAAAATGGTTTTAGAGGATATATAAGTGCTGAAGAACTAAAAGGGAATTTTCAGTTTTATCTACATTGGACTGGCGTTGATAAATATTATAACCAAAATGAATTAGGATATTTTACAACACAAAATTCACAACGAGTTGGTGGTAGAGTTTCTTACAGGATACTGGAAGATAATAAATTTTTTAGAGGACTTGGAAGTTCACTTTATGTTGGTAGAACTTTCAGATTTGATGATGGTGAGAGAATAAGAACAGGAATAAGATTTTCAAATATGACTCAACTTCAAAACTTAAGTGGAATCGGATTTGTAGCTAGGTATACTGATATAGAAAAGGATTATTATGAAACTAGAAATAATGATAAATTTATTATTAACCCACCTGAACTTGATATTTTATTAAGCTACAGTACCAATAATAATAAAAAAATTTATTCAAAAATTGAATTTTCCAACATAACTTCTTATAATGAACAGTTTAATGAAAAAAAAACATATAACAGATACGAATTAGATCTTAATTTTAGATTTTCAAATCAAATATCTGCTGAAATTAGCTCACAACTTAAAAACATACAAGATGATATAGGTTATATAATGGAAGAAAATAATAATATATATTTTGGAATTAGAGATCTAAAATCAATAGAAAACTCAATTAAGGTAGAGTATAAAATTGATAACAAAAAAAATATATTCTTCAACTTTAGAAATTTTTGGAGTACTGCCACTTATGATGAAAAATTATTTAAATTAAAAAAAGATGGTTACAGAGAAATTTCAGATTATGGATTGTTAAACAAAAATCCAAATACAAACTTTAATTTATGGAATCTAGATTTAAATTTTGAGTGGTGGTTTGCAACTGGTAGCAATTTAGTTCTCTTATACAGAAATCAAATTTTTAATAGAAATAATGAAGCTGGTCTAGATTATTATAAAAGTTTAAAAAAATTATTTGATATTCCAATTGAGCATCAATTATCCCTAAGAATTAATTATTTAATCGATGTTAACAAGCTAAAACGAAAATGATCAAACTGAAAAATATATCGAAATCTTATGGAAATGAAAAAATTTTAAATAATATTTCATTAGAAATTGATCAAGGAGAATTTGTTTCTGTGGTTGGTCCATCAGGTGCGGGTAAAACAACATTATTAAATATAATTGGTACAATTGAAGATTTTAATATTGACTCATCAACTGAGCTAAAATTAAATGATATAAATATCTCTTCATTAAATGATATTCAAATTTCAGAATTTAGAAATAAAAACATTGGTTTTATTTTTCAGTTTCATCAATTATTACCTGAATTAAACAATTTAGAAAATATAATTTTACCTGCAATGATTGGAAACCACTCAAAAAAATCCTATACAGATAGAGCACATGAATTAGCCAATTTATTAGGAATTAATAAAATACTTTATAAATATCCTGATTCAATTTCAGGTGGAGAAAGACAAAGAGTTGCAGTTGCAAGATCCCTAATAAATAATCCAAAAATATTATTAGCCGATGAGCCAACTGGAAATTTAGATTCTGAAAATGAAAAAATAATTATGAATTTATTTAAAAAATTAAATTCAGAGAAAGGCTTGACCATTGTTTTAGTAACTCATAATAAAGATTTTGCAAAAATTTCAAATAAATGCTACACAATTAAAGATGGTAAATGGAATTAATAATGAGATAAAAGATCTTTTAGATTTCAAATTTTTTGAGTATAATAAAAAATCCTTCATAGAGTTTGATCCAATATCAATTCCATATAGATTTTCGAATAAAGAGGATATTGAAATTATATCTTTTTTAATAAGTACTATTTCATGGGGAAACAGGAAATCAATAATTAATAGTGGTGAGAAACTAATATCCATTTTAGGAAACTCTCCTTACGATTTCATTATGAATTTCAAAGAAAATAAAATGACTAAATTCAGTTTTGTTCACAGAACATTCAACTCAGTTGATCTATTGTTTTTTTTTAAATCATTAAATAATATTTATAAAAATCATAATGGGCTAGAAAATATATTTTCAAAATTTTTAGATGAAGATTTTGTTTTTAAAAATATTTTAAATTTTAGAAAAGTTTTTTTCTCTATTGATCATCCCAAAAGATCAGAAAAACATGTTTCAAATCCCATTAAAAATTCTGCATGTAAAAGAATAAATATGTTTTTAAGATGGATGGTAAGAAATGATAAAAATGTTGACTTTGGAATTTGGAGTAAATTAAAACCATCAATGCTATCATGTCCACTTGATGTTCACACTGCTAATACTGCCAGAAAACTAGGTTTAATCAAAAGAAAACAAAATGATTTTAAAACATTAAAAGAGTTGGATAAATCTTTAAGAATTCTTGACAAAAAAGATCCTGTAAAATATGATTATGCATTATTTGGATTAGGTGCATTTGAGGGTTTTTAAAATGTTTTAAAAACTATAACTATATTTGTACTAATTTGACTCTGATATGTCAATATTAATTAAGTCTGCTAAAATCATTGATGCCGACAGTACTTACAACGGTAAAGTTCTAGATATTTATATTGTTAATGGTATTATTAAAGAAATTGGTAAAAATCTTAAAGTTAGTGCCAAAGATATCATTGAGAAAGAAAATTTACATATTTCTACTGGATGGTTTGATTCGAGTGTGTGTTTTGGTGAACCTGGTTTTGAAGAAAGAGAAAATTTAGAAAACGGAATTGAATCTGCTGCAATCTCCGGCTTCACCGATTTAATTTTAAATCCGGAAACAAACCCAATATTAGATTCAAAAGCTGACATAAATTACATTAAATCAAAAACTAGTAATTCAATAATATCAGTTCATCCTTTAGGAGCTCTAAGTAAACAGAGCAATTCTAAAGAATTAGCTGATTTAAAAGAAATGTTTGATACAGGTTGTGTTGGTTTTTATGATTTTAAAAAACCAATTAAAAATGCAAATTTGTTAAAAACTGCTTTACAATATGTTCAGCACTTTGATGGTCTTATATTTTCTTTCCCTCTAGAGGAATCAATTTCTAAAAACTCTCTTGTCCATGAAGGTGTTGTTAGCACAACATATGGTTTAAATGGCTTTTCTACTGTTTCCGAGGAAATTGCAGTAGCCAGAGATTTAAAAATTTTAGAATATACAGGTGGTAAACTTTTTATACCAACAATTTCAACTATTGGATCAGCTAAACTAATAAAGCAAGCAAAATTAAAAGAACTAAATGTAACGTGTAGTGTATCTACAAACAATTTATTTTTTAACGAAAATAAGTTGAAAGAGTTTGATACACGATTTAAAGTTCTTCCCCCTCTAAGGGACGAAAAAACAAGGAAAGAACTCAAAAAGTTTGTAATTGATGGCACTATTGACTTAGTAACTTGTGATCATTGTCCAATTGATATAGACAATAAAAAAACTGATTTTGAAAATTCATTTTTTGGATCTACTGGTCTAGAATCATCATTTGGAGCTTTAAACACCATTTTTGGTTTAAACCAAACAATTAAAATTATGACTTCAGGATATGACATTTTTAACTTAAATAAACCATCTTTATCTATTGGGTCAGAAGCTAAACTCACATTATTTAATCCCGATCTTGATTATACTTTTTCAAAATCTGATATTTTTTCGCAATCAAAGAACAGTTCGTTTATTGATATGAAATTAAAAGGTAAATCTTATGGTGTTATATCTAATTTTAAGAAATTAATTGTTGAATAAAAGACTTCATAAAATTTATAAATTATCCAAAAATAAATCAACAAAACAACCTTTAATTGTATTAATTCACGGATATGGAAGTAATGAAAATGACTTATTTTCATTTAACAGTTTATTTGATGAAAATTTAAATATAGTTTCTTACAGAGCAACTAAAGAATTTTACCAAAATATGTATGCTTGGTACGATATATATTTTGAAAATAACGTTAAATCATTTGATGAAAAAAAAGCAATTCAAAGTGCAAAATTACTTACTAAAGAAATAAAATTATTTTGTAAAGAATATAACTGCGATGAAAATAGAGTTACTTTGATAGGGTTTAGTCAAGGTGCAATTTTAGGATATTCAATTTTATTCTTAAATCCTAATTTATTGAAAAACTTAGTTGCATTAAGTGGTTATGTTGAAGAAAAAATATTAGACAGGAATGATATCAAAACAAATACATCAATATATGTTTCTCATGGAAAGAATGATGAAACTATTCCTTATGATGATTCAAAAAAAACCTTACAATTATTGGATTCAAAAAAAATTAAATATGATTTTTATGAATTTAATCAAGGTCACGGAGTTAGTCAAGAAAACTTATATTCTTTTTTAAATTGGTTAAGTAAAAAATATTAGAAACTAACTTCAAGCATGTCGTAGGCTAAGAAAACATTTTTTGGTAAAAGTTTTTGTGTATCCTCATGCATACCCATATCAGGTGCAATATGAGTTAAAAAAGATTTTTTTGGGTTTAATTCTTCGATTATTCTTAATGCTTGGTCTAAATTAATATGAGAATAATGTTCTTTATGTCTCAGGGCGTTGAGAACTAGAATGTCTAAATCTTTTAGCTTTGAGAGCTGATCTGATTTTATTTTTTTTAAATCAGTTATATATGCAATGTTTTTATATCTAAATCCAAAGACCTGTAAGTTGTGATGCATATAACTAACAGTTGAGAATTTAATTCCATCAACACTAAAATCTATGTTTTCTTCAATTATGTTTGAAAAAACATGAGGCGAGCCAGTATAGCCACCTGTTTCATCAAAAAGATAATCGAACCTTTTTTCAAGATTTGATATCACTCTTTGATGAGCATAAATTGGGATTTTGCCATGTCTAAATGAAATTGGTCTAACATCATCAAGACCGGCTGTGTGATCAGAATGTTCATGAGTAAACAAAATAGCATCAATTTTTGATATTTTAGATCTTAACATTTGTTGTCTAAAATCAGGACTGCAATCAATAAGAATATTTTTAGTTTTAATCTGTAAAACAACTGAAGATCTTGTTCTAACATCTTTACTGTCTTTACTGTAACAAACTGGTCTTTCAATACCAATTGTGGGAATACCTGTGCTAGTACCAGTTCCTAAAAAAATTAGTTTCATTAATTAATCAAATTTAATTTTTTCTTTGACGTTATCAATAATTGTTTACTAAATTTGTAATAACACAATATTATGGTTGTCTCTTTAAAGGGTGATAAAGATTTTGAAAATCTACTTTCTGTTAAAGATAAAGCCTTACGCATCAATCTTAATGAAAATATTTATGGTAGCTTTTCTGAAATAGGAGCTGGTCAAGAGGTTGCTAGACACTTTTTTAGAGCTGGTGGAGCTTCTGGTACAATTGCTAAAACTATGAGTGCCTATGATAAAGGTTTTAGTGATGCAATATATGGAATCGAAGATGATAAGAGATATGTTACTAAATCAAGATTGACTAAAATGCTAAAACATGAAATAAAGCTACTTGAAAATCGTGTTAAAAGAGAGTCAAATCCTGATAAAATGTTTTTCTCTTTTGCCAATACAGTAGCAACAATTGATTTTGCAAAAAAATTTAAAGGTCATGGTTGGATGGGTATAAGGTTTCAAACCGATGCTAAGGAAGATTATAGTGAAATTCAAATGCATATTCGTTTTCATCTTATTGATGCTAAAGCACAACAAGAAGCACTTGGAATTATGGGTGTTAATTTGATTTACGGGGCATATTACAAGCATAATAAACCAAGGTCATTAATAAAATATCTTTATGATCACATTGATCCTCAAGCTATTGAAATTGATACGATAAATTTTTCAGGACCTTTATTTAGTCAAGTTGATAACAGGCTAATGAGTTTGAGTCTAGTAAAAAATGGGATGACCCAAGCTGTCATGTTTGGACCTGATGGTAATAATATCTTACCTGCAGCAGTACTTTATAAAAAAAACATTTTAGCTATAAGGGGAAGTTTTAGGCCTTTGACTAAAGTTAATGAAGACATGTATGAAAAATCATTTAAGATGATCTCAGATGATAAAGATTTTGATGTAAAAAACACAATGTCCATTTTTGAAATTACATTGTCAAATTTATTAAGCGGAAAGGCTGATATTAATGAGCAGGACTTCTTTGACAGAGCTGAATTGCTATGCTCAACTGGAAAAACAGTGATGATAACTAATTTTCAAGAATATTATAAACTTTCTGATTATTTTTCAAATTACACGACTAAAAAAACTGTTCTCACAATGGGTGTAGATAATCTTATTAAAGTTTTTGAACAAAAATATTATAATTCTCTAAGTGGAGGTATTTTGGAAGCTTTTGGAAAATTATTTAAAAAAAATATCGAAGTATACTTGTATCCTATGTTGAAGAATGGTGAATTAATAAATAGTGACAACTTACAAGTTGAAGATAATATGAAGAACCTCTTTAAATTTTTTAAGGATAATAAAAAGATTATAGATATAAAAAATTTTGATTCTAATCTTTTGAATGTCTTTTCAAATGAGGTTCTTGTAGATATTAAAAATTCTAAAAAAGGTTGGGAAGACAAGCTCCCAAATAAAATTTCAGAGCTTATTAAAGAAAAAAAATTATTTGGATTTAAAGGATAAAGTTTAATTATTTAAAATTTGGTTAGTGTGATCTTTTGTATTAACCTTATCTATAACTCTTTCTAGAATACCATTTTCATTGAAAATAAAAGTCATTCTATAAATCCCTTCATATTCTCTTCCATACATTTTTTTAATTCCCCAGACACCAAATAGTTTTACAACAGTCTGATCTGTATCAGCTAATAAAGGAAATGGAAAACCAAATTTTGTAGAAAAATTCTTTTGAGACTTCGGTTTGTCGCAACTTACTCCAATAATTTGATAACCACTATCGGTTAATTTATTATAATTTTCTGAAAGATTACATGCTTCAGCAGTACAACCTGGGGTGTTCGCTCTTGGGTAAAAGAAAAAAATTGTTTTTTTCCCAATAAAATCCTCACTTTTTAAAATATTTTCATTTTCATCTAAACATTTAAAAGATGGCATTTTATCACCTATATTTAAAGTATTCATACATTTAATTTAAGTTGTTAAATTTACAAAATTGAAAAAAACAGAAAAAATAAATTTTATAATTAAAACTTTAGAAGATTTATTCCCTGAAGTACCAATCCCTTTAAATCACAAAGATCCTTACACACTTTTAATTGCTGTACTTCTTTCTGCTCAGAGCACTGATGCAGGAGTTAATAAAATAACCCCAATTCTGTTTAAAAAAGCTGATAACCCTTATGATATGATTAAATTAAGTATAGAGGATATTAGAAAAATAATTAGACCTGTAGGATTATCCCCAATGAAATCTAAAGGAATTTATGGATTATCTAAAATTCTAATAGAAAAACATAATGGTTTGGTGCCTAAGAAAATTGAAGATCTTGAAGCTCTTCCAGCAGTGGGACACAAGACCGCAAGTGTTGTGATTTCTCAAGCATTTGGAATACCATCTTTCCCTGTTGATACACACATACACAGATTGATGTATAGGTGGGGACTTTCAAGTGGTAAAAGTGTAAAAAAAACTGAAGAAGATGCAAAAAGGTTATTTCCAAAAAACCTATGGAATAAATTACATTTACAAATAATTTATTATGCTAGAGCTTACTCTCCTGCGAGAGGTTGGAATATTAAGAACGATATTATTACTAAAAAGGTCGGAAGAAAATCTGTACTAAATAAAATTATACATTAATTACAGTTTATTTCATATTCAGTCCAGTTCATATTGGTATTATCATTTTCAAAATAAAAACATTGCTTTGAATTATCACTAAATGTTAGGAATTTATAAAATCCATCTGGAACGGTTGCTCCAGTTTCAAGTACTTGGCTAGAATTAGAAAATTTTAATTCAATCCTAACCTTAACAGGACCATTAGTTCTTGCTATTGATCTTACTTCTTCTTCAAGTTCTCTCCATTCTCCTCTGTTCAGATTATCAACTTGTAATGCACAATTAACAAAAGAAAATGTTTTAGCTAAGTTGGACCAAGAGTCTGTAAATGAACCAGCAGGAGCCATGTGACCTTTATCCCACTTATTATTGTAATAATCGTTATCATCAGAGGTTTTTATATTTTTTTCTAAATAAAAATCCATGTTGCCTCTATCAGCAACTTTAACAAAATCTCTTACTGTATATTCAATCCAATTAGGTTGTTCTTTAAGCTCATTGTATGAAATTTTAAAAACATCATTTTCAATTATCAAATCATCTCTTTGACCAAGGTTAATAACAGGACAACAATCATCATTATTTTCATTACATGCAATAAAAAAAAACAATAATATTAAATAGTAATATTTCATATTTAATAAAGATTTGGATTATTTAATTATCAATTTTTTAAAAAAATATTTAAACATAAATTCAAAGTTAATAATTGATATCTAATAAATACAACAACATTTTTTGATTAATGAAATTAAAATCTCCCCTGTTGAACTGATATTTTTTTCTATTTTAAAAAAAGAATCCTTTTAACTAACAATAGTAATAATTTAATAAAATTTATTCTAAATAATTGTACAGATGGCAGTTACCTGAATAAATATTGATATTTTTTTGTTTTGTTAACAAAAATTTAACATCTTTGAAAACATTTTAAAAATTTAAACTAATGAAAAAACATTTAAAACTATTTTCCTTGTTTTTCTTAGCAACAAGTATTATTGCATTTGCACAGGGTACTGTTAGTGGTACTGTTTCAAATGCTGATGGGACTCCATTGCCTGGAGCTACTGTTGTTGTACAAGGAACTTCTAGCGGTGTTACCACAGATTTTGATGGTAATTACTCTATTAATGCATCCTCAGGTGATGTGTTATCATTTAGTTATGTTGGTTATCAAACAGTTCAGTTAACTGTTGGTAGCTCGATGACTGTAAATGTAACATTATCTACTGACAGCGCATTAGAAGAGGTAATTGTTACTGCTTATGGTACTCAGACCAAACAGTCTGTTGTAGGTTCTGTAGCAAGTATTGGTTCAGAAATCTTAGAATCGTCTAAGGCTACTTCTGTAACTCAAGCTTTGCAAGGATCTGTACCTGGTGTTAACATTATTTCCTCAGGTGGTATACCTGGATCTAACCCTACAATTAGAATTAGAGGTATAGGTTCAATCAACGCTTCTGCGTCTCCTTTAATTGTTGTAGACAATGCTCCTTACGCTGGTAACCTGAATGCATTAAGTCAAGATCAAATAGAGTCTATTTCTGTTCTTAAAGATGCATCAGCTACTGCTCTTTACGGTGCAGCTGCTGCAAATGGAGTTATCATAATTACTACCAAGTCAGGTAAATTAAATTCTGAGGCTAAAATTTCTGTCAGCATTAAAAAAGGTGTTGCAAGTGAAGCTGTTGACACTCACGAATTAATGGGTATCAACGACTGGTCTGAATTATACTGGGAAGCGAAAAGAAATAATTACTTAGAAAATGGATTAAGTTCTGCTGCTGCTGCTGCTGCTGCTACTGCAAATTTTGGCTCAAGTATGGGTTATAATGCTTATGGAATTGATAATCCAGTTGGAACTGACGGTAAATTAACTGCAAGTCCTTTGTGGGATACTGATTGGAAAGGTGCTTTAATGGACAACGAAGCTAGCTTCGACGAAATTGGTATCAACCTATCAGGTGGTAGTAAAAACACTTCTTACTTCTTCTCTACAAATTATTTAGGTGAAGATGGAAACGTAACAACTACAAGATTTGAAAGATTCTCATCGAGAATTAAAATCGATAGTAAAGTAAATGATATAATTTCTGCAGGAGTGAATGTTGGTTACACTAGATCAACTACAAACACTCCTACTCAATCAGGTAGTGGATATTCAAGTACAGTTCAATGGATTTATAATGTTCCTAATTTCTTCCCAATTTATAGAAGAAATCCTGATGGTTCGTTCCTAACTGATGCCAATGGTAATAAACAATTTGACTACGGTGCTAACTCTGGTATCTTAGTTAATGGTGTGAGACCAGTATTTGAAGATGAAAATGCTTACGGTTCATTATTCTTATATGATATTTACAATCTTAGAACAGACTTTAATGCCTCATTATATGCTTCGATTAATATCTTGGATAACCTATCTTTCACTTCAAGATTAGCGTATCAGTCATATATGTTTGATTCTTATCAATATATTGATAGAGATAATGGATATGCTTCTAGTGTAAATGGTAGAACTACACAAGGTAGAGATTTAACTATGCAAACAAATGCACAGCAACAATTAAGTTATTTTGATTCTTTTGGAGATCATAACTTATCAGCTGATGTAATTTATGTTGCTAATAATTATAATTTTGATGATTTAGGTGCCTCAGGTGAGGGATTTCTTCCAGGTGTTAAAATCTTGAATGGCGCTACTACTCCTTCATCAGTTAGTGGATATACTGTAGATCAGAGATATACTAACATATTAGGAAGAGTAAAATATAATTTTGATGAAACATATTACATTGAAGGTAGTGTTTCTCAAGGTTTATCTTCAAAATTTGCTAAATCAGTTAGAGAAGGTACTTTCTTCTCTGTTGGTGCTTCATGGATTATTTCTAACGAAAGTTTCTTAGCTGATTCTGATGTTGTTGACTTTCTAAAGCTTAAGGCTTCTTATGGTGAAGTTGGTAATGACAGAGGAATCGGAAGTTTCCCATACATAACACTATTTAGTACAGGTTGGAACCAGCTAGGTACAACTGGAGTAATAGCAGGAGGGCTTAATGACCCATTCTTAACTTGGGAAACTACTGCTACTAGCAACTATGGTGTTGAATTTGGATTATTTGGTGGAAAACTTGATGGTTCTGTTGAATATTACGAAAGAGAAAGTGTTGACTTAATTTATGATAAGCCTGTTCCAATTTCTACAGGAAATTCGTCAGTAAAGACAAACGTCGGTGCACTAAAAAACTATGGTATTGAAGTAGTTTTATCATCTCAGATTGTAAAAACTGATGACCTTTCAATAAATGCTGCTGTAAACTTCTCAACTGAGAATAATGAAATTACTGAGTTAACTCAGGAGGAATTCATTAGTGGTACTAAAAAGTGGATGGTTGGAAGATCTTTATATGATTTCTTTATCAGAGAATGGGCTGGTGTCGATTCAGCTGATGGCTACGGAATGTGGTACAAAGATATTTTAGATGCTGATGGTAATCCAACAGGTCAAAGAGAAACTACTAAAGAATATAGCGAAGCTGATAGATACTATATGGAAAAAACATCTATTCCTGAATTAATTGGTGGATTTAATGCACAAATTCAGTATAAGGAGTTTGATTTTTCAGTATTAATGAATTTTGCTCTTGGTGGATATGTTTATGATTCATCATATGCAAGCCTAATGGCTGGTTATAAAAACATTAGACAGCAAAGTCCACACTTGAAAGATAGATGGCAAAACCCTGGAGACGTTACAGATGTTCCTGTTTTACTAGAAAATAGTAATGACTTTAACGCTACTTCATCAAGGTTTTTATATGAAAATGATTATTTAAGAGTAAAAGGATTAACTCTTGGTTATACTATAAACAATAGCCCTGCTCTCTCAAGTATAGGTATTGATAATATGAGAGTATATGCTCAAGCTACAAATCCATTTACTTTCCATAAACATTTTGGAATTGATCCTGAGCAAAACTTATCAGGTACGACAAGTAGTCGTTCTTACCAATTGAAAACTTTTACAGTTGGTTTAAATATTGAACTTTAAAATTTAAAAAATGAATATTAAAAAATTATTACTAGTCGTTTTTGCAACTTTAACTTTTTATAGTTGTCAAGAACAATTCGTAGATGATCCAGCACCAGTTGATGGTATCAGCGAAGCTTTAGTTTTTTCAAACAGAAGTATGGTTGATGCATTTTTAGCAGGAATGGGTCGTAGAATAAGACGTCAATTTACCGCAACTGATACAAATGGTATTAATGGTATGTATTATGCTAGAGTTGTAAAAGGAAATGACGTTATTCAGAGAAGAACTTGGTTTACGTATGACTATGAAAATGATAACAGAGAACCAACTTACAGAAGACCAACGTTTTCTTGGCAGTTCCCTTACTATATGATAAATCAGGCAAATATTGCTATCAAAGGGATTAACGAGAGTAGTTTAGGTACAACTGACAAAAATGAAACATTAGCTCAGGCTCATGGTATTAGAGCATATTGGTATTTTCAATTAGCTCTTGAGTTTTGTCCATCATACCTAAATTCAACTCCATCTCAAGAAGATGCACCACCAATTTATACTCAGCCTGTAACAGATGGTGGACCTATGAGTAAAATGTCAGATTTATATAATTTAATCCAAACTGATTTAGAAACTGCTGTTACTTTAGCATCTAGCTCAAGAATTGATAAATCATATATCAATAAGAATGTTTTACATGGTTATTTAGCTAGATTTTACCTGACTACAGGTGATTATGCTAAAGCTGCTACTAATGCTGCTGCTGCTAGAACTGGTTATTCGCTTGATGCTGCCGGTTACAGAGGAGGATTTAGTGATATGTCGAGCAGTGAATGGATATGGGCTGCACCTCAAAGGTCAGATCAATCTAATTACTACTGGGGACCTCCACACGCACATGCTGATCATTATGTAACTTCGTATGCAGCTACTTTCTTTAATACAGATTTTACATCTTTATTTAGTAGCACAGACGTAAGAAATATTTTCTTAAATGCATACAGAGCTCCAGAGTCTGATTATAGAGCAAGAATTTCAAGAAAATGGAGTTTCTCCTTCTCTAGTGACCATGCTATGATGAGATCTCCTGAAATGATGCTTATTGAGGCTGAAGGTTTAGCAAGAACTGGTAATGATGCTGGTGCTGCTGCTCTATTATTTGCACTTCAAAGCGATAGAGATTCAGCTGCTACTGCTTCTGGTAACACAGGAACAGCATTAATTGATGAAATTTTAGTTGAAAGAAGAAAAGAGCTTTATGGTGAACCACCAGCTGTTGAGTGGTTTGATGCAAAAAGACTTGGAAAAGGTATTACCAGAACTGGTAACCACAGAGTTAAAGGAAATGCATCATTAGCACCTAATGATAAGAGATTCTTCTTGAAAGTTCCTCAAAGAGAAATCGATGCTAATGATAATATTACTGAAGCAGTTAATGCAAACAGATAATAATTATTAAATCGTTTTAATATAAAAAACCCGCCTTTTGGCGGGTTTTTTGTTATATGTGTATTATGAAAAGACTCGTCTTAATATTAAGTGCTATATCCATAGTGAATACTACCTTTTCTCAAGAAATAGATGTTAATAATATTGAAATTTTAAGAGATAGTTATGGAGTTCCACACATATACGCTAAAACTGATGCAGAGCTGGCATATGGATTAGCTTGGGCGCATTCTGAGGATGATTTTAAGACTATCCAAGAGGCTTACCTAGCTGGTAATGGGCTTTTAAGTAAACATATTGGACTAAAAGGAGCACCAGCCGATTTTTTAACACAATTAATTAGATCGGACTATGTTGTTGATAGTCTTTATAATACAATTGATAAAAATTTTATAAAAGTAATTGAGGGATATGCTGAGGGAATTAACAAATTCGCAGAATTAAATCCTGATCAGGTATTAGTGAAAAAACTTTTTCCTATCACACCAAAAAAAATGGTAAAATATTCTTTTTTACAACTTTTTGTCTCTAGTGAAGGTGATAAAGCTATAAGATCTATAGTTGAGAATAATGTGACAAATATTTCATTTTTAGATAAAAACAAACTTGGATCAAACTTATTTGCTTTTAGTACCAATATTACTAAAAACGGTGAGACTTATTTGGGAATAAATACTCATCAACCACTTGATGGACCAACATCATGGTACGAAGCTCATCTCGTCAGTGAAGAGGGAACCAATATTATTGGAGCTACGTTTGCTGGAGCACCATGTATTCTTACTGGAACCAATAAAAACCTTGGATGGACACATACAGTTAATTACCCCGATAAAACTGATATTTTTCAACTAGAAATGATTGACAGAAAGAATTATAAGTTTGATGATCAAATTTTACAATTAAAAACATTTAAAGCTAAGGCATATATTAAAATTTTAGGTATTCCTATTCGGGTTAAAAAAAAATATTATGAAAGTATTTACGGACCAACTCTTAAAAATAAAAACGGGTTTTATTCTGTAAGAACTGCATCTTTATTCCATATTAGAGCACTGGAACAATGGTGGAAAATGAATAAAGCTCAAAATTTTACAGAATTTTATAATATTCTTAAGATGAATCAAATTCCAGGTTATAACATTGGATATGCA
>CENJ01146013.1_pt1 | contig 19176 bp, 13 predicted proteins | sample 356161 | NCBI WGS metagenome assembly CENJ01 (sample SAMEA2619531, study PRJEB7988) | marine metagenome | biome: marine biome (ENVO:00000447); feature: surface water layer (ENVO:00002042); material: "saline water (ENVO:00002010), including plankton (ENVO:xxxxxxxx)" | depth 5 m
GATTGTTCTTCTACATCACAACGCAAATACAAACCATTAGTAGGTTCCGCATCACTGAAAGGATCAAATTTAATTGCACCTAAGGTAATAATAACACTATCTGGTTCGACACCTAAAGTCTCTAGGTCAATCATTCCATGTATTGCCATTTATACCAACTTAACTAAAATGATGACTTGTAAAATTAAAATAGCAATTGGTACAATAGTTCTAACAAGTTCCATTGTATGATTGTATTCGTCTAGTTTTCTTTCAAGCCTATTTCTTTTTGCCATTAGCCTTTCCTATTTTCTTGGCCCATTGCACTCATAATTAGGAGTATGTACAAAATAGGCCATGCCCATCCTGTAATATATCCTGTTATATGCAAGACCATTAGAGATACACCGGTAACACCTGTAGTACCGATTCCGCTAGTTTGTGGTTTTGGAAATTTCATATGCTACTCCGTATAGTTTAATTTTAATACATTATAGCGTATTAGGAGACGAATGTCAACCTGTTTTGGTAAGAAATCTAAAGATCTCCTTCTTTTCTATTCTCACTATAGTGAACATCAAACTCGCCACCTGGATAACGACTCTTAAGTTTGTTCACATTTTCTGATACTACCTCGTTTGGGTCCAAGCCCAAAGCACGACAACTGTTAATCCAATACCAGATAATATCACCAAGTTCTCGTTTACAATGAAATATAGTTTCATCGTCCATTGGTTTACCTTGGAATACACATTTTTTAACAATTTCACTAAACTCTCCTCCTTCGCTGGCGATGCCGGTAGCACCTGTTAGAAGTAATGCAATATTAACTTCATCATTTAATTCATGTAAGCGTGCCTGTAAAAATCCATAATCATTTGATTCATCTGATGTCACGCCTTCTACAAATTCTTTATACTTATTTAAATCTACTTTATTCAATGTCTTCGCCTCTTCTTTTAAGTTCGTGTTTGATTTCGTCTTCCGCTTGCATTATTTTATAACGCATTTGGACATCTTCTGTGATATGATAGACTGCGTCTAACTTTCTGAGTTTAGCCTGTAATCCTTTAGTTGACAAAGTCTTCAGGTCTAGCTTTATCTGTGTGGAAGTCAATTTCTTCCCCAATTCTTAAATCATTATCAGGTGCTTGGTCATTCCAACCTAAAACGCTTTCTGATTCAACCATTCTGATTGTAATTGGTTCACCTGCTAACTTAATTTCTAGTCCGCGAGTCCAACGACCATGTTCGACCAAAATCCAATCGCCTACGTCATATGGATCGTTATTGTCTGGACCTTTTGAATGCACTTGACCCCAACGTGGGTATATGCCTCTAGATTCTCCATCATCACTTCGGATAATAATTCCACCTTTGGTAGTTTGTTCACCGAAGTGCATGTTGTGTACTAGAACTCTATTTTTAATTGGGCGTATTGTATCGGCTGTAATAGTGCTTTGCACACCTTTCTTACCTGCCGCCATAGATTCGTAATCAAAGTCCATTACGCACCTCTTTTTACAAAGTTGCCGTCTTCGTCTTCAACCCAATCATCAGCTTCTTCTTTTGCTTCAGCTTTAGTTTGTCCTACTTTTGCTTTAGTAGAACGTGCCTTAGGTGCTTCAACTTCAGTTGCTTCTTCCACCGGCTCTTCTACTTGAGGTTTCTTTTCAGATGTTTCGAACTCAGTCGGCGCAACATTATCTTCATAGTAGTCACGTAATACTTCTTCACGTTTCTTAATAATCTTTCCACCTGGACCTAGTTCATCGCCTCTAGCATTTACACGAACATTTCCAACTGCTGGTGTTAGTTCGTTACGTTGTCTTAGCAAATCCATATCAATAGCTTTACCTTGCATTGATCTGTACTGCTTACGACCTGTTTGCTTTACTGCCATTTTTAGTCTCCTTGTTATATGTGTACTTATCTCAAGAACTCATGCCAATCCAGGTCAAACTGGATTGAATCTATCTTATGTACACCAATTAAGTATAGCACATAACTAGCTACACTACTGCCTCTACCTACACCCCATACAATATTATTTTTACGCATAAAGTCTACTAGATATACCATATAACGTAGCAAATCTAACATGCCACGCTTTTTAAATTCTGAAAGTTCTTCAAATGCTCTTCTATACTCTGGACCTTGTGCGTGATATCCGTCTGTAATTAACTTACCTAACACATAATGTTCAACATTTAGCGACTTAAATTCCTCAGGCATAAACCATTCGCTTTGGCATACACCATCAAAAGTCTTTTCGTCTACATCTAATGGGATATATTTTTGTAGCTTATCAAAGCCTTGTTCTTCCATAACTGTATTGAACTTGTCAATGTCATCACTAGCATCACAGAGAACTACATGACACTTGTCAATATTACCACTGTAGATCATATCGACTAGGTCATGATTCGTAAATCTGGGTATTCCTAGGCTATCTGTTTTCATAAGCATACTTGTATTTTAACTGATATTGATCAGTTTGTCAAGATCTAAATCGCCATCTTTACGATTTTTTTCTTGGTCTAGTTTCTCTTTTGCTTCTTTTATTAGAGCTTCTTGCTTGTAGTATTCAAGAAATGTGCTAATTTGTTCTTTTACTTGAGGATTATTAGTAGAAAAGTACTTTTTGGTTAGATCAGCAACTTTATCATAAATTTCCGCTACAGTCATTCTAGAAGTATCTTCTTGAAACGGATGTAGCATACTACTGATAAGAGCCTAAGTATTCTGCCCACACAGTTGCACCACTGTCGTAACTGACAAACTCAAATGCATAGAATGTTGAAGCACCTGCAGGAGCCCCAATTACTGCTGTAAGATCACCTGTTGGCCAGTTGTTATGTGTTTTAATAGTTCCGCCGCCTGCGTTACTTGCAAATGTAACAGTTCTGTTAGTAGCACTACCTGGCGTTTGATCGCTTTTGATATGTAAACGTATCCTACCTGTTTTAGCAGTTGTGCTTGACCAGTTAGCAAGTGTAAGTGTAATATCTGCACCTACAGTAAACTCTTGATATGCGCCGTTGTCGAGGTTAATGTTTTGACTAGTTTGTACTGTTGCACTAGCTACATAAGCAGTTTCTGTTGTATTTTTAAAATTAGCATTTTGTAATGTGCTTGCAAGAAAATCGTTTACATTTGGATTTGTCTCGTCACCTGGTGTATAAGTTACACCTTGTGCAGTTGTTGTTTGTAGTGTAGTTATTTCGCTTTTGGCCGCAACAAAATTATTACTGATTACTGTAAAATTATCTCTAAATCCTTGCGAATCGTTATCTTGTCCTGCGATCGGGTAGCTTGAATTTACCCCTGTATCATTAATATTACTTGCCATAATTTATCCTCTCGTTGCTATTATTTATCAGCATTATACGTTGAATTGGTAATTTGCGAACGGAATATATTGTTCGTTACTATTTCCGTCTGTACTGTCAATATTGTATCTTTCAATTTCAATGTCTAATTGTTTGAAGTTGAAGTTGCTGTTGTTTATATTAAGAATTATATTATCAGCTTTGCCTGGTCTACAATAACATAGCGGAATTGCTAACTTAAACCCTAGTTCTGCTTGACCTACTGTTTGTGCAGTACGCATCCATAGTGGGTAAAACTCTCTAAGATTTTTACCAACTGTTCTAATTCTATCTCTCATATTACTGATATTACTAATATACTTTCTTTGATCTTTACTATCACTTACGTTTATAGCATTACTATCTATTTTGATTGTGTTGGTATTAGGACGTAATCTAATTGGATCTGAGCTTATACTACTATCAATATTTTGACTGCTTATGATAGTGCCATCTTGTAGTTCTACTGTAATACTACCTCCTGGGTTGAATGATACAGGTCCAAGCCTTGTAAAAATAGCTAATGAGCCAGATGAAGCTGGACTGTTGCCTCCACCACCTCTTAATCCTAGTTCAAAAAATCCTTGTCCTGTACCAACTCCTGTATTGTCATCTGTTATAGCATACTGGATTTGATCTGTTGTAATCTTATTTTGTGTGGCTGTAGTAAAGTTTGTTTTTGTTTTACCTTTACCTTCTTCAGGTTCTGCAGGGTCAATTACATCTACATATATTACTTCATACACAACAGTATTAGTTCCAGGATTTTTTGCAATAGCTTTTTGTATACTACCTAATTTATATTTTTTGCGTTTATGATTTGTTGCTATTGCCGCAACAAAGTCGCTTATACTTTTCGTTTCAATGCCTGCATAAGCTAACATTTTTAATTGCGGTTGTAATCCAAAAGTTTCGTCGTTTGGTCTATAAATGCTCGCTGGTGTAAAAATAGTAGGATCAGCAATAAAGTTTCTAAAGGTAGTTCTTTGAGTTTGTTTCAACATAGGAACCATTGATACACTACTATAAAGAGTATCGTCTGGGTCAGTTGTTGTCACAGTAAACGATTTTGTTGATGCACTAAACTGGAATTGATCTTGTGCTTTTACTGTAAACGTATAGCTTCTATCAATTGTAGTGGTTCCACCGTCGAATGTAGTTTGTGTTGTAGCTTTATCAATAGTTGTTAATCCTGGTTTGTTTGGTTCACCAAACTGATTAACTTTACCTTGTAACTGTCCATCAATAGCAAGAGTAAGTCCAGAAGGTAGTTTACCTGAATCTAATGTGTAAAGTACAACAGCGTTAGGAACACTACTCGTAGCACTTACATTTAGTGTACTAACAAAGTTAGCACGTAGGTTACCTAGTGCGGATTCAGTATTCCAACTAATCGCACTTTCAATTTCACCTAGTAATTTAACTGTAAATTCTTTATCTTTAGCTACTGTTGGATTAACACTTGACGTTGTTCTTTTGTCAAAACTATAAAATGACATAGTTACAACTTTATTTGCTACTGTTGCCCCAAAGTTATCGTAAGTTTTATATCCTACGTTTGCAATAGTGCCTACAAATTTTCCTCTCAGATAATCAACATTTCCTCGTTCAATCTTTGTAACAGATGCATCACCTGAAGTAGATGTGACTCTTCCATTTTCTATAGTCCATACTCTTTTATCTATGATATCTATTGAATTATAAGTTTTGTTATCACCAGCATCAGCTTTAGTTACAGCAACTTCATTGAATACTATCCAGCCTGTTGCTCCTAATCCGTTAAACAAAACATCAGCAAAGTCAGTGAACGCTACGTTATTTGCTCCACTCCAAGTTTCTCCAACACCAATATTATTTGCAAATGGTTCTGTAGTTGTAGTATTTTTTGATCCTAATTGTCTTAATGCTTCTATAGTAAATTTATATTCTGTTGTGACTGCTGGCTGATAAGGAATACGTCCTGCAATTTCGCCTGTTGTGCTGTCAATTTTCATACCTGGTGGCAATGCACTTGCACTACCATCTGCGTTTGAATCCTTTACTGTAAAACTAATAATACCTTGGTTGCTTGTAGGATCGTATACATCAAGAAATAATGTTACATAGTTATTAGCACGACGATATCCTAAGTCACTTGGTGTTAACCAAACTGGAGCTCTAAGGTATGTGTTGTCAGTTGTAAACAGTCCTGTAGCAAGTTGCATAATAGTATTATCTGTTCTAAGGAAATCATCTCCTACAAGATAAATTTGAAATTTTCGTTTTGCTATTGTTATTCCATCACTAGCACTTACAGTAAATTCGTAGTATCTGTTTAATTTTTTTGGACTTCTAGTTGGAACAGCATAGTCATAAAATGTTGTATCATAATAGTAACTTTCAAATCCGTTCGCACTTTTTACGCCAAAGTCAAATGGGAAGGTGCCATAGACGTTACTATCAAAGAATCCGTTTGATGATCTTTTTTCTAATGCAAGTATTGGTTCTACTACACCAGTAAGTTTACCTGTGGTTCTTCCTAGTTCAATACCAGGTGGAAGTTCTCCGTCATTATCTCCAATAAAATATTCAATAGCATCACCTGCTGGTAAATCAGGGTCTATTACCTGTAGTTGGAAATCAACAGGACTACTGTCCAAAATGTAAAATCTATTGTTAGGACCTAACGGTAATGATCCTTCTGCTGTGATCCAAGTTGGAGCATCTGCTCCATCTATTTTTAATTTTAAGGTTACGTCTTCTTTAATATTATCTTTGACAGCCCGTAATACAAATGTATAAGTTTGTAATCTTTTTACTTCAAAAGGAGTTCCTATCAGACTGTCGTTTTCAATACGAAGTCCTCCGGGTAGTTTTCCGCTGATTAATGAAATTGTTGTTCCAGTAACTACAGGTAAAGCAATAGTTTGGGTGATACTTTCTTGGTATGTACCTAGATTATGCCCTGTGATAACGGTCCATAAATGCGCCATGTATTAACTCCTATATACATATTTATGCTATAGGAAGTGTTCCCATATCTGATGTAGGTAAATTTGAAGATGTAAATGCCGGACTAGAAGGATCAGCTTCAAATTCAATAGCAAGATTATGTGCAAGATATTCTAATGTCGAATTAAACGTAGTAGGCACTGCGTTTCCTAAATCTAAAGTTAAGTACTGCTGTAATCCGTCAAATGTTCTAATGTCAAGTCCATGTACGTTACCAGTCATATTACCTACATTAGTAATATTATTTGTTTGTGCATTTAGTGTAGAAGTTAATTTTGGATCAGTATCAGTTTGTAATGAAGTAATACTTGAAACAGTTATTGTAGTACCATTTAAATTGGTTGTAGTTGTACCGCCGCCTGCAATAGTCAATGCGTTGCCGTTTGCATCAAGTGTTATATTATTATTGTCTGCAAATACCTGCAAACTAGGAAGACCAGTTGCTGTACTGTTAATAGTAATTGCATTAGAACTTTCAGCAAGTGTTACTGCTGTTCCGCCTACAATCTTTTTGAATTGTAACTCACTACCGCTTAATTGTGCAAATACACCTAATCCTGAACTTCCTAAGTTAGCACCTGTAGTTGCTTCAGGATTTCTATTTGAAAGTTCTGTAAAATTATTGTTTACTTTTACAAACGCTTCACGTAAGTCATCACCTGTTCCGTCGTTTGCAATAGTTCCAATGTTAATAGTTTGTATAGCCATCTATGTCTCCTATATATATTTATCGCTTTTTTAGTCCGAAAACTCTTGTGCTACTTGAGCTATCAAGTATCATACTAAATGGCGTTTGTTTATTGTATTTGTTAAACAACATTCTATTTTGTGCTCCACATATATCTGTGGTATCTCCGTAATTTGTAAGATTACTTTCATCCTTAAGTATTGCTTTTGAATCCTTCTGTAATTTAGATTGTAACTGTGCTGGACTAAGTTCAGGAGATGCTTGTAAGTAAACTGCTCCTACACCACATACTTGTGGACATGCCATACTTGTGCCACTTATGTTAGTTTGTTTAAATCCGCCGCCATTAAAGTATGAAGGAGCACCAAATCTATTTGTTGTGCTACATGCACTTACAATGTATTCACCGGCCGCAAATATATTTACTGCTGGTCCTGTTGTACTAAAACTTGTTTTTCTTTCAACATTGCCTGCTTCGTTTTCTGGTGTGCTATCCATACACCCTACCATAAATGCATTATCACTGTAAGGCGAACTTCCTCTATGATAATAACCGTTTGCACCGTTACTTGAAATTACAATATTGTTATAATCTAATCCCGTGCTTAGATCTGCTTTAAAACTATTGTTACCTGCCGCAATACATACATGTACACCTGCCGCAATACATTCGTTTACATCTGTGTCTACGCTAGGTACCCTTACAGGGAATCTATAACTTCCATTTGAATAGTAAGGATAGTATCCATATGTATCTCTCATATGTGTAGTGTTACCAAAGCTACCATCGTTACCACTTGTGTAAGTTGTACCTCTATAAACAATAGTTGTAATATTATTGATTGCATTTCCTACACTGCTACTGTATCCCCAACTTGCATTTACAATAGTAGGACGCTTCAATCCAGTAATTGGATCTGCTTCTTTGTTGTTGTGCCATTGTTTAATACAATCAAACACGTTTGAAATACTAATACCAGTACTACTATCACCTGAACCTTCTAGTCCAGCTACTTTGACACTAAAGATCCTTGCTTTTGTACCCCAGCCAAAGTTTTTACCAACTGCTGTTCCACCACAGTGTGTTCCGTGTCCATCATAATCTCTATAATGGTTTGCATTCTGCGTAAAACTTAATCCGCTTTCATCAGCCCAATTTATTCTTTGTACTCTATTATAACTAGTTTCTGCATTGTAGTCTAAGTTACCTTGATCGTTTCCTTTGAACATACTTTTTAATGTTGTAAAACTTGGCTTGCTTAGTACAGGCATAAAATATTTTTTGAATAGTTGATAGCCTTGTGGATTGTTAGATCTAATCCCTTCAGGTGTACGCATATCATCAGTCCATTCTGGTGATAAGGTTCCACCACTCCAAAACTCACTCATATTCCACATACCCCAATTTAACAAGTACATGTATTCTTTGTATGCAATTTCTGCATACTCTGCATTTGTATTCCAACTAGATGCATATCCACTAGGATCAAACTTACCTGCATCAATTGCTTCTTTCATAGCAAGATGTAGTTCAGTAGTTTTCCAATTGGTATTGCCGTAATTTGTAGCAAGCCAATTCAACGCTGTTGCACTTCCTGGAGTTGCACCTGGTAGTCCAAATAAATGTATTGTATGAAACAAGTGTTCCATAACTTCTTCAATCTCACTGTCGCTTGTAGTTGGTTGAGGTCCACTTGCGTTGTTATACCATATCATATCGTTAGTCATGTTTGTATTTAAGAATGTTTGATAGCCTGTATAACTGTTTATGTTAGCATCTAGTAACCAGTTAGGTGTGTAACTCGAACCTGCACTGTTACCAATACGTTGTGCTGTTGGAAAGCCTGCATGGAATGTGCCAGCATCACCTTTGAGTGTTGCAATAAGATTTTTTTGCTGTATAATATTTATACCTGCGCCAGTTGGATCAATTAACAATTTTACCACTTGTGCAACTTTACGTGTAAAGCCGTCTGGTACTGCGGATTGTCCACCTACTGCGCCTGCTTGTACAATTTTTAATCCATGTACTGTCATAGACTGTGGAAAAATTTCACTGTTTGTATTATCACTTGCTATATCAGTGCTTGAATATTCAGCTGTGTTTTCCATAAAAAATTCTGGATGGTCAACTTGTAATCCACTATCTTGTATTACAACGTCTACACCTTGTCCGTCCATACTAAATGTACGATTAGTTGTTGTTGCATTACTTACATATTGTTGTTCTAAAAAACTGTGTCGAATTTTGCCCCAGTCCCGATAATCACCACTATCAGAAGTAAGTTTATTAAAGTTTGCAATTTGCACTGCTTGCACACCAATTTCGATATTAGGATTTTGATCAGGCGGAAGATCAACATCAAAGACTCTTGTGTCATTCTTAAGCAATTCTACTTCTTCTAGTGTCAGCATGTAGTGTGTATTTCTTTGTGAACCTGGTCTAGGATCTGCAACAACTACAGAACGTCCAGGAATTTCACCTGCACCTGTATCTGCTATCATCTCTTGATTAAATGCTTCGTAGTCAACACCTTCTTTAAGAGTTACAATATACTCTTTCTCACTCATTATAGTGTCCCCTTAATGTAAGTCAACCCAACCACCGTTCGCATAACCTTGGAACTTGTTTGTAGTTGTGTTATATATAGTGTCTCCGTTTACCGCTGTAAGAGCGTTACGAGCTGTTGTTGTGAAACTTGCCATTCTTAATGGACTTTGTGTAATCTTAACCGCATCTTCTGCAATAAGCTCAATAGATCCTGCACTTGTAATTTGTGGTGTACCTGTGCCAGTACCTGCGAATGTTTCTGCTTGTAATGTTCCATCTACAGTCATATCATTTTGTACTGTAAGATCACTGCTCATTGTTACTGCTGGAGTAATTGTAATACTACTTGAATCATCTGTATTGATTACACTTGCACTAAATGTAAAGTTACCAACTGAGTCACCGCCAGTAGCGTTAGTCCAAATGCCGCCTACATATTTTATAGTTTGTCCTGCTTGTGGACTGTTAATACTAACATCTTGTAGAGTAGTAATACTTGTTGTTGATAAGTTTTGAAGGTAACCTGAATCATTTGTAAATGTACTAATGTTTGTTGGTGAACCTGTTAAGTCACTATATGCTCCTGAGGTTGCGACAGTTGATAGTGTCGGTGTTCCAGTTACATTTGAATATTGTAAACCTGTAAGGTTAGCACCACCACCGTGGAAATTAGTTGCATAGGCATTTAAGTAAACATTATTACTTGCACCTAAGTTATAAGTTCCTGTAGCATAAGGTGTAACATTACCAAAGCTAACACTATCACTAACTTCTGAACCACCTGCTAACACTTGACTAAGTGTAAGTCCAGTTAAACTTGCTCCGCTACCAATATAAGTTGTTGCACTTACATCGCCTGATACTGTAAGTTTATGTGTAGGAGTTGTTGTAAATATACCAACTCGTTTTGTTCCAGTATCAATTTTAATCGCTGTTTCAACACCTGTTGATGGTTTTACTTTGAAATCTAAATCTTGCTCTGTTACTGTATTCTCAATTATACCTGCGTTGTCTACCCGTAATACAATATTGTTATTTGTACCTATAGTTATTCCAATATCAGAATTAAATGTTACAGAGCCGTTTTGTACATAACTTTGATTTTGACTAACAGAATCAGTAATGCCGTAACCTGCTAGTGTAGTAGGCGTTCCTACTAAAGAAGTAAATTGACTATCAAATAACGTAGGCCTATTTGTTAAATTATTATAATCTAAGAAGTACGGACTATCAAATCCATCTAGTGTGTCAGCATTCAATCCTCCTCCACCTGATGTTGCATCATTAGCAGGAGCCCACTTTAATCCATCCCATTTCAAAACTTGTCCAGGAGTTGGTGGTGTACCTTCTGTATCAACATCTGATAAATCACTTATATCTACTACTAAACTAGGTTTGTCTGATAAGTTATTATAACTTCCACTTAAAGCTACAGTTGATAAACTAGGAGTGCCTACAATCTCACTATAGTTTACAAAACTGTTAACCCAAGCACCTGTGTTTCCCTGGCCTGCGTTGGCATTCCATTTTAATAATTGACTTGTTGCAAGTCCTGAAAGATCAGTAACAATTCCACTACCGCCTCCGCCACTACCGCCACCTGTTGCGGCAATAGTAATAGTTCCGTTTAGGTCATCGTATGTAATATCAATTCCGCTACCTTCTCTAAGGATAGCATTTACTCTGTCATCAACTCTTTCGTTTGTAAAGTATTGATTAGTACCTTCTGTCAATTCTGTTGTAGTTGCGGCTACAGTTGGTTTATCAGCTAAGTCGTTCCAACTACCGCTAAAAGGATTGTAACTAACACCTCCAATAGTTAAGCCGGTAGCAGTAATATTTCCTGCTCCAACAATACCTGAACCTGTTAAATCTAAACTATCACCTATTGGTAATTCTTTTAGTTTGTTGCTATCGTCTCTGTCAACTATGAGTGGTATTCTGTTTGCCATATTCTTTTCCTTATAATGCCGCTATTCTAGTTTTGAAGTCTGCAAAGTCGGCACTTGCCGCTACCTCTGTTTTTAGTGTTGCTAATGTAATTGTTTCTGCTTGTAATGCACTTGCCGCTAAAGTACCTTGTGCAGAAGTTGCCGCATCAGTAATTCCGTAACCAGCTAATGTAGTTGGCTTACTTGTAAGTGAGGCAAATGTCTGTGCTGGAATAGTTAAGTTTGTAAGGTTACTTCCGTTTAATGTTGGAAGTGTACCAACCAATACCGCCGCTGTTATTGTTCCGCTGACAGCATCAACTAATAGTGTTGAGTCATCAGCAAATACAGATCCGTTGATATCTCTATTTTTATTTGTAACAGCAAGCTCTGCAAAGTTAGCATTAATTTTTGTAAATGCAGTTCTTAATGGATCACCGTCGCCTTTGTTAGCACTTGATCCTATGTTTATTACCTGAATAGCCATTACACTCTCCCTACCACAACTTCAACGAACCCTTGTTCGTCTCCGTCTTTAGATCCTACTGCTTTACCTATTACGGTTCCTACACTTGGATTGTTATCTACCATACCATATCCTGGTATTGCACTTGTAATAATTATATCTCCTTTTGATACAGGACCAATTACTTTACATGTTGTTCTTCCTTGTAATGCTAATGCAGTAACAAATTCCCCTTTTAAATCGGTATTCATTAAATGTGCTGGATTTTCAGAAACTACACCTGCAACTTTTCTATCACCTTTATACATAGTTGTGGTTAGTTCTTGTTCTCCGCCAAATACTAAGACAGTTCCTGGATCATATGTTGCATCCCCAAGATAGTTCTCTGCCAAGTCAGCATATTGTGCTGATGTTGCAGTACCGTGGAATGTTCCAAATTTTAATGCTGATGTACCAATGTCATATCCTCCGTTACTTGAAGGAGTAACTGCTGTCTGTTTAAATACTACGGCCGCTGTATTATTATTAGCAACAATAGCAACTTCACCTGCACTACTAAATCCTGTACCAGCACCTATACCAATACCTGTGCTTGAAGTACTCTTTTCGCCTGGTGCTTCAATAAAGGAAGCATACATCCAGTCTGCCGCTACACGTGGACTATTTTGTGTTGCATCACTTGGATCACCATAGCTACTATTCTGTTGGAAGAACGATGCTGAAGAACTTGTAGTACCTATTTGTACTGTTCCTGGGAACGTTGTTGTTGTATTACTTGGAACAGTACCAACTGTATCAAAGACTGTAGCACCACCTGGTGTTTTCATTGTCATTGTCAAGTTAGTTTGGTCTAAGATCTCATAGTTATCTAATTTATATTTTTGTGCATCAATACTACCATCAGCACCTGTTTTAAGTATTCTATCTGCTACTGCTGTTGTAGTGAATGAACCACCTGTGTTAACAACGTCTGCAAAAGTAATTGCACCTATATCACCTGCACCTGCTGTTGTTCTACCAAACACTGTATTTTGTGCAACACTTGGTAAGTCTGCAAAATCAACACTATTTGCTTTTAGTGTAACCCAACCATCAGTAACATCAAAGTCGTCATCATCAAAAGCCGCAAGTCCTAAATCACTTTGTGCAATACCTGTTGCGTTAGCTCTTGTAGTTGCCGCTTGCATTGCAAGTTTGCTTTGTATAATTCCTGCACTAGCATTAACATCTCCGTTTACAATTACACCTGCACTAATTGCAGTTGTTGCAACATTACTACCGTTACTTGTAAACACAACATCACCTGTAACAGTATGATTGTCATAAAGTCCTCCATGGAACATTAAGATATCATTGTTTACCCTATTACCAATGCCTGCACCGATTGCTTCTGTATCAAATGGTGTTCTACCATCTACATAAGATTTTGTAGTTACATCTTGAGGGTTAGTTGGATCACTGTGGTTGTAAATCTTATTACTACCAGCATTAATGTTTCCTGTAATTGGAGTAGTACCATCTCTAGCAATAGCACCTGGACCAATAGTACCACTAGATATAATTACACCATCTCTATCAAAGTGTAATCTCTTATCAATAAAATTCGTTACAGCAAATTCTGTAGGAACTGCCGCTGGATCTCCGTCAGCCATTGTATCGTCATTACTGAATTCTGTAATTCTAACACCTTGTCTAAATCCTAATCCGTCTAAGTTACTAATAGCAATCGAAGCCGCAAATGTAACTGTACCTGTTCCTTGGTCTACACTAAAGAATTTACCTACACGGAAGAAACCGTCTTGGTCTGTACTAGCAAAGAACACTCTACCTTTACCACGTTCACTAACCTCTGCACCTTGGTTAGCACTAATAGTAGGTTGTCCATAAATGATACTTGGATAGTTAGTAGTGTTAAATCCTCCTGTACCAATTTTATCAAAGTCATGTCCGTTAGCTCTTAGTGTTGAAATACCAACTGTAATAGTACCAGCTTCATTATCTTGTAATGATAAAGGAATTGTTCTTGTTGCCGCAGGACTATATCTTAAGTCTGCCGCAAGTCCTGTACCAGTGTATAGTGCATTATTACTATTAATATTTGAAGCTGTTAGGTCAGCAATTTGTACAGTTGCATAACCAGTTCTATCTGTATAATTAGAAACAATATGTGTTTTACCAGCGTGTGAAAAGATCATATCATTATTATTAATACGAGCTTGCTGTGTTGCTGTTAGTGTATCAATAGCAATAACAACATCGCCTACTGTAGCACCCATTGTTGTACCAGTTCCAGCATATGTATTAAGTGCCGCTTCTGTATCTCTAAGTGTTAAGTTTAAGTGACTAAACGCTGAGTCCATAACAACTTGGAATCTATCTGATGCTAATGCACTTCCGTCTGCATCTTGATTGTTGAAACTTATACTTCTGTAAACTTGATTTGGATTTTCTTCAAACACAACCGCTGTAGAAGGTCTAGTTGCTGTAACACCATTTAAGTCATCTAACAAGTGATTCTTATTCATCCTAATTACAGCTACAGCTGAAGTATCACTATTTGGAGTAGGATTGTGTGCGCCTGTAATAGCCGCTTCTAACCCTGTAGTTCCTGAAACACTTAATCTGTATATAGGTCTATTTGCACCTTTACGTCCTGTAGGACCTGTAGCACCTGTATAGCCTCCTATATTTGAAGTTGGTACTGCAACAATACTTGTTGCTGTCACTTCGTAAGTTGTCACACCAGTTGCTGTATAGATATCTATTAAACTGTTTGGATACGGCATGTAATCTGTATCATACACAAAAATACTAAATGCGCCTGCCGCGTGTGCAAATGTACCAAAACCGTATGTGTTTGATGCATCATTAAATACCTTAGCAGGTTGTTGCATATTTCTTAAAGTTGTAATGTTATCAACAGTTTCGTTTGGATCTGATCCTGCCGCAACTAAACCAAAGTTACCATTTGCGTTAGAACAGTTAAGAGCTCTAATTTCCGAACCGTTGTTACTAAAGAATGCTGTGTGGTTGTAGTAAGTAAATGTTGACACTTGCTCTGATAGTGCCGCATTATTACAGAACAATCCGTAACCTAGGTCATTAACCTGAGTATAGTCGTTTGCCAACATTGATCTGTTACCAGCAGTTTGAACATATATTGCTTGAGGGAATGTTGAGTCAGTATAACCATTACCTTCGTTTGAAAGTTTATTAATTAATAGTTTTGCTGTACCTGTACCGCCATCATATTCTGAAACAGCATCAACTTGATAACGTACACCGTTAATAAAGAAAGGAGCAGGTGTTTGAGGTTTTCTAATCCTTAAACCTGTACCTGCATCTGATTGAACGTTTAGTGTAAAGTTATCGTCTTTGCTTATAATTTTAGTTTCTAAATTACCTGCAAATCCATCAATATACATTCCACCTTTAAAGCCTTGCTTGTTTGTACTTCTTGAGAATGATCCACAAACCTGCGTGTATGGAGATTTAATAAGTACTTGTCCTGCTGGATCAAGTACCTGAGCAAATCCACCGTGTCCTTGGAATGACATGTTTGCTAATCTTGTAGCATCATTCATTAAGAATACATCCATTTGATCATTTGTTTTTGGAGTACTTGAAGCGTTTGATGGATCAGTTAAGTAATGATAACCATAATTGCGTGTTTGCTTAATATGCCATGCTCCACTTGAAATACTAGATAAATTTGGAAGAATATCAATTGTTAGTGTAACATCAAAACTACTTCCACCATCTGCATTACTAATAAGTCCTACTGCACCATTATCTGTGTAAAACCATGCACCGTCCCACGCTGTAGGAGCAATATTATCTGCTGGTGTAACAGTAATGACTCCGCCTATACTGTTTGAACCTGTCATTGTAATAGTTTGTGCAGTTGCTAAATCTGAACCTGTATATTCTGTAATTTTTAAATTGTCGAGTAATTTGTCTCTGTAGAAATATGTGTTAGCCCAAGGTGATTGTGATATCCTTGGTGCAGGTCTAATTTGACAACGTCTAAAATCTGAACCTTTAATTGAAACGTTAGCAGGAACCTTCAACGGATAATCTTCGTAATAAATACCTGTTTCAACGTGTACTGTAATTTGTTTTTCTTTAGTTCCGTTACCGTATTCTAATTCTTCCCCGATCCTAAATTCTTTCGGTTCAACAAGTACAACTTCAGCTCTGTCATATGCAACGCCACCTAAGTCTACTCCGCTTGTATATTTTACAATACGGCCTCTTGCTCCTGAACTCTTACCAACAATTATTTTACCTGGTAAAATATCAACGTTAGTATTAACACCTTGGTCAGTACTATCGTTACCTGTACCGTTTCCAAAGTCAACTTTAAATGTACTTCCTTCAACTAAAGTGTAATTATTTCTTGCAGTAAATCCGTTTAACAATATATCTAATATAATATCAAATTTAGCATTCAACGCATCTTTAATCTGTGTAGAAACATCATTTATAGATGAATCAAAGTACTGTGGAATTAAAGTTGTATAATCTGACGGATAAACTTTTGTGCCAAATGTACATTCAAATAAAATATTATCAAGTACAACAACATCACCTACACCTAATCCGTGTGCAGTAGTAGTTGTAATAATACCTTTACCTGTTGTGTGATTATAATTAAAGCCACTAATATTATAAGTGCTTCCGCCAAATGTAACAGTACCGCCACTTACATATGTGTGAGCATATGGATTTGCTCCTACTGCTACTTGGAATGTGTTTGTTGCAAGGTTTGCTGTTTCAACAGCAAATCTTTTGCTCTGTGTTAATAAATCTATATTCTGTACAACACTATTAACAATACTCTTTGCTTTTGTAATAGCCGCTCTAGTTTCTGTACCTTGTGAAATACGTGCTCTAGCACCCGAACTAGTTGAGAAGTAACGTGTAGCCGCTTGTATAGCATTAAAGTTAGTATTTGTACCATTACCAATGTCAATTATCATGCCATCAATAATAAGTCCGATATCTCTTTCACATGTGTTATCAGACATAACTGGTTGTACAGGCGCCGCTAATGAATTTAGTCCGTTAGTAATAACATCTGTAATAGTTGTTGTAAGAGTATTGGCTCTGTTTATAACATCGCTTACTCCTGTTCCTGATTCACATGAAAGGGTTGTTATATCTTGTGGGAAACTTTCTGGATAAATCTTGTTTGTTACAGATCCTTCGTATGTACAACTTACTGTGATACCAGATACTGTTACAACATTTGTTGCAGAAAGTCCATGGTTTGTTGTAGTAGTAATAGATGCTATACCAGTTGCTTCATTGTATGCAAATGTACTTACTGCTAGTGTAGAATTGTCTGACTTTGTTACAACACCTCCACTTACATAAGCGTTTGCATAACTACTTCTTCCAATATAAAATTGAAAACTGTTTGCTGTTAAGTTTTGATCATCAACGACAAAAGTACCTTGCTTAGATGTGTATGCGTTATTTGCAAGAACGTAAGTTTGAACAAGTGTCTTAGCAAATTCAATTGCCGCATTTGTTTGCTGTATTTGATCCGCAGTGCCTAAGCCTGTACCTGAAGGACCAACAGCATTTTGTCTACCAGCTAGATAACTAGCGGCCATCCTACGTGTTTCTAAGTTACCACCTTTTGATAAATCGTTAATCCATGCATCAACAATATAACCTACATCTCGTTTACATTTTGCACTACTGTAATCAAAATTATTCCATATACCTGAACCACCTGCTGTTCCAACATTATGGTTGATCCAATATGTAACTTCTTCTTGTATAAATTTTTTGTTACGTGCTAAAATTGCTTCTGCATTTGGATTTTGTACACTCGTTGCATCATATGCGTGAGTAGGAAAAGTATCGTCAACATAGTCAATAACTGCTTTTTGAATAAATCTTTTGTTCTCTCTTAAATATGTTTGGGCATGGTATGCGGCAGTATTTTGTGTAGTTGGGCCTACTCCTGTAACTAATGATATTCCCTTACCGTTATCATATGTAATAGTTTGTTTGTAAGCACCTGGTTCAATAGGAGCACTCTCGATTATTTCTTCTGCCTTCATTAGAGCGGCTTTTAAACTTCCGTAAGCGTAACTAAGTCCTCGTCCTTCAAGTCCTACTGGTGTACGTGATTGTGAATCGTCACCTTGTTTTGTAACAAATAAATCTTCTGTTGAACTATAACTATTATTGTCCACATAAAGTTTTGTAGCGGCTTGTTTGTCTTTGATATCACCTGTGTTAGTTCCTGCTAAATCACCTGGATGATCATGTAAGTATAATGCACCAGTCATATCGTCACCTTGACGTCTTACTGTTGCACTCCTAGGTAATGTTTCATCTGTCTTATAAAATCCGTAATACGAACTATCATATGCAGTATCTTGAATAGTATCAGTACCTGTAATTGATGTTTGTGTTCCTAGTGCAATGTTAATTTTTACACGACTAGTATCGTTGTTGTTCTGTGCTTCTGCTTTTGAAGTGTGTAAACTTAATTGGTCTTCATTAAAATATCTTACATAATAATCTGTAGCTGTAGTTAATCCGTTGGGTGGTGTATCAGTAGTAGAATACTTCCATTTAGTTCCATTAATACTATAATCAAATCCATGATCTGTTATAACAATATTACCACCTCTATATTCAGCAATATTTTTAGTGTATTCATTTGCGTTTGTAGGTTCTACTCTTGCATAAACTGGTTTTGTTGGTTCAAAGGTTGTGTTGGGTGCGTAGTATTGATCTTGAAACTTTTTATCTGTTACAATATCGTTAATTGTAATTGCACTACCATGTGTTGTGTTAAATTCTGCAATAGCTTCTGGTGATGTAGCAATTTTACCTATAGCATATACTTGGTTACCACTTACAGGTCCACCAAATATTGGGCTAGTGTCAGCGTTAATATTTGCACCTGTGTTTGTTATAGTAATATTTGATGCACTTGAATTGTCAATACTAATACCTGTTCCTGCTGAAAGCGTTTTAGCAAGAATTTCAGTACCAGTTGTGTTACCAATAAGTACACCGCCTGGTGTTATTCCTGTCGGAGTATCATTAAGTGCGGTAAAACTAATTGTGCCGCCTTGCCCAAATACAGCATATAATTCTGTAAAGTTTTCGTTTGCTTTACGAAACGCTTCACGTATACTATCACCTGTTCCGTCGTTACCTTCAACACC
>CENJ01057155.1_pt1 | contig 19168 bp, 15 predicted proteins | sample 356161 | NCBI WGS metagenome assembly CENJ01 (sample SAMEA2619531, study PRJEB7988) | marine metagenome | biome: marine biome (ENVO:00000447); feature: surface water layer (ENVO:00002042); material: "saline water (ENVO:00002010), including plankton (ENVO:xxxxxxxx)" | depth 5 m
TTGGTTGGCTGACGGTACGGCTTCCGGAGGCTGATTGCACCGTCACGTGTAGGCCGAGACTTTCATCGGCGACAATATCGCTCGTGAGCGTTAGCCCCCAGCCTGTCATCCAGTCACGCAAAGGCTCTGCGATCTGGCGGGTTTGATGCATGACCGGCTCAGGGTCTGCCATGACAATTAGATTGCCGCCCGACAGGAGATACTGATCGAGAAGATAGAGCGTGTAAGTGCTGAGGTGCTCCGGTTGGGCTATGATAATCGCTTCAAGACCGTCTGGCAGAGAGTACATATCGCCCGTCAACCAGCTCACCTGATACTGATCTTCTATCGCGCGCTGGATTGCTGATCTCTGACTACCGGTAATCGCGCCGTCGAGCGCCGGAATGTCTGACAGAATGCCAAGACGCGATCGCGTCACGCTATTCAGCTGGGAAATCATGCGCGCGACTTCGAACTCAAGACGATGGTCTTGTTCTGGCGCAAGGAATGGAATGGCTTTCTGATCATCGACCAGATTTCGTCCGCTCAAACCGAAATAGAGCGGGTCTACACCCTCGGTCGGAACGGCAGAGATACCTTGTGTGATCGCCAGGTCTTCGCCGGAAGAGAAGGGGGCGGGATTGATTGTCTGTATACGGATGTTTCCATTAGAAGCGACTGCGAAAGCGTTCAGAAGTGCCTCTACCCTGTCTGCGTGCGCGCGGATGTTCGGGTACTCAGATCCAATGTCTTCACTGTAGAAGAGTGTGAGATCAATCGGTTCTTCTACGGATGCCGCAAGCGCGCGTGCGCCGGGAGAGAGCGTATTCAGCTGATAACCTGTGACATCAATCCGGACTTGCCCGATGGTGAGATCGAGTGTTGCCCGCATTGCAGGAAAGCCCAGAAATAGAACGGCAAGTGTTGCGCCAGTCCAGCTTCGCCAGACTGGATGACCCGGTCTGCGGCGTGCATCGAGAAGCGTAACGCCCGCAATGCAGAACAGCGCCATCAGGCTGAGATAAATGAGTGGATCTGAAAGCCTTAGAACGCCGCGCTGGGCATTTGTCAGCAGCGAGAATAGCCCGAAACTATCAAGCCAGCCCGTCAAAAGGCGTGCGGGCAGGTTTCCGGCAATATCGGTGACAATGTTCAGTCCTGCGACCAGCAGGATGAGGTTTACGGTTACACCGAGCACAAGCGCGACGACTTGCTGCCGTGTTACGGCAGAGAAGGTCATTGAGATTATCAGAAAGAGCGCGCTGATCAGTATCAGATGCAGATAATTGAGCGCGATCAGCCCATGATCCGGCGCGCCCAGATAGCTGACGACAACCCAATAGGGGAGCGTTGCTGACAGAGCTGCGATGAGCACGGTGAGGCCTGCCACGGCTTTAGCAAGATGGATTTTAATCAGCGGGACGGGCGCCGTGAAATAGATATCTGACGAACGGCTCTTAAGGTCTTCGCTCCAGAGCCGCATGCCGATGGCGGGCGCTAGGATCGCCAGAAACCAGGGCTGGAACTGGAAGAGCGGGTCCAGATCGACCCGGGCGGTATCAAAAAAGCGGGCAATATTCCAGGTGGCGAGACCGGAAAGCAGCAGATACACGCCGATGAATACGTAAGCGAGCGGACTTGCGAAGAAGGCACGAAGTTCGCGTTTGCAGACAGACTTGAAAGCGCTCACGATTGTGCCTCCGCGTCTTGAAGAAGGTCCGCAAAGGCTGTTTTCAGAGTGCCGTCTGGCGCGCGCGCTGCAAGCGCAATGGTGCGGTCATCGAATACTTTTTTGCCTGCACTCAGAACGATTATCCGGTCACAGATCGCGCCAACGTCTTCAAGGCTATGGGTGGAGATCAGAAGGGTTTGCTCGTCCCTGTGACTTGCAAGGCTGTCCAGCACGCTGTCTTTCTGGAACGGGTCGAGACCATCTGTAGGCTCGTCCAGAAACAGGATTTTCGGGTTGCCGAGAAATGCGCCAGCGAGCGCGGTCCGGCGCTTATAGCCTTTGGACAAAGTCTCAATCGTCTTGGTGCGGACGTTTTCTAGACTAAAGCGTTTTATCGCGCTTGAGACATCATCTTCGGAAATACCAATCCGGAGCCCGGCGAGTGTTTTGAGGTGGGCTTCAACTGTCAGGTCTTCAAAAAGCGGCGCGCCTTCTGGCAGAAAGCCGAAGCAGGCCTGCGCGGCGCGTAGATTGGTTGAGAGATCGTGTCCGAGAATGCTGACGCTTCCCTCATCAGGCAGAAGCCGTCCGGTGAGAAGTGAAAGCGTTGTGGATTTGCCAGCACCATTGAGGCCCAGAAGGCCAACAATTTCGCCCTTATGCAATTCGAAGCTGACGCCATCCAGCGCGGTATGAGCGCGATAGCGTTTAGTTAGTTTCGATGCCGTTACAATCGTGTCCACACTGCCACTCCCATCCACGGGGAACATGCCACAGATTTGGTTACCAAAAAACGCGTTACCAGAGGCAACGCGTTTTGATTGGGGAGTTTCATCATGTGTCCCGTGTGAACGGGTGTCGGGTACCGGCATTAGCGAACGCCCAGGGGGCTGGGGGGCTGATGGGTCTGGAGCGAACACCTGCCAGCGCCCGACACTTTCAATATTGGGTATCGTGATAGGCAAAGAAGGGGGTGATTTGCGGCAAGTTTGTGTTTTTGATTAAATCTTCTTCACAAACAGACCCTCACTCTGGTCTAGTGAGTATGGAAGCGCATGGTGTCTGAATGAACGTTCAAACTCGTACGAATAACGCGAAAACTCACGAGCCGGTTTTCTTTCATCGGCTCGAACTCGATCAGATAATGGGCGTGTATGGCAGGATGGTCGCGGCCGGCGAGTGGCGGGATTACGCGCTCAACATGCATAAAGACCGCGCCGTCTTTTCCATTTTCAAGCGTGCCGCCGAAATGCCGATATATCGGGTAGAAAAACAGCCCGCATTGGCAAGACGCCAGGGGGCTTATTCAATTGTCTCTGCTGAAGGCGTGATTTTGAAACGCGGCCATGAGCTAAAAAGCGTCCTGGCCTTTTTCGACCGCAAACGCTTCAACGTGATCGGCTGACCCGAACTATCGTAGCAGGTTGACCAGAGACAGGTCCTGAATGGTGTTAAACACCGAAGCTGTCGCCTGATATTGCAGCTGTGCCTGATTGAGCTGTACCGCGACTTCCGCGAGATCTACATCGGTAATGTTAGCGGACAGAGATTCCAGAAGGTCACGTTCTGACGTGTGACGTTCAATCGCCGCATCAGTCTCATTGAGCACGCGGCCGTTTTTACCTTGCGCCTCAATCAAGCCCTCATAAACAGATTTCATCTGTGACAGAGCTGATTTGATTGCATCTTGCTGGGCTTGCGTCGGGTTCTCGGTGAATGGACCGTCCACGCTTTCAGCGAATATCTGAAGGTCACGCAGAATGGTCAGAGACTCTTGCGAAATTTCATGTGCGAGTGGCGCTTCGTCTACGAGGCGAGATTTGTCGATACGCACCTGAACGGCGCTCGCATCTGAATTCACGGCATCTGCGAGCGGATTATTGGCCAGATCGCTGATGGAATCGGCTACAATCGGTGCTTCGGTCGGAAGATTACCCCCGAACATGTATTTGCCGTTCAGTGTCGCGTTAAAAGAGGACTTCAGGTCAGAAAACGCGGCAGAAATATCGCTGCCGACCGATGAAAGGTCGCCAAGAGCCAGCGCGTTAGTGAGCTTTTCGCGAAGCGTGCCGACCACGTCAGCGGCGCGGCCGATATGTGCGTCCTGCAGATCAAGGCGTGTCGTCAGTTCTTCGGCTGACGCTTTATAGGCTTCGGCCTGCGCGCGCATACGGTCGAGGCTGACAACAGTGCGGGCATCCGAACCATAGCCTTTCAGGTCTTCGGCTTCACGCTGGGTGGCGGTCTTGCGCTGCGCGTCAAACAGTTCGCGCTGTGCGCGCTGCAAATCGGTCAGCGCGTTTGAATTGATCATGCTGGAGGCGATGCGTGTCATGCGAATTCAGGTCCTACACCATGTTTAACAGCGTATCGTACATGTCTTTCGACGCCTGAATGAGGCGCGAAGCTGCCGAATAGCTTTGTTGGAAGACGGTCATATTGACCATTTCTTCGTCCAGATTGACGCCCTCTGCAGATGCGCGGCGAAGCTTGGCTTCTTCTCTAAGCGCTTCTGAGGCCTCGGCTCTGTTCAAAAGCGTTGTCGCCTTGGAGCCTGCGTCGGACGCAATTTGAGCCGCCGCATCGGTGAGCGACAGATTGAGATATTCTGTGCCCTGCATAGTGCGTAGATTTACAGCGCTACCGAGTGCGCCCTGAAGCGCGAGTGCGCCGTCATTGCTGCCAGCCGCAACACCAACCGATCCAACTGCCGTTGCGGTGGTGTCGAACTTTGATGTCGCCAGAAGGCTTGGGCTGAGGCTGAGCTCGTCTTTGAGTGATAAGCCGCGTGCACGTTCGGCAGGGCCTTCTACGCCAAGGCCGAAAATGGCGCTGAGTGAGGTTCCGGTTGTGCCGCGAAGTGTCGTGTCCGAAATCACGTCGATAACCGCTACGCTTCCTGCGGTGTTCGGCGAAATGGTCAGGGTGCCATTTGCATCGAGCGATGCTGTTGCGAAGCTTCCCAGAACACCAGCGCCATTCAGATCATTGATAATGTCATCAAAGGTCGCGCCGCCCGGCGTGTAGGTAATCGACTGAATCAGGTCGCCATTTCCGTTCCGGATGCCGAAAGTGATGTCGCCGCTCGTGACACCATGAGTATCGGTGCCACTGAGACCGGTCTGATAAAATACCGGACGTGAGGTCGTCACGACATCATTGAGTCCGAAGAAGGCAGATACACCGCGGCCACCGCGATCGGATGGGTTGGTCGGGTCCTGTGCAACGGCTACGCCATTTGTGCCGGTGGCGCTCAGGCTCATCACGCCGTCTGTAAAGCTGACCGTCGCGGACCCGCCGAAAGCAGAGTTCAGGGCAGAGGCAAACCCGGCCACTGTGCCGCCCATTGCGGTTACGCCACCAGCGGATGTTGTCAGTGTTCCGGCACCAAAATCGACCTGAACAGACTCAATCGTGCGTCCCGACGAATCGACGACGGCGAATGTCGCTGCGCCAGTAAAGTTCAATGCGTCTGTTCCAAGCAGGCCCGTCTCTCTACCGGTCAGGCTGGTCGGTGCAGGAACGGCTGTGCCCTCATTGTGTGCCTGATTGAGCTGGTCTGCGAGCGCGGAGGCATATTCACCCAGAGAGTAGGCAAGATCAGGCAGATCTGAATCACGGGCTGTCAGCAAGCCGCGAATTTCGCCGGATTGAATCTGGCGCGTTACATCGAGCTCGGCATCGGACCCTGCAGGCGAAATAGAGACACCGGGATAACGTGCACCATCAGTGCTCTGATTAACGGCTAGCTCTGCCGCACGGTGGTCGACAAGCAGAAGTCCTGAAGTTGTGCGCAGTTCCACACCGCCCAGCTCGCGCTGGGTCACTTTGAAGTCGATATAGCCAGCCAGCTGGTCCATGAGCTGGCTTTGCTGGGTTTCTGCGCCGGTCGCATCGGCACCTGCCATTTTGAACTTCTGGATTTCGGCGTTCAGAAGGGAAATCTGGCTCAGAACCTGGTTGGTGTCTGAAACCGCGACCGTCAGCTTCTGGTGCGCTTCGTCGCGCAGACCATCAATTGTTTCGAATGTCGCCTGAATGTCCTGGAAGGTCGCATTCACGGATGACACAAAATCAGTTTTACGAAGCGAGGAAGAGGCATCGCTCGCGAGTGCGGCGGCATCAGACATGAGATTGTCGACTGCCGCAAACATGGATGTTGAACTCGTCGGGTCGCCGAAACCTGCCTGTGCGCGATCAAGAAGCCCTGCTGTTGCTTGATACTGCCCGGCATTGGAAATACCTGCGAGATGCGCCGCGGCGAGAAATCTGTCTGCTGCGCGCTGAACGATAAGCTCGACGCCAGTGCCCTGACCGTTAAGGACGGTCTGAGCTGTGCGAGCATCCTGACGCACATAGCCTTCAGTATTGACGTTGGCGATATTGTTAGAGGTGACGCGCAGCGCTGATTGGTTCGCCAGAAGTGCGCTCAGCCCTGTATTCATTATACTGTTTACGCTCATCGGATCACCCGCTGAATTCAAGTCTGCTCTTTCGCTAAGGCGCTCTTCGCCTGCGCGCGCACGTACTCATACAGGGGTAGATTTTATGGAGCGGACATTTCGCAATCCTTTACAAGGTGCAAAAAATATTCCTGCGTGAAATCAACTATTTGGAAGGAATGCTTACCGGGGCAGAGGGCAGTTTTTACCGTTCTACCCGGCAAAAAATGTTGCCGTGATTGATGTAAATGGGGAGGCAATTTTGGCTAATCCACATAGTGCTCTGTTTTTATTGTGATTAAAATCGTTAAAATCGGTCAATAAATCTGGCCAGCCGATTGCTTTTAATCTCTTCGGCGCGATGCGCGCTGTGGAGATGTAAATGAATATTGTGCCATTTGGCCTTTCTGTTGCGAAAACTGTTACCGATGATCCGTCGCGCGCTTTCGATGGCGATGCCGGTGAATTTGCGATGCTGCTCGAGCAAAGCAATGGCTCACAGAAGGCTGTTGGTACGTCCTATACCGATAGCTTCGTGTCTCCCGAAGTTCAGGCTTTATTTGCGGCATCTGCAGCGCAGGCGATTCCTTCACAATCCTCCGGGCCTCTCACCGGAGTGGCGCCTCCGCAGCCGTCCGAATTGGCGGTCAATGCCGATGGTTCCAAAATCAGAACCGATACAGCGCTGAGTAACCCCATATATAAAGACACGGCTTTTGCTAGCGGTTGGGCGCGGCCTCAAATTGACAGTCAGGCTGCAAACCAGCTTGCAGGAGACGCTGGAAATTCCGCTGACGCCACAGCCACAGCCACAGCGCCTAATAAAGCGGGTGGATCAGCACTTGATGCGCTGACGCAGAACGGAAATGGCGCTCGACCTGCCATAGCAACCGGACGTGTGCCGGTTGAAATTTCTGGTCAGGGCCAGGCCGTGGGTGAAACTCTGAAATCAGCTGCTCCCGCCAACACGTCGATTCCTTTGAACGGTTTGACGTCACAGGGCGCCGAAACGGCATTGAAGCAAGCACTACCTGAAAGCAATTCATTTGCGGCGGCAACGGCTTCCGTCTCTCAAACGGCAGACGGTAAAGCGGCATCTGGTTCTGCGCCGAGCGGAGGCGCAGCAACATCATCAGCAGGAATCCAGGACGGCGCCTCATCGCAGACTGGTTCTCAATCATCTTCAGGGCAGGGAAATGGCCAGCAAGGCCAGTCAGGACCACAGACGCAGGCAGCTGCTCAGGCAGTTTCATCTTCTAAGGAGCTGGCTGCGTCTGAACTTCTGCCCGAAGAGTTTGTACAGGAAATGGACCTCGCCGAAGCTGATGCTGGCGATATGCAGATGACCGAGGCGCAGCGCAGCGCCGCGCGCGCCGATGCGGCGCTGCCTGCTCATCTTCGCGGTTCAGCGGCGACACAAGCGGCGGTTCTGGCGCAGGTCAGCCAGAAATTGCTGCAAAAGTTTGATGGCAAGACATCACGCTTTGAAATCCGTCTTGATCCGGCAGAACTTGGCAAGGTGGATGTGCGCATTGAGGTCGATCGTGATGGCCGGGTGCAGGCTGTGCTGGCAGCAAAAGATGCCGTTGCAGCTGACGCGTTGACCCGCGGTCTGCGATCTCTCGAGAACGCACTTACCCAGGCCGGTTTCGATCTTGGGGATAACGGCGTTCAGGTAGAACTTGATCAGAACAATAGTAAGAAATCGTTCACTCACTCCGGTGATAGTGAAGACCAGGCGGAGCTGCAGCAGGCAGCATCCGACACAGAGCAGCAACCGGCAGAAGCGCGGACTGTGACACCTCAGATTCAGGCATGGTCGAGACAGCGTCTCGATGTGAAAGCCTAGGAGCCAACTTAGATGGTTGATGTGGTTTCAACAGTCAGCGGAATTCAAAACCAGGCATCGAGCGCGTCCGCGTCTCTGTCTGCAAACTTTGATACCTTCCTCAATCTTCTGACAGCGCAGCTTCAGAATCAGGACCCGCTGGAGCCGGTGGATTCAAGTGAATTCACAAATCAGCTCGTTCAGTTTTCGGGCGTAGAACAGCAAATCCAGACGAACCAGAATATGGCGCAGCTGATCCAGCTGACGAACAATTCCACGGTTGCAGGTCTGTCCGGTTATCTGGGGCAGATTGTCGAGATCGATTCACTCGTTGGCGAATTGGGCGCTGATGGAATTGAGTGGCGTTATGACATGCCGGAAGGCGTCAAAGGCGCCAAGGTTTCCATTCAGGATCAGCGCGGCAACGTAATTTACTCTCAGGAGCTGAGCACGACCGAAGGCACAGCAAGCTTTGAGTGGGATGGTGAAACCACGAGTGGCTCTGACCGTGAGGATGGGTTCTACCAGATGATTATTCAGGCCACGGATTCCACCGGGGAGGCCGTGAATGTGCCGGCCCGTGTCCGGGCTCAGGTCTCAGGCATTGACCTGACGACCGACCAGACGGCGATCTCAACGACCGCCGGCGCTTTCTATTTCGATCAGGTACTCAGACTGGCAGCCGCCAGCTAAGCCCGAATTTGAATAATAAGGCGGGTTAAAATGACCGGCCACGCTAATGCGAAACGGACCACGAAGGGTCGACACATGAACAATGTGATGATGGGATCTTTCAAGGAGTAACTCAGTTATGAGTATCAACACAGCTCTTCTGGCTGGCACATCCGGCCTGCGTGCAAACGCATCAGCACTCGCTGTAACATCTGACAATATTGCGAACGCAAACACGGTTGGCTTCAAGCGCCAGCGATCCGATTTTACCGCCCTGCTTCTGCAACAGGATCAATTCTCCAGCTATAATGCGGGCGGCGTTATAGCTTCGAACCGTACAATGGTTGAAGAGCAGGGCGCGCTGGAAAGCAGCTCTTTCTCTACCCACCTCGCTATCGCTGGTGACGGCATGTTTGTCACGCGTCAGAAAGCGGCTAACGCAACCACATCTGACGGGTATTTCTTTACACGCGCAGGCCAGTTCGAGCCTGACAGCGAAGGCTATCTGGCGAACACGTCCGGCTATTACCTCTATGGCTGGCCGGTTGATGAAACAAACCCGATCCCGACAGGCCCGACCGACCTTTCCGTTCTTGAACCGGTTCGCGTGTCCAATATTGGTGGTGCGGCTCAGGCGACAGAGAATATATCTTTCTCAGCGAACCTCGAGGCGTCTCAGACAATCAATCCTGCAGCGGGCACGTATGACCTTGCGACCAACCCGAATGTGAGCATGGCGTCAGGTGACTTCACGCCGGACTTCCAGAGCACGGTTCAGATTTATGATTCGCTCGGCGGCATCCGCGCGCTGGCTATGTCGTTCATGAAATCCCCGACTGCGAATGAGTGGTTTGCCGAAGTTCACGTAGTTCCTGCATCAGATCTTCAGGCGACAGGTCGCCCTGACGGTCTTCTGGCGAGCGGCGTTGTCGCGTTTACGTCTGATGGTCAATTGGATCTCGCAAACTCGACCTTGCCGAGCACGATCGATATTCTGGCGTCCAATGCGACGGCGACGGACCCGCAAATCGGCTGGGCGACAGCTTCCGGTCTCGCAGCGCAAACGCTTAACCTTGATATTGGCGGCGCGCTAACCGCTGGTGGCCTTACGCAATACGACACGCCGAACGAGCTGGTCGAATCAACAGTAGATGGCCGTGCATATGGCGTCCTGTCTTCGGTTGAGGTGGATAAGGACGGTTATGTGAACGCGCTTTTCACAAACGGCCTGTCCCGCTCTATTTATCAGCTTCCGCTGGCGACCTTCCCGAATATGTCTGGCCTCAACCTTGAGCCGGGCGGCGCATTTTCTGCGGCTCCTGATTCGGGTCAGCTGAATATGAAGGCTGCAAACGAAGGCGGCTCTGGCGCAGTTCAGTCTCGTGCGCTTGAAGCATCAACTGTGGATCTCGCCGAAGAGTTTACAACGCTCATCGTGACGCAGCGGGCTTACTCGGCAAGTTCTAAAATTGTTACAACTGCCGATGAGATGCTGGACGAGCTTATTCGTATCAAGCGATAGTAAGTCTTAAATCTGCGAGTTAGTCGCAGAATAAAAAACGCTTTAAAACCGGGGGCTTAGGCTCCCGGTTTATGGTTTATAGGCGCGTGAAATTTACCGGAAGTTTCCATTAATTCCAAACGCGCGCTCAAGTCTGACCTTAAAACTCTGCCTGTATAACCAGACCATCGACAAACCGAGCCACAAAAAGAAGGGCTTTGATGATGGTGCATGAATCGCAGGTGATCACATCAGTTCCGGGACCAGACGGAAAGCAGATCACACTTAAGGATCTTCCAGAACCCACGATCCGTCGTTGGGTAACTCGCCGCAAGGCGGAAGTTGTTGCCGCCGTACGTGGCGGGCTTCTGACGCTCAAGGAAGCGTGCGAGCGTTACAATCTCAGCGAGGAAGAATTTTCCGGCTGGCAGAAGCTTTATGACCGTCATGGGTCGAAAGGACTGCGAGTTACACGCGTACAACAGTACCGCGGCTGATAAAAAACATTCTGTCTTAACGACTTTGTTAAGCCCTCCTTTACGGTGAGGTGGGAAATTCCTGCCTAGCACTTCGTAAAAAACGGGTTTGGCTAGGCATTTATGGCTGAGACAGAATCAAAAAAATCCGGATTTTCCATCGCCGGCATAGGGCAGACCCGAATCATTGCGGGTCTTATCGTCCTTGCTATTGTCGGCGGTGTTATGTCTTCGTTGTTCCTGCGGACAGGTTCAGCGCAACAGGCACTACTCTATTCCGGTCTGGAACTCGCGGAAGCGTCCCAGATCGCAGAGCGCCTCGATCAGTCCAACATCCGATATGATATGCGCGGCGATGGGTCTTCCATCTTCGTAGCCCGCGATCAGGTCATGGACGCGCGCATGATGCTGTCCAGCGAAGGTCTGCCGTCTCGCGGATCTGTCGGCTATGAAATTTTTGACCAGCAGGACGCGCTCGGCGCGACGACATTCGTTCAGAACGTAAATCGGGTCCGTGCGCTTGAGGGCGAGCTTGCCCGCACGATTACCAATCTGGATAATGTCCGCTCTGCGCGGGTTCACCTGGTTCTGCCAGAACGACGCCTGTTTGAGCGCGACGCCTCGGCAACAACTGCCTCTATCGTCGTGGATATTGTCGGCCGGTCTCTGGACGCGGCGCAGATTCGGGCGATTCGAAATCTTGCAGCGGGTGCGGTTCCAAGCCTTGAGCCCGATCATGTGACGCTTCTTGATGGTCAGGGCCGACTTCTTGCGGCCGCAGCCAGCGACGCAAATGGTTCGATTGGTGGCATGACGGCAGACGAACGCCGCGCCATGATTGAAGAAGAGCTCCGTCAGAAAGTGCTGGATCAACTCGAACCGGTTGTGGGCGCGGGCGCTGCGCGTGTTCAAATCAGCGCAGATGTCGACTTTAATCGTGTGACACGTTCATCTGAGTTGTTTGATCCGGAAGGACGCGTTGTTCGGTCTACCCAGACTGTAGAAGAATCATCTGCCGACCGTATTCGTGGCCGTCAGGAAGCAACAACGGTCGAGCAAAACCTGCCGGATGCTGAAGATGCAGGTGCAGATGGCCCGACTGAAGACCGGTCTACATCCCGCACCGAAGAAACGATCAACTACGAGATCTCGCGTACGACGCAGACCGAAGTCGTCGAAGGCGGCGCGATCAATCGTCTGTCTATCGCTGTGGCAATCGACAATATGCGGACGGTTACTGCCGGTGAAGATGGCGCAGAGATTGTGAACTTCGCACCGCGCTCCGAGGCTGATATGGCGCAGATTGCTGCCCTTGTTCGCTCTGCTGTTGGCTATAATCAGACGCGCGGCGACGTTGTTGAAGTTGTGAACATCCAGTTTGCTCAGCCGGACCTCACACTTGGTACCGCGGCAAGCTCTGGTGGATTCCTCGATTTCACCAAGAATGACATTATGCGCGCGGTTGAACTCATCGCGCTGTTCATTGGCGGTCTGGCCGTTGTGTTCTTTGTTCTGCGTCCACTGATTTCGGGCCTTTTGAGCGGCCCGTCTTCCCCGGCAACCCGTTCATCAGGTGGTGAGCGCATTACAGCTGAAGGCTATTCAGCAGGCGCGCTTCCGGCACCGTCTGACGCGGGCCGTGCATCTGCCAGCGAACTTGAGCATTCGATTGATGTTGCGAATGTCAGCGGTCAGGTGAAGGCATCTTCTATGAAGAAGATTGCTGAGATGATCGACCAGCATCCGGATGAGTCGGTTTCGATTCTCCGGACCTGGCTGAACGAATCTGATCAGAGGGCCTTCTGATGTCGAAGGAAACAGAAGCCCTTGCAGAACTCGTCACAGCCAACATCGCCGGCAATACTCCGGCGAATGCGGGTATCAGCCTGAAAATTCGTAACCGGATTCAGGGGATGACGGGCGCTGAAAAGTCTGCCGTTATTCTGATGGCGCTCGGTGAAAACATGGCGCCGGTCTGGGAAAAGCTGGGCGAAGACGAGATTCGTGAGATCTCACACGCCATGTCCGGTCTTGGTGTTGTAGAAGCCGAACTCGTTGAGAGCCTGATCTCTGACTTCGTCTCCAAGATGACCAATCAGGGCAATATCATGGGGTCTTACGAGCAGACGCAAAAGCTGCTCATGAACTTCCTGCCGCCTGAAAAGGTGGACGCTCTGATGGAAGAGATTCGCGGTCCTGCGGGTCGAACCATGTGGGACAAGCTCGGCAATGTGAACGAGGTCGTTCTCGCGAACTATCTAAAGAACGAGTACCCGCAGACCGTTGCGGTGGTTCTCTCCAAAGTTAAGGCGGACCATGCAGCGCGCGTGCTTGCGGCGCTGCCGGAAGAATTCGCAATCGAGTGCGTTCAGCGTATGCTGCGTATGGAACCTGTTCAGCGTGAAATCCTCGATAAAATCGAGAATACGCTGCGCTCGGAGTTCATGTCCAACCTCGCACGCACATCGAAACGAGACAGCCACGAGTTGATGGCGGAAATCTTCAACAGCTTTGACCGTCAGACCGAGGGCCGCTTCCTGAACAGTCTCGAGGAACGCAATCGCGAGAGCTCGGACAAGATCCGCGCGCTTATGTTTGTCTTCGAAGACCTCTCAAAACTCGATCCGGGTGGTATTCAGACGCTTCTGCGCGGCGTCGAGAAAGACAAGCTTGCGCTGGCGCTCAAAGGTGCATCCGACGATCTTCGCGATCTGTTCCTGTCCAACATGTCTGAACGCGCTGCGAAGCTGCTCAAGGACGACATGCAGGCCCTCGGCCCTGTACGTCTGAAGGATGTCGATCAGGCGCAAACCGAAATGGTATTCACGGCGAAAGACCTCGCAGCCCGCGGCGAGATCATGCTGTCAGAAGGTGGAGGCGATGATGAGCTCATCTACTAACGCTGACGCATTCTCTTTTGACACCGAGTTCGGCGCTGATGGCACAGTCCTGCAGGAGGGCGGCCGTTTCAAGCGCTACACTCAGGCTGAAATGGACGCAGCCGTCGAGGCCGCACGTCAGGAAGCCATGGCGTCTTCCGAGGCGCAGATGCACCGTCAGGTGGAGGCTTCTGTTCAGGCGCTGGTTCAACATGTCAGCCCGACCTTGCCGTTCGCTATGTCGATTGCCGATGACTTGCGCAAACAGGCCGCTGAACTCGCGCTTATGATGGGGCGTAAACTCGCCGCTGAAGCCATTGCAGCCTTTCCGCAGGAAGCCGTGCAGGCCGCGCTCGCTGAAGCCGTTTCCGATCTGCCGATGAACGCAGTCGTGACGTTGAAAATTTCGCCTGATCTGGAGGCGCTTGTCGCGCCGGTTGTCGAGGCCAGAACGCCTCCGGGCACAGATATCAGACTTGTTGCAGATCCTATGGCAGCTCCGGGTGCATGGACGCTTGAATGGGCGTCCGGCGCGGTGAGCCAGGACCCGGAAATGCTCGCAGAGAAGCTGGAGCAAATCGTTCGCAGCCATCTGACACAACCCCTTGAGCCACAGGGCGACCTGTTCGCCACCGTGGCATGATTGAAGAGAGTGTATCTTGAGTAACGACGACGCTTTAAACCTGCCGGAACTTGAAAACACCGGAGCCCCGGCTTCCACGCCGTCTCAGCGTTCGGAAGAGAAGGCTGCTGCCGATCTGGAGCCCGTCTTTGACGTTCCGGTCAATATTCAGGCCGTACTCGGTCGCACTCAGATGGAAGTGTCAGAGCTCCTGCGCCTCGCGCCGGGCTCGCTTCTCGAGCTTGATCGCCGCGTTGGTGAAGCCATCGATATTTACGTCAATAACCGGCTCGTTGCCCGTGGTGAGATCGTCCTCGTTGATGACCGCCTCGGTGTGACAATGACGGAAATCATCAAGGATGGGGAGGGTGTGAACTAATGGCCCGTCTCGCCTCTTACCCCCCTGTAAAAGTGTCTATTGAAGGAGCCCGCCCATGCGCGTGATGATGATCGGAAATCTGGGAGGTCAGCTTTCGGTCGCTTCGAAGATCGCGTTCGATCGCGGGGCGAAAGTCACCCATTTCGACCAGATCGAGCAGGCGCTTTCGGCTCTGCGGGCCGGTCGCGGTGCAGACCTGATCATGGCGGACTACAATCTGGACCTGTCCAGCCTGACATCTGCGCTGGATGCAGAACGGATTGCGGTTCCAGTCGTGGCTTGCGGCGTTGAGGCCGACGCGACGGGCGCTGCGAATGCGATCCGTGCCGGTGCGCGCGAATTCATTCCGCTGCCGCCAGATCCGGACATGATCGCCGCCGTACTTGAAGCGGTTGCCGATGACGAACGTCCGATGATCGTATCCGATCCGGCGATGCAGCGCGTTATTCAGCTTGCTGACCAGATTGCAGGGAGTGAAGCCAGCGTACTCATCACCGGTGAGAGCGGTGTCGGTAAAGAAGTCATGGCGCGCTATGTGCACAAGCAGTCACGCCGGGCCTCCAAGCCGTTCATCTCGGTGAACTGTGCGGCTATTCCTGAAAACCTTCTGGAATCAGAACTTTTCGGTCACGAGAAGGGTGCGTTTACGGGTGCTGTCACACGCCGTATCGGTAAGTTTGAAGAGGCCGATGGCGGCACGCTTCTGCTGGACGAGATTTCCGAAATGGATGCGCGCCTTCAGGCAAAACTCCTGCGCGCTATTCAGGAACGCGAGATTGATCGCGTTGGTGGCTCTAAGCCGATCAAGGTCAATATCCGTATTCTTGCGACGTCCAACCGGAACCTTGCAGACGCTGTGAAGGAAGGCATCTTCCGCGAAGACCTTCTTTATCGCCTCAACGTTGTGAACCTTCGTATTCCGCCGCTGCGTGAGCGCAAACTCGATGCGGTTGAGCTGGCAAATTACTTCGTCGAGAAATACGCGGCGGCCAATGGCCTTTCGGGCAAACAGCTTTCAGACGAAGCGCGCGAATGCGTTCAGGCGCATGACTGGCCAGGCAATGTTCGTGAACTTGAAAACGCGATGCACCGCGCTGTGCTTCTCTCCGTGGGCGATGTCATTGATGCTGAAGCAATCCGCTCGCCAGATGGTCTTGAGCCGGTGGCAGCGTCCAGCCACCCAATGCCGACTGGTAATCCGGTCGTCGATGCGGCGACGCAGTCAGCGTCAGCGCTCAACACATCTCTGGTTGGTCGTACTGTTGCTGATGTCGAACAGGATCTGATCCTTGATACGCTCAGCCATTGCCTTGGTAACCGTACACACGCCGCGAACATCCTGGGCATTTCGATCCGCACGCTTCGCAATAAGCTGAAAGCCTATTCGGAAGCGGGCGTAGACGTCCCGCAACCGGGCGAAGTTCGCGAAGCAATCTAGGCGTCATGAGAGTAGGTAACGGGTTTGGCTGATACGACGTCATCTCAGGGTCTTTCAGAAGGCAACGCAGCCGGCGGTGGTTTGCGTATTGGTGGATTTGACGTCCAGGCCTTTCTGACGTCCGGCCTCAAGAGCGAGGTGGCCATGGGGGTCGGGGTTCTTGCCCTGATCATCATGCTGATCATGCCTATGCCGAGCATTCTGCTCGACATGATGCTGGCCGTTTCCATTACCTTCTCTGTTCTGGTTCTGATGACAGCGCTTCTTATCAAGAAGCCGCTTGAGTTCAGTGCCTTTCCGGCAGTTCTGTTGATCGCGACGCTCCTGCGACTTGGCCTGAATATGGCCTCAACACGGCTTATCCTCTCCAACGGCGCTCAGGGACCTGATGCGGCCGGTGATGTCATCAAGGCGTTCGGCTCGTTCGTGATGGGCGGTAATTACGTCATCGGCGTTATTATCTTCATCATTCTGGTGATTGTGAACTTCGTCGTGATCTCCAAAGGTTCTGGCCGTATCGCCGAAGTCGCAGCCCGCTTCACGCTTGATGCCATGCCGGGCAAACAGATGGCGATTGATGCTGACCTGTCTGCAGGCCTGATCAATGAAGAAGAGGCTCGCGAGCGCCGTAAAACCGTTGAAGGTGAAAGCAATTTCTTCGGTGCCATGGATGGTGCCTCGAAATTTGTCCGTGGTGACGCGGTCGCAGGCCTTTTGATTACAGCCATCAACATAATTGGCGGCATCATTATCGGTGTGGCGCAGGAAGGCCTAGCCTTCGACACTGCTGCCGATACCTATACCCGTCTGACAATCGGCGACGGTCTGGTCAGCCAGATTCCAGCTCTGATTATCTCGATCGCCGCGGGTCTTCTCGTTTCTAAAGCCGGTCTTGATGGTCCTGCCGATAAGGCGTTCGGCACGCAGCTGATGAGCAATCCGCTCGGACTTTATATGGTCGCTGGCGCAGCCTTTTTTGCGGGTGTCCTGCCTGGCATGCCAATCATTCCGTTTTTCGCGCTTGCTGGTTCGCTTGGCTATATGGGTTACCGTGTAGATAAACAGAACAAGGAAGCTGCCGAACAGGACAAGATCGCAGAGGCGATCAAGACCGAGAAAGCCGCTGAACCAAAAGAAGCGCCAATCTCTGATTCTCTTGCCGTTGATGACCTCAAGATCGAACTCGGCTTCGGTCTGGTGGCGCTCATCAATGAGACCAAAGGCCGTAAGCTGACAGATCAGGTCAAGGCCGTCCGTCGCCAGATTGCGGCTGAATTTGGCTTTGTTGCGCCGTCTGTGCGCATTGTCGACAATCTGGAACTGCCGTCTGAATCCTATCATATCTGCGTTAAGGAAATTGTGGCCGGTGATGGCCGTCTGAAGCTCAATCATCACCTCGCCATGGACGCGATGGGTAATGCCTCACCGATCTCTGGTGAGCGCGTCACAGAGCCTGTTTTCGGGCTTCCTGCGATCTGGGTAGACGAAGCGCGCAAGGAAGATGCTGCGATTAACGGCTATACGGTTGTTGATCCGGCAACTGTACTTACGACGCATTTTACCGAAATTGTTAAGGAAAATATGGCTGAATTGCTCTCATTCGCCGCGGTCAAATCCCTTCTGGATGACCTGCCGCAGGAGCAGAAAGCCTTGGTCGCAGATATCGTACCAAACCAGCTCAGCACTTCAGGCATTCAGCGCGTTCTTCAGAACCTGCTGCGCGAATTTGTGTCTATCCGTGATCTGCCGACAATTCTGGAGGGAATTGCCGAAGCAGCATCTGCCAATAAGGATATGACCTTTATTACAGAGCATGTGCGGTCACGTCTGGGCCGACAGCTTTGCCATGTGAATTCCGATGAAACCGGACAGCTTCCGGTCATCACAATGTCTCCGGGGTGGGAACAGACCTTCGCAAACGCCATTGTCGGGCAGGGATCAGAGCGCCAGCTTGCGCTTGAACCGTCCCGTCTTCACGCGTTTGCCGGTGAGGTCCGACAGGCCTTTGACAAGGCCAGCCAGCAAGGCATGACGCCTGTGCTTCTGACGAGTGCTGCGATCCGACCGTTTGTACAGTCGCTGATCGATCGCTTCCGTCCGAAGACACCAGTCCTGTCTCAGAATGAAATTCATCCCAAAGCGCGCTTGCGCGCTGCCGGGACGGTTTAGGGGGAGTAGCGGCCATGAAGATGAAGCTTTACTCGGCGGCCACCAGGGAGGAAGCGGTAGCTCTCGCTTTCGCCGATATGGGTCAGGATGCAGTTATCCTGTCCGAATGGGAGGCCGAAACAGGTTATGAGGTCCGCGCCGGGGTGGAGCGGGCCACACAACGGGTTGCGCCGAAATTTGAATTAAAGGCGGAGCCAAGACCTTCGCCGGTTCTGCAGCTCAACCGCTATCGCGAGCAGCTGAAAGATATTCTCTCATGGCATGGTGCGCCGGACGGGTTCTCTGACGTTCTGGCAACAACGGGCGCACGCCTCGTTGATGCAAATACCGATCTCTCAAACGGTTTCGTTTATGCGCTGGAAGGTATGGTCGGCTATTCGCCCATCACGCCAGGCCTTGAGCGTCCAATAATGCTGGTAGGTCCGCCGGGTTCAGGTAAAACGTCTACGGCTGCAAAGTTTATCCGCCGGTCACAGGCTGCCAACTGCGAAGCCGTTCCGATTGTCGCCGACTTTGATGCGACGTCCGGTTCGTCCCAGCTTGCAGCTTACCTGCAGCGCGATGTCGGCAAGGTGCCAACGTCGCTTACGCCTGACCAGCTGCTTAAAAGTTATGACCGGATTCGCGCGCTTGGCCGCGGTATGGTCATTGATACCCCCCCGATCAACCCGACAGATTCAGAGGATCTGGATCGACTTCGCGACCTTATTACCCTCGTCGATGCGGAGCCGGTTCTAGTTATTTCTGCAGAAGGCCATCCGCTGGATCTGGAAGATAATATAAAAGCCTTTGCAGAACTCGGTATTCGACGTTGCATCATTACCAAACTCGATGTTGTAAAGCGCCGCGGAAGCGTTTTGTACGCTATCGCGAACGCCAGACTTAATATCTCGCATCTCTCACTGACCCCATTTATCGGCGGGGGCTTAATCCCTGCCACATCTAATCGTCTCGCCCGCATACTCCTCGAGCATGCGCCAGGTGCAGAATCCCTGAAAGGAGCCGCGTAATGAGTTTCGGCTTTCGTAGACAAAAAGAAACGGCAGGACCGCAATCTCGCGTTCAGCCGGCATCAATCATCGCTGTTGCGTCCGGTAAGGGCGGGGTAGGG
>CENJ01145228.1_pt1 | contig 19157 bp, 9 predicted proteins | sample 356161 | NCBI WGS metagenome assembly CENJ01 (sample SAMEA2619531, study PRJEB7988) | marine metagenome | biome: marine biome (ENVO:00000447); feature: surface water layer (ENVO:00002042); material: "saline water (ENVO:00002010), including plankton (ENVO:xxxxxxxx)" | depth 5 m
GAAGTCTTTAAAATAGTTTTCACCTCAGCTTGAGCTATCACTGGAAAAGTTCTTGCGTAAAGCAAAAATAAAACAAAGAAAAAACCTATAGTCCCAATAAATATACCTATATCAACAAAGGTTGGAGAAAACATTGTCCATGAGGATGGTAGATAGTCTCTATGAAGTGAAGTGACAATAATAACAAAACGTTCAAACCACATTCCAATATTCACAACTATTGAGATTAGAAACGAGAATATAATACTTGTTCTTAACTTTTTAAACCACATGAATTGGGGTGAAAAAACATTACAAGACATCATTGACCAATAGGCCCACCAATAGGGTCCAGTTGCTCTGTTTAAAAATGCATATTGTTCATATTCAACACCCGAATACCAAGCTATAAATAACTCCGTTATGTATGCAACGCCAACAATTGACCCCGTAATCATTATAACTATATTCATAAGTTCTATATGTTGTACTGTAATATAGTTCTCCAAATTACAAACCTTTCTTGTTATAATTAGTAGCGTTTGAACCATCGCAAATCCTGAAAATACAGCTCCAGCTACAAAATAAGGAGGAAAAATTGTGGTATGCCAACCAGGTATCACGGAAGTAGCAAAGTCGAAAGAGACAATTGTGTGTACAGATAGTACTAACGGAGTTGCTAGTCCAGCTAAAACAAGTGAAACCTCTTCAAACCTTTGCCAGTCTTTTGCTCTTCCAGACCAGCCAAAGCTTAAAATAGAGTATATTTTCTTCTGAAATGGTTTAACTGCTCTATCCCTTATCATAGCAAAATCAGGAAGCAGCCCTGTCCACCAAAAAACTAGAGAAACGGACAAATATGTAGATATTGCAAATACATCCCAAAGTAGTGGAGAATTAAAATTGACCCATAAAGAACCATAGGTATTTGGAATTGGTAGTACCCAATATCCTAGCCAAGGACGACCCATGTGTATAATTGGAAAGAGTCCTGCTTGAATAACAGAAAAAATTGTCATAGCCTCTGCAGATCTGTTAATAGCCATTCTCCATTTTTGACGAAAAAGTAAAAGTACAGCGGAAATCAATGTTCCTGCGTGACCTATACCTACCCACCAAACAAAATTGGTGATGTCCCACGCCCATCCTACAGTTTTATTTAAACCCCAAACTCCAATTCCAGTAGAAATTGTGTATATGATACATCCAACTCCCCATAGAAACCCAACTAGAGCTATTGAAAAAACAATCCACCATTGCACATTAGCTTTACCCTCAACTTGGGCTGCAATATCTACTGTAACGTCATGATATGACTTCCCTCCAGTTACCAGGGGTTTTCTAATTGCTGCTTCGTAGTGTGATCCCATAACTATAGATTAAGTATTTCTAATTTTAGTTTGGTACATAACATTAGGTTTTGTTCCTACACTTTCTAAAAGATGATACATTCTATCATTTGCCTTTAATTCGGAAACTTTACTCTCCTTGTCATTTATATCACCAAATACCATTGCTTGAGTTGTGCAAGCAGATGAGCATGCAACTTTAAAATCACCATCTTGGATTTGCCTTCCCTCCAATTTAGCATCAAGTATTGTTTTTTGTGTCATTTGTATACACATTGAGCACTTTTCCATTACTCCTCGTGATCTCACAACAACATCCGGGTTTAAAACCATTCTTCCTAGATCATTGTTCATATGATAATCAAACTCATCATTTTTGTTGTAAAGGAACCAATTAAATCTCCTAACCTTGTAAGGACAATTATTGGCACAGTATCTTGTTCCAACACATCTATTGTAAGCCATATGGTTTTGACCTTGCCGTCCATGAGAGGACGCAGCAACAGGGCAAACAGTTTCGCAGGGAGCATGATTACAATGCTGACACATAACTGGTTGAAAGGCCACCTGAGGATTTTCAGAAGCTTCCTCCATTTTACCAAAAGTTGTTAAAGAATCTCCGATTCCAGAAATTGCATCTTTCGTGTCAACATCCTCTTCAAATGAATCTTCTGAAGAATAATATCTGTCAATCCTCAACCAATGCATGTCTCTGGATTTCCGAATTTCTCTTTTTCCAACAACGGGTACATTATTTTCTGCGTGACAAGCAATAACACACGCTCCACATCCCGTGCAAGCATTTAAATCAATCGACAAATTAAAATGGTGTCCAATTGACCTATCAAAATTCTCCCAAATATCGACCTTTTTAGATGTTACTGCAGTTTCAATATGGTTTTTTGAAACCTTCGGAACAGGATTCCAATATTCTTTACCTTTAGTATTAAAAATTTCTAAAGTAGATTCTTTTATTATATCTCCCCTACCCATCAGAGTATTTTGGAGTTGAGTACACGCAAACTCATGGAAGCCGTCAGTATTTTCAACTTGAACCTTTTGATTTTTCCTAAAAGACTTGAAAAAAACAAATGCGTTTTCACCTGTTTGCATCTCTTCTTGAATTCCTAATTTTCTCCCGTATCCAAAAGCTAATCCAACCGAACCTTTTGCCTGGCCTGGTTGTATTACAACTGGAATTTTCATAAAACTTTCTCCATTACTTATTTTTGCATAGCTTCCGTTTAATGCTCCGTTGGCAACGTTTAAGTTTTTTAAACCAATTCTATTTGCATCAAAAGAAGAGATGGTCATATAATTATCCCAAGTGACTCTGGTTATTGGATCCGGAAACTCTTGAAGCCAGGGGTTATTTGCCTGCTGCCCATCACCCATACCAGTTTTAGTATAGAGCACAAGCTCCATGTCGGAATCGCTGTTAATATTAAAATCTGTATCGAGAACTATATTTTTTTTAGGATTGAACTTTAGTTTATGTTTTTTATTTTTTTTGTAAAAGCCATCATGTAAAACTTTATTCCAGAATCTTCCATTCAAAATATTTTGTTCCCAAAATAACTTGATAGTTGAGTAATAGTCTTTACTTGAACCTATAATAGATAAAACAAAATCTTGAAATTGCATTGTGTTAAAAAGAGGTCTAATCGTTGGTTGCGCAAGGAAGTAGTGACCTTCTTTAAACTCGTAGTCGCCCCAGGATTCTAAATAATGTGGTGTTGCTGCAATATATTTACAAACCGACGACGTTTCATCTTCTTTCATTGAAAACGACAAAGAAAAGTCTAAATCATTTATTGCCATCTTTATCTTTTCCCCTTCTGATAAACTATAAACTGGGTTTACACCTACAGTTATTAATCCACTTACTTTTCCATCCAATAGCTCTTCTAAAAAAACATCTACCTCATTACCACTTTGTGTCCTTGTTAGTCTTGCAGAGTGGTCAATTGCTAGACTTTTAATATGGTTATTAAGATCTAATATTAAGTCTTGAACATTCTTATCATCTAAACCCGAAACAATAACAGCTTTGGGACCAAATTTTTTGATTCCATCTGCAGCAAATTTTGCATTTTTTTTGTGCTCCGGTGATAATTTAATTTTGCTGTTAAATCCTTTTACAAGAGAATGTATGTAAGATAAAATCTTTTTTTGCTCAGATGGTGTCGCCGGTACTCTTATATCAGCATTGGCTCCGCTGAGGGTCATATTAGCTTCAAACTGGACATGCTTTGACATTTTTCCTTTCCCAGTTTTCCTGTCTGGAACTCTATTGCTTACATATTTTGTATCATATCCTCCCCCTTGCCAATCTCCAAGGAAGTCTGCACCAACTGAAACAATGAAATCAGATTTTGTAAAATCGTAATCTACAAGTCCTTTAAAACCATATACGTCTTGAAATGATTCAACAGCATAATTGGAAGGTACTGTGTCTAAAATTATGTGTTCGATATTAGGGAATTTATTTATCAGATCAGAAATTATTTTGTGCGTAGTGGGACTTGCAAATGTTTGGGTTAACAAGACGACCTTACCTTGCTTTTCGGAAACCGATTTTAAATCTGACAAAACCTTCGATTTTAACTCATTCCACGAAGAATCCATTCCTTTAATTTTAGGTAATTGAATCCTTTTTGTGTCATACAAAGACAAAACCGATGCATGTACTCTTGCATTTGCACTGCTAAAAACAGAGGCCTCATTATTGCTTTCAATTTTTATTGGCCTTCCCTCTCGAGTTTTAACTAAAATACTGGCAAAGTCAAATCCATCTGCTATGGCAGTTGCATAATAATTAGCAATACCTGGTCTAATTTGTTCAGGTTGAAATACATAAGGGACAGACTTAATAACTGGCCCTTCACAAGCAGCCAATGCAGCAGCTGTTGTACTAAATCCCACATATTTTAGAAAATCTCTTCTGTTTGTGTTTTCTGCCTCTAGACCTTCTTGATTTAATAAAATACTATCCACAGGTAGTTGATTGGCAAACTCCTTGCTTTCAATGTCCTTTACTAAATTTGAATTTTTATCAATCTGCTCGACGTTTTTCCAATATGTCTTTTTCTTCTTCACTACAATTTATTTAATAATGACATTTTCCACATTCTAGTCCTCCCATTTGAGCAACAGTTAGCTTCTCAACTCCATATTTTTTAGATAAAGATTCATGTATTTTTTGATAATACTCATTATCCTCAAGCTTCAAATTTGATTTTCTGTGACAATCGATGCACCAACCCATTGTGAGAGGTGAATACTGGTACATAATTTCCATTTCTTCAACAGGACCATGACAATTTTGACAATCAACCTTACCTACACTGACATGTTGAGAATGATTAAAATAAGCAAAATCAGGAAGGTTGTGAATTCTAACCCACTTTACTGGTTCGGTTTGCCCTGTATATCTTTGATTGTCATCATCCCAACCAACAGCAGCATAAAGTTTTTTAATTTCGTTTGTGTAAAAATCCTTAGTGTATCCATTTTCTAAATCTTCTTCACCGTTATATTCAGCAATATTTACGTGACAATTCATACATACATTCAAAGAGGGAATCCCTGAATGTTTAGAAACTCTAGCTGAAGAATGACAATAATTGCAATCTATCTGATTTGCACCTGAATGAATCTTATGAGAATAGTGGATGGGTTGGACTGGCATATATCCTTGGTCAACCCCAATTTGCATTAGGTAACCATAACCAAAATATGCACTGGACAAAAGAAGAAAAATAACGCTGACAAATACTAAAAATTGATTTTTAACAAATGCCTGCCATATAGGCGTTATATTTTTTTTCTTTTTTTCCTCGACAAGAACAATACCGTTGGCAAAGGCAATTTTTTTAAGCGTTCTATTAACCAGAACCAACATTGTAAGTAGAATGGTGAATATCAAGATCAAGGCAACCAATATTAACTGGTTGGATAAAGAATTATCTTGAATAGTTTGAATAGGTGCGTTAGAAACTGCAGCAACAGTTGGAGGTGGAACATAATCTGTATAGGCTAAAATATTATCAATATCTTGGTTAGACAGTTGTGGGAAATTGTTCATTACAGATTTATTGTACTCCTCCCATATGGCTAAAGCTTGAGCATCCCCTGATTTAATCATGGCAGAGCTATTTTTTATCCAACTATAAAGCCACTCTTTTTCATATTTGGCAGTAACTCCCTTTAAGGCCGGTCCAACGGCTTTTTTGTTAAGTTTATGACATGCAGCACAATTAGCATTAAATAACTTTTTACCTGCTAAGGGATCTGATGGGGAATTTGATTCTTGTCCAGAAGTAATTCCACAAAAAGTAATAAAAAATATTAGTAAATTATATCTCAGCAACCGTAGTAAATTAAGCTCAATCTTCACCCTCAAAAAAGTTATCACAAATTTAATAAAAAATATTATTAAATAAGTACTAAAAATCACCATAAAATTAATACATAAACAGCACTTGATAAAGGCAAATATTGCCAATTAATTTAATTTATAATCAATCTAAATAAAAGACTATTTTGTTTAATTTTAAAATATTTATTTTTATATAAATTATTTTATAAATATGTTTTTTTTCAGGGGCTTAGACAAGCTTTTTTTTTCAATACTAATTTTTAATTGTTCAACAGTTTTTAGCCAATCTAAAAATTCAGATATTGAAATGGATGAAGAAATAGAAAAACTCCTTTCATTAAAGATTTTGATTAATAAAGATAAATTTGAAAAAAACTACTATGCTATACAATTGTATAATGGGAATTATAAAAGAGCAAAAGAAATTCAATCGGATTTTATAAAAAAATTTCCCGAATGGGAATCAAAGCTGTCTTTTGAAACACCAAATTACAAGGTTAGAGTGGGTAATTTTAAAGAGTTTTTGGAAGCAAGCAAGAAATTAGATTTTATTCGAAAGTTGTATCCGTCTGCCTTCTTATTGAGACCCAATAATTTATAGTTTTTTTCTAACTTCTACTTCTTGAAATGCTTCTATTAAATCATTAACTTTCAAGTCGTTAAAACTTTTAATCTGAATTCCACAATCGTAACCTTTAGCAACCTCTTTTACGTCGTCCTTAAACCTTTTGAGTGAAAGTAAAGTTCCAGTGAAAATCACGACCCCCTCCCTTATCAATCTAACCCCAGAATTTTTGAAAATTTTGCCTGTTGTAACCATACAACCAGCAATCTTGCCAACTTTTGAAATCTTATAAGTTTCTCTAATTTCTGCATTGCCAGTAACTTCCTCTTTGAGCTCCGGTGATAACATCCCTTCCATTGCATCTTTAACATCGTTTATTGCATCATAAATTATGGAATAAGTCCTAATGTCAATTTGTTCTTTATCAGACAATGTCCTGGCATTCCCCATCGGTCTGACATTAAACCCAATCACAATTGCATCTGAAGCTGAAGCAAGGATAATATCCGATTCAGTTATTGCTCCAACTCCTTTATGAATTATTTTAACTTCAATTTCTTGGGTTGAGAGATTTTCTAAAGAATTAGAAAGTGCCTCAACAGAACCATCGACGTCACCTTTTAAAATAATATTCAACTCTTGAAATTCTCCGAGAGCAATTCTCCTTCCAATTTCATCCAAAGTTACATGACGCTGTGTTCTTACATTTTGTTCCCGTTGAAGTTGAGTTCTTTTAGCTGCAATTTGTTTTGCCTCTTTTTCATCTTTTAAAACAAGAAAGTTGTCTCCGGCTTGAGGTGCTCCATCCAATCCTAGAATAGAAATGGGTGTTGAAGGAGGAGCAGTTTTCAAATTCTTACCTCTTTCGTCAAAAAGAGCTTTTACTTTTCCGCTATTTTTACCAGCTAAAATAAAATCTCCAATTTTTAATGTCCCACTTTGAACTAAGAGGGTAGACACAAAACCTCTTCCTTTATCTAGATAGGCTTCAACAATAGTTCCTTTTGCTGGTTTTTCAAAATTTGCGGTTAATTCTAATAATTCGGCTTCTAATAAAACTTTTTCTAAAAGTTCTTTAACACCTTTTCCCTTTATTGCAGATATATCTTGAGATTGTATTTTACCTCCCCAATCTTCTACCATAAGATTCATGTTTGCTAAACCTTCTTTAATTTTATCTGGATTTGAATTTTCTTTATCAATTTTATTAATTGCAAAAACAATTGGAACACTAGCTGCCTGTGCATGGCTTATTGCTTCTTTTGTTTGTGGCATAATGTCGTCGTCAGCAGCAATTACAATAACTGCTATGTCAGTTAATTGAGCTCCTCTTGCTCTCATAGAAGTGAATGCCTCATGCCCAGGAGTGTCAAGAAATGTAATTTTTTCTTGGTTTTCAAGAGTAACTGAATAAGCACCTATGTGTTGAGTAATACCTCCTGATTCACCAGCTATTACATTTTCCTCTCTAATGTAATCCAATAGAGAAGTTTTGCCATGATCAACGTGTCCCATAACAGTAACAATTGGTGGACGCGGTGAAAGCTCGAATTCTTTATCTTCTATTTCTGATTCAAAATTATCATCTATGGCAGCCTTGGCAAATTCGACCTTAAAACCAAATTCTTCTGCAACTATTGTGAGAGTTTCAGCGTCTAACCTTTGATTCATTGTCACCATTATACCTAAAGACATACAAGCAGAAATAATTTCGTTGCCTGCAACCTCCATCATGGTTGCAACTTCTCCCACAGTAATAAATTCTGTAACCCTTAAAGTCTTACTTTGCGCCTCTTGAATTGCTTGCTCCTCTTCAGTTTTTTGTTTATGTTGAACTCTCTTATCCCTCCTGTATTTTGCCCCTTTAGATTTTGAAGATTTACCTTGTAGTTTCTCCAAAGTCTCTCTGATTTGCTTCTGTACTTCTTCCTCTGAGGGTTCAACCTTTAAATTTTGAATTTTGCTCGATCCATTCTTTTTTGACTGACTTTTTTTTGATGGATTATTATTGTCAGGTAATTTTTTCTGGTTGGTTTCTTTAGATATAATTCTTTTCCTTTTTTTCTTTCTAGAAGCTTCAACACTCTTTTCTTGCGCTTTTATCTTCTCCAAATCAACTGTCTCTCCAGTCTGAACGGGAGCAATAATTTTTTTATAATTAGTAATTAGTTTTTCATTTTCTGATGCAATTTTACTTTTATTTATTTCTACACCGTCAGCTGGACCACTATCAAAAACTTTTTTTAAAACCTCTTTCTCTACAATTCCCTTTGGTTCAATATTTTTTTTAATATTTTTTTTAGAATCTAAGTCTATTTTCCCTATCGGTTTAAATTTTCTTACAGAACTACTAGCAGTGATTATGTCATTATTAATTTTAGAGGTATCAATTTTTTCTTGTTCTATTTTTTCTTGTTGAATTCTTAAACTTTCCTTTTCTTTTCTCTTTTCCTCACTAATTTCAGCAGATTCGTCTTTTTTCGATTTATCAACTTTAAATCCCTCTAGTAACAATTTATACGTTTCTTGAGAAATTTTTGTTGTAGGCCTAGCCTCTATCTCACAACCAACATTGGATAAAAACTCTACTGCTCTATCTAATGATATATTTAGCTCCCTTAAAACTTTATTTAATCGTAATGTAAGTGCTTTATCTGCCATATGCTAAACTAGTATTGATACTTTTTAATTAAACTATTCTTCAAATTCTTCCTTTAAAATTTTAATTACTTCATTTATAGTCTCTTCCTCCAGATCAGTTCTTTTGATAAGTTCTGATTTGTCTAATTCTAATATGCTTTTTGCAGTATCAAGTCCTACCTTTTTAAACTCTTCAATTACCCACCCATCAATTTCGTCTGAGAATTCACTTAATTCGACATCTTCCTCCATTCCCTCTCTGTACACATCAATTTCATAGCCAGTAAGTTGTCCAGCAAGTCGAATATTATTACCTCCTCTGCCAATTGCTTTTGAAACCTCTTCTGGATTCAAAAAAACTTGAACTCTTTTGTTTTCTTCATCAATCTTCAAAGAATTAACTTTTGCAGGTGAGAGAGAACGAGTAATATAAAGTTGCAAATTATTGGTATAATTTATTACATCAATATTTTCATTTCCCAACTCTCGAACTATTCCATGAATTCTTGAACCCTTCATTCCCACACATGCGCCTACAGGGTCTATTCTATCATCGTAAGAGTCTACAGAAACTTTTGCTTTATCACCAGGGATTCTTACTGCTTTTTTAATGTTAATTAGACCATCAAAAACCTCTGGGATTTCCTGTTCAAACAGTTTTTCCAGAAATTTAGGTGAAGTTCTTGTGAAAATTATTCTGGGTTTGTTTCCTCTGAGTTCAACGCTCTCAATTATTCCCCTTACGCTGTCACCTTTTCTGTAAAAATCAGAGCCAATCTGTCTATCTTTAGGCAAAATTAACTCATTACCATCATCATCTAATAAAATAACTTCTCTGTTCCTAACATGATGAACTTCAGCGGTGTAAATTTCTCCTTCAAGTTCTTTGAATTGTTTAAAAACATTTGTAGAATCATGTTCATGTATTTTAGAGACTAAATTTTGCCTAAGAGAAAGAATCACCCTCCTTCCTAAGTCAATTAATTTCACTTCTTCGGAAACATCTTCTCCAACTTCAAAATCAGGTTCAATTTTTCTTGCTTGAGACAATTCTATTTCTTGATTAGGGTCTTCTACCTCACCATCATCAACAACAATTCTATTTCTCCAAATTTCTAAGTCTCCTTTGTCTGGATTTATAATAATATCAAAATTTTCATCTGATCCATATTTTCGTTTTAAAGTATTTCTAAAAACTTCTTCTAGAATTACCATGAGGGTAACTCTATCAATGAGTTTTTCGTCTTTAAATTCTGAAAATGATTCTATTAGGGCTAAATTTTCCATAATTTTTAATTTAAAATTATATGTGCTTTTTTATATTCACCGTAATTGAAATTTTTTGTTAAAGCTACAGTTGTCTTTCCTTTTCCAATTTTTTTAGGTTGTCTTTCTTTCCAATTTATTTCAAAACTAGTATTTGAAACTTTCGCGAGAGTGCCAATATGTTTGTGGCCTTCTAAATCTATTATTTCAATTTTTCTAAATATATTTTTTTTAAATTGTCTTACCTGCTTTAATGGGAAATCGATACCACAAGATCCAATCTCAACTGAATAATTAATTTCATCTTGGTTTATTTTTTTTTTAATATCAGAACTAATTGAAGCGCAATCTTTAAGAGTAACACCGTTGTCTCCATCAAGAAAAACTTTTACATCTTTATTTGAGCCAAAAGTTAATTCTATTAGAAAAAGTGACTTATAGTTTTCAAGAATTTCACTCAAAATATTTCTAAATTTTTCTTCAAATTTCATATAAAAAAAAAGAAGACCTTCTGTCTTCTATTTATCCAAAAACACTATAAAATTAATTTAATTTTTTTACTATAGCAAATATTATTTTATTATGAAAAGTAATTGAATGAAATTTGATTGAAAATATGATTAATTTTGCAACAAATATAAAAAATGATTAAAACCGATATTCTAATCATTGGTGCAGGACCTGTAGGCCTATTTGCTGTTTTCGAAGCTGGTCTTATGAAACTTAGATGTCATATAATTGATATCGTTTCAAGTCCGGGTGGCCAACTGACTGAGCTGTATCCAAAAAAACCAATATATGATATTCCTGGATATCCAAAGATACTTGCAGGAAAACTCATTGAAAATTTATTAGAACAGGCAAAACCATTCAAACCTGGTTTCACATTAGGAGAAAGAGCAGATTCATTTAAAAAAGTTGGTGAATTTTTCGAGGTTACAACTAATATGGGAACAAAACTCCAAGCTAAAGTTATTTTTATTGCTGGGGGACTTGGGAGTATGGAACCACGAAAACCTAAAATTAATTTAATTGATAAATTTGAAAGGAAAGGTATTGAGTTTTATGTGAAGAACCCTGATGCTTTTTTAGACAAAAAAATATCAATATCTGGAGGAGGAGATTCTGCTCTTGATTGGGCAATTTATTTTTCAAAAAAATGTAAACACCCAATTAATTTAATACATAGAAGTAAAAGTTTTAGAGCCAATAAAGATTCAGTCGATAAGGTATTTGAACTAAACAAAGATGGAAAACTTAACTTATATCTCGATTCCGAAGTTGTTTCAATAGATGGTAAAAATGATCATTTAAATTCATTGTCAGTTAAAGATAGAAATGAGACAAGGTATAATCTTGAGACAGATTATTGGTTTCCACTTTTTGGATTAGTCCCAAAGCTAGGGCCACTGGGGAATTGGGGGTTGGATATAGTAAAAAATGCAATTAGTGTTGACAATGCAAATGATTACAGTACAAATATAAAAGGGATATTCGCAATTGGAGATATTAATACATACGAGGGAAAATTAAAGTTAATTCTTTGTGGATTTCATGAAGCAACCCTAGCCGTTCATGGTGCCTATAAAATAATTTACCCGGATAAAAAGAAATCTTTGAAATATACCACCATCCAAGGGGTAACGGGGTTCGATTAATTAAATTTTAACTATTTATTAGGAAAATATTATAAATATTTTAACAAAAAAACAAGATTCAAAATGTATTTTTATTGATGATATTTTTTCATATAATTGACGATAATATTGTTAATAATACCCCCAAAATTTCTTTTGGGGGTTTTTAATTTTAAAAGTTGGCCCACTAGGGCTCGAACCTAGACTCTTCTGAACCAAAATCAGACGTGTTGCCAGTTACACCATGGGCCATTTGAAGAGATCAAATTTATGATAATATTATCATTTGACAAAAACTGTATTTCGATAATAGGTATAAAATTTATTTAATATTAATCTCTGAACATTTAATTTATTCTTGAGAATAATTACTAAACCATTCAATATATAATGTTTATTTTCGTGTTCTAAATATGAATAAATTCGGCTTCCCTATTTTAAATAAAATTGTTGCTGTTGTAGTATTTACCACTGCTCTATCCACATTTTCATTGACAGTTGAACCAACAGCAAGTTTTTGGGACGCAGGGGAATATATTTCAACTTCTGCGAAACTTCAAATTGGACATCCCCCTGGAGCTCCTTTTTATCAAATGATGGGTGCTTTTTTTTCACTATTTGCGGATGGGAATGAAAATATAGCTTTGATGGTAAATTTTATGTCGGTTTTATCTAGTTCATTTGCAATACTTTTCTTGTATCTATCTCTCGTAATCATAATAAAAAAATTTACAAGATTAGTGGATTTAGACCCAGAAAATGAAAAGGTTTCAATTTTGGGTTCAGCGGCAATCGGTTCTTTTTCTTTATGTTTTTCAGATAGCTTTTGGTTTAATGCCGTGGAGGCGGAGGTTTATGCTATGGCAACTCTCATTTTATCAGTTTTGTTTTGGTTAGCACTAAAGTGGGAAGAAGAAATGAATACAGAATATGGAGATAAATGGTTATTAATTATATCTTTTGTAATAGGGCTTTCATTTGGAGTTCACTTTATGGGTCTTCTGACAATACCTGCCATTGGTATGATCTATTTTTTTAAAAACACAAAAAAAATTACGTTTAATAATTTTATATTATCAAATTTGATTTCTGTTGCTATTCTGCTCTTTATATTTAAACTTTTACTTCCCTCAACTCTGGCAATTTTTGGAGAAGTTGAGGTTTATTTTGTAAATAATCTAGATCTTCCATTTAACACTGGTACAATTTTTACTGGTATTATTATTTTATTATTCTTTTATTATGGTTTAAAATTTACATCTAAAAAAAATTGGGTCAATATTAATACAGGTATTCTGTGCTTATTTTTCGTTTTACTTGGATTTTCATCTTGGATAATGCTTCCTATAAGGGCAAATGCTAACACAGTAATAAATGAAAACTCACCCACAGATGCGAGACAACTTTTAGCCTACTATAATTTGGAACAGTACCCAGAAACTAAACTTTTTTACGGGCCCATGTTCTCAGACATGTATGCTGGACAAGATGATATTGAACCTTATATAGATGACAAACCTAAGTATGAAAGAGATTATACTTTAAAAAAATATGTGGTTGTCAACAATTGGGAAGGAGCAAAAGTAAACTCAAATCGAAACCACAGAGGAATTCTTCCAAGGCTTTGGAGTCCAGAACACGCAGAAAACTATATAAACTTTACAGGACCCCTGAACTTTAGATTGTCTTCCGAATATAAAAACAGTGATGAATTAAAATCAGTTGTTAGTGAGTTTTATCAGCAACAATTAGATGGAGAACTAACAGGTGAGGACTATCACAATTTTTATAAAAATATGGCAAGGTATATAGTTATTGAAAAACCAACTTTTTTATCAAACTTGTACTTTTTTATTACTTACCAAGTAAATTATATGTATGTTAGATATTTCATGTGGAATTTTGTTGGAAGGCAAGATGATATACAAGGAAACTACGACATACTACATGGAAACTGGCTTAGTGGAATAAATTTTGTTGACGAAATTCGATTAGGAAATCAAGCCAAAATAACTGAGGATGCGAAAAATAATAAAGCAAGAAATACATATTTTTTTCTCCCCTTAATTATCGGTCTTGTTGGTTTTTTCTTTACATACAAATATGACAAAAGTATTTTCTGGATTTTACTAATTTTTTTCCTATTTACCGGTCTAGCTTTAAAAGTCTATTTGAACGAACGTCCTTTTGAACCCAGAGAGCGGGATTACGCACTAGTTGGATCTTTTTATGTTTTTGCAATTTGGATTGGACTAGGCGCATATAATTTATGTTTAGAAGTTAAAAAATATTGGAAGTATAAGTCCGCTGACATTTTCACAATTTTTACAATATTCTTATTTGTTCCTTTCTTAATGGGATTTCAAAATTGGGATGACCATGACCGTTCAAATAGATATACTGCTCAAGCTGTCGCCAAGTCATATTTAACCTCAATACAAAAAGAATCCGATGCGATGATATTCACAATTGGCGATAATGATACATTTGCTCTGTGGTATGCTCAAGATATTGAGGGGTATCGAACCGATGTAAGGCCTATAAATACAAGTTTATTGGCGACTGATTGGTATATCGATCAGATGAAAAGAAAAACATATGAGAGTACTCCTATCCCCTCTCAGCTAACACATAACTTATATGCATACGGAATTAGAGACTATATAAAGTATGAACCTGTGATTTCAGATTCGATAAGATGGGATATAAAAGATTTTGTTAGATGGATAGCAAGTGACCGAATGGAAACTAAATATAGACATCTAATAGAACAATCAGGGGGTAATCCAAATCAATTCCCTACTGGTACGCAAGAAATGGTTTATTACCCTACCAATAAAATTAGAGTTCCAGTTAATATTAAAAATGTAATTGAAAATGGTATAGTCAAAAAAGAAGATAAGGATTTGATTGTTCCTTACATAGACATAGATCTTCCAACCTCTGGAATATACAAGAATCAAATGATGATGTTAGATATTTTAGCAAATAATGATTGGGAAAGACCCATTTATTTTACAGGAGGCAGTTTTTCTGATTCAGAATATATATGGATGAAAGATTATCTTCAACTTGAAGGTTTAGTATACAAATTAGTACCCATAAAAACACCTCCCAATAGAAACAATCCCTATGTTATGGGAAGAGTAGATTCTGATTTGATGTACAACATTGTTAAAGAGTGGGAATGGGGTAATTCAAATTCTAAATATATTTATCATGACCCAGAGACCAGGAAAAATAGTATTTCCTACAGAAGTAATATGGCTCGTTTAGCTGAAGAACTCATAAATAAAAATCAATTTGAAAAAGCTGAAGAAGTTTTGGATTTGGCAATGGAAAAAATGCCAATAGATTTCTTTGGTTATTATAGTCTATTATATCCAATAATTGATGGTTATTATAGAATTAAAAAGATTGATAAGGCAAGAGAAATTTTGGAAAAAGTGATGCTAAAACATAAATTAAAATTAGATTATTTTAACAGCCTTTCAGATTTTTTAAAGATTGATCTTGCAGAAGAAATTCTGACAGAAGTAGAAAGGTTTAGGTCATTAATTGAAACCTCCTTGAAAAACAAGGATAAAGAAAAAATGGCTGATTATATAAATGCATTTCAAAAATCAAGTATCGACTTCTCATTTCTTTACGGTAAATATGACTTTTATACATCCCAAGAAGAATTCATTGAAGGTTTTTACCTATCAGGAGATACATTAAGCGCCAGAAAGTTAGTTGATGAGATATCATTAGTTTATGATGAAAGACTAAAACTAATTTCAAATTTTGATTCAACTAGGCAAATAGAATTAGAGGAAAGAATTATGGATGAGGTCAACGGATACAGAAGAATTTTATTTTATACTAATTTATATGATAATGAAGGGAGAGAGGAATTATTAGAAGAGAGAATTTATAATTCTATTAAAGATCTAGAAGTATTTCAAAACTTAATAAAAATTTAATCTAGATATTCGCTTAACAATCCAATGAGCATATTTGCATCTTGTTCACCGGTCTCTCTCCATACCATCTCTGATGATTTGTAAATTGTAAACGTTGGGGGCAGCCTTAATTCGAAGTGCTTCAACTAGCTTTGGGTTCTTTGATATATCTAATTTAATTACTTTACCTGCAACTGCTACAGCTACATCTTTTAAAATGGAATTTACGTCATCATCTTCATTATTGACATCTTAATAAAAACAGTAAAAGAATAGGTTTTTCTACTTCGATTAAATCTCCAAACTTTGACATCTTTGATGTTCTTTATCTTCTAATTTAGTTTTTTTCAAGCTTTTTTATGCTTTTTTAAGAGTTATAACAGATATTTCAGGAAAAATACCAACTCTACCTGGGTATCCTAAAAAACCTAATCCTCTATTGACATTTATAACTTGTCCTTTTTCTTTATATATCCCCGCCCACTGTTTGTATCTCCATTTTGCAGGACTCCACTTTAAAAGTCCTGGAATTTCAATACCAAATTGAAAACCATGTGTATGGCCACTGAGTGTTAAATTAAAATTATATGGATGTGGTAAAACTTGAGACTCCCAATGAGATGGATCATGTGAAAGTAAAATTTTAAAATCATTACTATTAATACTTGTGACTGCTTTTTTTAAATTTCCGGCTTTTTTAAAAGATCCCGAACCCCAATTTTCAACACCAATAAGAGCAATACGGTCGTCACCCCTTTCTATAAAATAATTTTCATTTAATAATAAATTAAAACCCATTTCTTTTTGAGTTTTTAATAGGTTATTAAAATTTTTCGTTTTTTCGTCACTTGAATTCCATTTTACATAATCACCATAGTCATGGTTGCCTAAAATTGAAAATTTTCCATCTTTGGCTTTTAAAGTTGAAATTATGTCTTTCCACCGATCAAGTTCATTAGTCCTGTTATTCACCATATCACCTGTAAAAACAATGATATCTGATTTTTGACGATTTATGAGTTTCATGCAATAGGAAATTTCTTTTTCATTATCCAGACTTCCACAATGCAGGTCAGATATTTGGGTGATTTTATATCCATCAAAAGATTCAGGTAAATCTTCAAACTCTAAAGTATAATTTAGAACTTTAAAATTGTACTTCCCCTTATACATCCCAATAATCAGAGAAGCAAAAGGGATGGTGGCAATTCCAATTGCTAGTGTAGATAAAAATTTTCTTCTCTCAGCTATTTTAGTTGTTTGTTCACCACCAAAAATAGTTGACGCTAAATAATTTATACCTCTAAATATGTCTTCTGCGAAGAGAAAAATAATAACAATTAAATCAAAAAGTAAAAGAGCTAAAAAGCACCCTAATGAAACACTAAAATTGTAATTGAATCCAACTGCGCGATCTAAACTTAATGTTTGATAAACAAAATTAAGTATAATCAAACTTGATAAAAACCAATAAATAAATGAGTAAACCTTAAGGTTAGAAATTGTTCGAAACGCCTGAAATGCATACCACTGAAATGATCCTATAAAAATTATGAAAACGAGCCATCTTGTGATCTGCATTATTTTTTTAATTTAATTTTAAAGTCTAAAATTAAATTAATTTTTGATTACGGGAAAGGAGGATATCCTTAGTCGTGATGTGCCCATAGGAACCAGTTCTATAATTTCCTCTTTTTCATTTGATTCAACCGGACTATCCATTAACTCCCCAACTAATTTGGTTTCACCAATTTTCCATGATTCTATTTTTTTAGCTCTTGCCTTTATATAAATAGGAGATGATTCATTGGTAAATGGGAAATTATCTTTGGGCCACTGTTTTTCTACAACTTCAAAAGCTTCATTTAAATCATCCTTTAAAATTAAGCCATAATTCCAAGGAGATCCAGGGTATATTTCGTAAGTAGGCCAGTTGTCCGTATCGACATCTTTTTGCCATTTAGAATCCGAAATAGCACTTTTATCACTACGCTTGTTTACATAATTTTCTTTAATCTTTAGAGAAAAAGTTAAAGGACCATAATTCAAACTAACACTGCTGTGATTTTTCTCCCAAGTTTTTATAGATAGGGTTTTTGGTAGATTTAAATTTACCAAATCACCATTTGACCACTTACGGTTGATTCTTAAGTATTTTCCTTTCTGAGCTGTTACTTTAATTTTTTTTCCGTTTATGAGAATTTCTGAATTTTCTGCCCAAGATGGAATTCTAAAGTATATAGGAAAAATATCCGATTTATCCATTTTGAATTCAAATAACAGATTGTCCTCGAATGGGTATTTTGTTTTATTATTTATTGAAATTTCTGTATCATCCCCAACTTTTGCATTTACAATTGATGGAGCATATACAACTGCGGCCAATCCATTGTCGGGAGTGGCCATCCAAAGGTTTTCAGTAAAATAGGGCCATCCTTGCGTATGATTGTGCTGACAGCATCTTGAACTAAAAGGGTTAAAGTTTAAAAAGGGTCCCCAGTTTGCAATACCTGGGCCATGACTTTCTGAGTCGCTTAAAACCATGTTCGGACTTGTGATATATCTAACGGCTTTAAAGTCTGGAGAGACGGTAGCTGGATACGAATTAAAAGCTATCTCTTCTAAATGGTCTGCCCAAAAAATATCTCCAGTTATTCTTAGTAAATGTTCATCGGAATTCATTTGTTCGACAACGCCACAAAGCTCAATTCCCTGTCTCGGGTCATCATAACCAGGTCTAGAATTTTCATCACCTCCAAACATCCCACCCGGGACTTGACCAAAATTGTCTCTTACAATATTGAAATTCTCATAGGTTGCATTCAGGTATTTTTCATCTCCATTTAAAAGATAATATTGAGCCGGAGTTCTAAATCCTTGGGCAATATTTACATTATGCCAATCAATAAGGTCTGTAAACCAATCTGGAAATTCAACTCCTTCTCTTTTATCTTTGGGATTTTTTATATCATTTAAGTCGTGTCCTCTACTTGTCCATGGCGCGGTTCTTCTGTATACCTTTTCAGCAAGTTCCAACAACCATTTTTCTCCAGTCCTATTATACAACCATATAACACTATGTAAATTATCACCTCCACGAATTCTATCCCAATAATGCTTGCCTGAAAGAAGTTCTTCTTCTTCAATATCAAGTTGAAATTTAAAATAGTTTGTCATAAGATCAATTACCCTTTGATCATTGGAATATTCATAATAAGATTGAAGGCAGTAGAGCATAATCATATTGGGCCAAAAGTCAATTGCTTTTCTTTTTTTCTGATCTAGTTCCCTAGTCCTCACATCCAAGGTGCCTGATACATAAGGCTCAGGTCCAAAATAACCATCTTCCCGCTGACTATTTAGAACCGATTCAATCCATATTTTAGCCTCATCAAT
>CENJ01142692.1_pt1 | contig 19117 bp, 14 predicted proteins | sample 356161 | NCBI WGS metagenome assembly CENJ01 (sample SAMEA2619531, study PRJEB7988) | marine metagenome | biome: marine biome (ENVO:00000447); feature: surface water layer (ENVO:00002042); material: "saline water (ENVO:00002010), including plankton (ENVO:xxxxxxxx)" | depth 5 m
GTGACCACGTTTGCAAAAGCTAGATCGCGTGCTAGGTCGAAAGCAATTTCGATCCCAGTGCGCGTAGCCCGACGTGCACCAACCACTGCCACGGTGTATTTGCGCCACGCCGCGAGAGAGCCTTGGCAGAACAAAACCAAAGGAGGATCTGGTATCTGTCGCAGCAGGTGAGGATATTCGGGATCGAAAATGCTTATCGCCATGATCTCAGACGTTTCAGCCGACTGTTCATAGCGATGGCCACGCGCAGGTTTGCGGATCGCCTGATGCGACCAAGCGATGAATTCCGAGAGATCCGAGAGATCCGAAGTACTTAATCCGTGAGTCGTATCAGCATCTCTACTCGCCGCTCGGTTGCCGTCAGGGTCAAAACCGCGAGGCATATTCGCTAACATCCGCGCAGTGATCTGTTTGCGTGCCAGCCGGTCTAACAACTTACATAACAGTAGGGCTGATTGGCTGGCCATTGCTCGCAAATTTTCCAACGAATGGCCGACAAGACTAGCGCACCGACTCGTCTGCCGCATGAGTAGCTACCGAGTCCATTGTAAGCCCAAAGCATCTGGGACTTACCGTAATCAACTCGCAACTGACAGGTTCACCTCGCTACTAGCCGGGTTATACTGGTGCCATCAATGCTTTAAAGAAAACAATGGCTTTACTCAACATTCTTCATCATCCAGATCCTCGTCTGCGAACAGTGGCTGAGCCCGTCACAATATTCGATGCCGCCTTGCAGCAATTCGCCGAGGACATGCTCGAAACCATGTATGCTGCGCCTGGCATCGGGCTCGCCGCTACGCAGGTGAACGTGCATAAAAAGGTAATTGTCATCGACGTAAGTGAAGAAAAAGATACGCCTTATGTCTTTGTTAACCCAACACTGGCACTGTTTGGCGAAAAAATCGCCGGCGAAGAAGGCTGCTTGTCAGTACCAGACTACTTTGATTCAGTTCTGCGGTCAGAGCGGGTAAAGGTCTCTGCGGTAAACACGCAGGGTGAAGCTTTTACCATGGAAGCAGAAGGGCTGTTGAGCATTTGTATCCAACACGAATGTGATCACCTAGCAGGAAGACTCTTCGTCGACTACCTATCTACCCTCAAACGCAATCGCATTACCAAGAAATTGCGTCAGGCAGGCGCGTGACCAACGTTGTTTTTGCCGGTAGCCCGGCCTTTGCAGCAGAAATCTTAAGCCAGCTGTGTGACAGTCCCTTCGCACCGACTCTAGTGTTAACACAGCCCGACCGGCCCAGGGGTAGGGGTCGTAAAGTGGCTCCTAATGCAGTCAAGCAATTGGCACAAGCGAAAGAAATTCCGACCTGGCAACCGCAGACACTCAGAGATCCAGTAGCTGCAGAACGGCTTAAAGAGGCCGCACCAGATGTCATGGTTGTAGCGGCGTATGGGCTGATTTTGCCGGAAGCCATCCTGAGCGTGCCGCGTTATGGCTGCATTAATGTGCACGCATCACTGTTACCGCGCTGGCGCGGCGCAGCACCTATCGAGAGGGCAATCATGGCCGGCGATAGCGAAACGGGCGTCGCCATTATGCAAATGGAAGCCGGCCTGGATACGGGGCCGGTTTTTCGCGAGGCGCGGCTGCCCATTAGCGCGACCACCACCGCACCGGTGCTGGAGAGCGCACTTGCTGAATTGGGCGGTAAGCTCGTGCAGAAAGTTTTGGCTGACCTGCCCGTAGAGCCGACACCTCAGTCCACCGACGGCGTTACGTATGCCCATAAGCTGACCCGAGCTGATCGAGACATCGATTGGCAAAATGCGGCGCCATCGTTGGCATTGCAGGTGCGCGGCTTAGCTGACCGCATGCCCGTTATCGTAGCTTCTGAGCAAGTCACAATGCAGATTTTAGAAGCGGTCGCAGAACCGGGAGCAACGGGCACAACAGTCACACCCGGCACTCTTATTAGTGCTGCTAGGGATGGCTTGCGATTTCAATGTGGCGAAGGTGTTTTGGTGGTGACGGCGCTTAAAATCAGCAAGGGTAAAGGGCAAGTGATGACGGCTGCTGCAGCCCTGAACGGCTATGCCTCATTATTTCAATCCGGCAGCGAATTTGGCAGCGTCCAACGTGAAGACTAGCGTGAAGAACGGCGCGACAATGCACTCTCCCTTTGGTGATCGCGCGCGCGCGACACCCCTGCTGATCACGCCGAGCAGTCGACCGATGCAAGCGCGCGTGCATCGCTTTCGATAACAAAATGCCGTCGACCAAGCCCTCTACTAATATCCGCGCACAAGTCGTTCATGGCTTACAGCAAATCACCGAGCAAGGCCGTACCCTAGATTGGCTGCTGGAACATCGATCGAATTGGTGTGAAACACCGCTGCAGCGTGAACTGTTGTATGGATGCGCTCGTCACTATGACGCATTGGCGGCGACGATAGACACCTATTTGAAGAAGCCGTTTAAGCCAAAAGACCAAGATATCTATGCTTTAATGATAGTGGGCGCTTACCAGTTGATCTTCATGAAAACGCCGAGCTATGCGGCAATCAACGAAACAGTCAATGCAGCGCGCGTCTTATCGAAGCCCTGGGCCAAAGGGTTAGTGAACGCTGTTTTACGCCAGATTGACCGGTCAATACAAACGGACGAACTTGTAACAAGCGGCATTGAATGGGCAGCTTTGTGTCATCCCACTTGGCTGTCGCAAAAGATACAAACGCAATATCCGCAACGCTGGCAGGCTGTGCTGCTCGCGAACAACAGCCGGGCGCCAATGACCTTGAGAATCAATACCCCACGCTGTTCCATAGCGGCATATTGTGCAATGCTCGATGCAGCTGGGATGCGCTATCAAACCACTTCATTAGACGAGACCGTTACTTTGGACCAACCGCTACCGGCCGAGGATTTGCCCGGTTGGGGCGAGGGCTACGTCAGCGTGCAGGATCTCGGCACTCAATTCGCTGCTCACTTGCTTTGCCAACACTTGGCTGAGCAATCGACCACCGCAGTGGCCTCGGAACCTGGCGTGCCGAGTGATGGCACCGCGGCCGGCATATCTGAAAACCCGAAATCAGAGCCGCTGCGCATTTTAGATGCTTGCACAGCGCCAGGAGGAAAGCTCTTTCACCTGCACGAGCGTCTCCTCGCTAAGGGCACAGTCCACGAGATCGTTGCGGTCGATGCAATACAAAAGCGTTTGGATGCCACCGAGACAATTGGTAAGCGACTGCAACACTTCAATAGCCCAGAAAATGCTGACTCTAGCGGCAACGACCTAGTCGGCAATATCGCGAAAAATAGCGACCTGACTAAAGTGGGTTCTGCACAAACTATGCTTACCATCAGCCCGCTTCAATTGATCTGTGGCGATGCCAGTCAAGACACTTTAACGGCTGGCGGCGAGTTTGACGCGATTTTGTTGGATGCGCCCTGTTCAGGCAGCGGTACGCTGCGCCGTCATCCAGACATGCGCTTGCTGATGCAACCCGAGCAATTGACCGCTCATACCGAATTACAGGCCGCTATGTTGCGCAATTTGTGGCAACAACTCAAACCAGGGGGTACGCTTCTTTACGTCACTTGTTCAATATTTGCTGAGGAGAATGACGCGGTGATTGAACAATTCATGGCAGAAAACAGTACCGCGTGCGGGCTGTCCTGCGCACTCCCGCATGGAGAAGCGACTCATCTCGGCTGGCAAATTTTGCCAAGCCTTAATGGCCCAGACGGCCTCTACTTCTGCGCTCTTTATAAGACAACCCAGCAATGAAGATATTGATCCTCGGCGCCGGACAGGTGGGCGGTACGCTAGCCGAAAATCTTGCAAAAGAAGATTTCGACATCACCCTCGTAGATGAGGACCCAGTCCGCCTGCAAGAACTGGCCAGTCGTCTCGACATTCAGACTGTAGAGGGTTTTGCGTCGCATCCTGAAGTGCTGGAACGGGCCGGCGCGGACGATGCCGATATCCTCGTCGCGGTCACCTCAAGTGACGAGGTGAATATGATCGCATGCCAAACCTGCTTCACGTTATTTCGCACGCCAACAAAGATCGCGCGAATCCGATCTTCAGCCTACCTTAACCAGGAAAGCTTATTCGCACGCAACAGTTTGCCAATCGATCGGCTCATACACCCTGAACAGGTCGTCACAGGGCAAATCCGCGACATTTTAGATCATCCCGGTGCGCTCGAAGTCTTAGACTTTGCTGACGGACGAGTTCAGTTGGTTGCGATGAAAGCTTACGCAGATGGCCCGCTGATAGGGCGGGCATTAAACGTTCTACCGCAACATATGCCCAAGGTGGATGCCCGAGTTGCCGCTATATTCCGTAATGGTCAGCCCATTATTCCGGAAGGCAACACCGTCATTGAGGTCGATGATGAGGTGTTTTTTATTGCCGCACGCAAAGACATTAATGCCGTTATGAGCGAACTGCGAAAAGCAGAGAAACCATTTAAGCGCATCATGATCGCCGGCGGCGGTAACATCGGTGCGCGACTCGCTGCCTCAATCGAAGGTCAGTACACAACAAAGGTTCTCGAACAGTCCAAAGCTCGCTCGATGGTCCTTGCCGAAATCTTGGATACCACGGTGGTAATCAATGGCAGCGCAACAGACAGAGACCTATTGTTAGAAGAGAACATCGAAGAATGTGATGTCTTTTGCGCGGTTACCAACGACGATGAAGTCAATATCATGTCCGCCCTGATGGCAAAGCGACTTGGGGTCCGGCAGGTGATTTCCTTAATCGCTAAACCCGCTTATCTCGACCTCGTTCAAGGTGGCGAGATCGATTTGGCCATCTCTCCTCAACAGGCCACCATCGGCACGCTGCTCTCACATGTGCGACGCGCCGACGTGGCTCGCGTACACAGTTTGCGTAGAGGCGCGGCCGAGGCAATGGAGGCCATCGCCCACGGTGATGTTAAGACGTCGAAAGTCGTTGGCCGTCGATTGTCTGAGATTGATTTACCCGACGGCACCACCATTGGCGCCATTGTTCGCGACGAAGAAGTACTGATTGCGCACCACGACGTCGTTATCCAACCGGACGATCATGTCATTCTGTTTTTAGTCGATAAGCGCCAGATCGCCGCCGTCGAGCGGTTGTTCCAAGTCAGCTTGAGCTTTTTTTAGGCCGCGACGGTGCACTGGGCAGTCATCGTAAGAGTCACAGGCTTGTTGCTGGCTCTGTTCAGCGTCATTTTGCTGATTCCGGCCGGCATCGCATTGCTTTACGGTGAGGCCGAAATCACCACTTTTTTGACCGCATTCGGCATCACCGCTACCACTGGTTTGGCTATGTGGTTACCGCTACGCGGTGATCGAGCCCTCCGCGGCAGGGATGGTTTCCTTATTACGGCTTTGTTTTATCTAGGCCTGGGGCTTTTTGGCGCACTGCCATTCTATTTTACACCGGAACTCACGCTAACCTTCGCCGAAGCTGTCTTTGAGTCCACTTCCGGGCTCACCACAACAGGAGCGACCGTTATTACGGGGCTGGATAACCTGCCGAAATCCATTTTGTTTTACCGGCAGTTGTTGCAATGGTTTGGCGGAATGGGAATCATCGTCTTGGCCGTCGCGGTTTTTCCCATGTTGGGCATTGGCGGGCTTCAGCTCTATCGGACCGAGTCCACCGGGATTATCAATGACAACAAACTGACACCGCGTATCGCCGAAACCGCAAAAGCATTGTGGCTTATCTATGTAGGCCTAACCTTGATCTGCGCCGCCGCTTATTACCTTGCTGGCATGTCGCTATTCGATGCAGTGGCACACAGTTTTGCAACCATCGCAATCGGCGGTTTTTCTACTTATGACGCCAGTATTGGCCACTTCAATAACGTGGCCATCGAAACTATTGCAATGATTTTCATGGTGCTTTCCGGAGTAAATTTCGCACTGCATTTTTTGGTTTGGCGAAGACGCAATATCTTCGCCTACTTCAAGGATATTGAAGTGCGTACTTACTTATCTTTTTTAGCCTTTTTTACCTCCGTTATCGTATTGCTTCTTTGGCAAAGCGCTCAGCCCGACATCAACCCGCTTCGCGATGGCTTATTCCAAACCATCTCTATGGCGACTACTACCGGATTTACGACCGCCCCGTTTTCGACGTGGCCCAGCGCCGCCCCGTTAATGCTGATCCTGGTCGCTTTTATTGGCGGATGTGCGGGGTCGACCGCCGGTGGTATGAAGGTGGTTCGCGTGCTGATGTTGTATTTACAGGGCATGCGGGAGGTCAATCGCCTGATACACCCGAACGGCGTATTTTTGCTGAAGCTTGGCTCTCACCCAGTGTCTGATCGAGTCGTTCAAGCTGTATGGAGCTTTGTCGCAGTATACGGTTTGGTATTTTTTCTGTCGGTGGTGCTCATCACCATTCTCGCTGAACTGGACTTCACCACCGCGTTTTCGGCCGTTGCAGCTTGCATTAACAACCTGGGGCCTGGCTTAGGCGCCGTTGCGCTGCATTACGGTGACTTACCCGAGTCAGCTCATTGGCTGCTCACCATAAACATGGTTCTGGGCCGGTTAGAGATTTTCACCATCCTGGTATTACTCACTCCGGCTTATTGGCGGCGATAGATATTTCGCGCTTTATCTTCTGCACGTTTGAAGCGCTTGTAAGACCATTGGTACTGCTCTGGCGCTATCTCAACAACTCGTTCTACCGCAGCGTTGAGCGCATCCGCATGTAGCGCTTCGTCATCACTCGCAATGGCCTCATCGGGCGCTTGAAAATGAAAAACGTATTTTGGCTGACCGTTTTCAATGCGTCGCTCAACCGCCGCCATGAGGATTGGCTTCCGATATTTTTTCACCAGCCGATGGACCAACGCCATAGTCATGACTTGCTCCCCCATGAAGTGCGACTTAATGCTCTTGGTTTGATAGTCCGGTACTTGGTCAGGCAACACTAAAACCAGAGTCGGTTCACGCGCAGCTCGCAGAAATCCTTTAAGGCCGCTGCGGCTAGTCGAGAACATTTCCACCCCGTTGAGCTCGCGGGAAAAGGTGAGCAAGGACTCGAACGTTTCGGATGAAGGCGGGTCATACAGTGCTATGGCATGCTCTGGCCAACAGGTAAACCTGTGCAATAGCTCCCAACAGCCAAAGTGAGGGGCGAGCAGTATCACGCCCTTCTGCTGCGACCACGCCGTATCGAAAAGTTCTCTGCCAACCACTTCAGTAAATGGTTTCCGTTGGCTGTTGGCAGTAGGCAGATGGCGACCCAGTTCAAACAAAAGCAGAATTGAATGCACCAGGCTGTCTTTGACCAACTGTGTTTGTGCAGCGGCAGACCGGTCGGGAAAGCAGCGTTCTATGTTGATCCTTGACACGCGCGCTAATTCACTTTGACATTTAATCATCCATGTCGCCGCAAAGTAAGCAATCCGGTGGGTCCAGGTAAATGGGACCAAACCGATCACGCGGAATAAAACGGTTAAGAGATGGCGCTTCATGCCGAGGCTGCGAAACCAAGCTCGCTAAGGACTCGAGCCTGTTCCCGCGCACACGGTGGGTAACGCCAGCAGTCCGGCTGATGATCATTAACGATGCCGATACTTTGCATCAACGCGTAAGCAGAGGTTGGGCCGATGAATTTAAATCCATCCGAGCGAAGTTTTTTTGCGAGTAGCATTGCGGCCGGGGTAGAGGAGGGCAGCTCCACGGCCGCCCGCTGGGCACGCGTATTTTTTTCTGGAGAAAGCGGTACAGCGAAGCGCCAAAAGTAGCGGGTCATGTCCTCGCCGGAGGCTGTCAGTCGAGCAAAGGTCCGCGCGTTAGAGAGTAACGCAATCAATTTCCCCCGGTGCCGAATCAAGCCAGCATCCGTCAGCCAAGCTTCGACCACTGCGTCTTCAATCGACGCCAACTGGCGCCAATCAAACTCGAAAAACTGCTGTGCCATGCGGTCTCGCTTTTGTAGCACCGTTCGCCACGACAATCCCGCTTGCATGGTTTCTAAGCTGAGACATCGAAAAAATTCCGCGGGCGAGGTAACGGGAAACCCCCATTCTTCATCATGGTAGCGTTCGGACAACTCGTCACCACGACACCAACTACAACGTTGCTTGGGGTTTGCAGCCATGCAGATGACAATCTTCGCAATAGTTACGGATGCTTGACTTCGGTGCGGCGCAATCTAAACGTCAAGATTAACCACAGCCAACGCATTCTCTTCAATAAACGCACGGCGCGGCTCAACCTGATCGCCCATCAGAGTAGTAAATATGCGGTCTGCACCAATAGCGTCATCGATCGAAACTTGCAGCATCCGGCGTACGTTTTGGTCCATTGTGGTTTCCCAAAGCTGGTCCGGATTCATTTCACCCAAGCCCTTGTAGCGCTGGAGGTCAACGCCGCGTCGCGCTTCCGATTGGAGCCAGTCAAACGCTTCACCGAAGTGTCTGATTTCTAACGATCTTTCACCACGCTTTACGTAAGCCCCTGGCTCAATGAGTTCTAAAATTTGATCGGTCATGTCAGCTAAGTTGCGATATTCCGCGCCGTTGAAAAATGGCCGGGTTAAAATCACTTCTTCGCGGTTGCCCTTCAACAAAATCGAAATGACCGGTTGGAATATTTCGTCTGAATCATCCGTGGCTTGTTCCGGTCGTAAAGAGATAGAGGCATTCGCATCAGGCAGCTCATTTAAAATGGTCGTCAAATGCTCACACCAGGCAGTCATTCGGGCTTCATCAGTCAGCATTTCATTGGTAACCCGTGGCACCCTTAGCAATGGCCTGGTGACAGCAAGCGGATAGCGTCGAGCCGACTTCGCAAGACGATCCATTAGTTTCTGGTAATCCTGGGTTAATGACTCCAGCTGCTCACTCTTAACTGATGGCGCTTCAGCGTTGACGAAAAGAGCCGCATCATTCAACGATAGCTCCAGAAAATAAGCTGCGAGTTCTTCTTCATCCTTAACGTAGCGCTGCTGCTTGCCTTTTTTAACTTTATACAAAGGAGGCTGTGCAATATAAATATGGCCACGCTCAAGTAGCTCGCGCATTTGTCGGAAGAAAAAAGTCAGCAGCAGTGTTCTGATGTGAGAGCCATCTACATCCGCATCCGTCATGATGATGATGTTGTGATAGCGAAGCTTTTCCGGTTCAAATTCGTCTTTCCCGATGCCACACCCGAGAGCCGTGATAAGGGTACCGAGCTCCTGGGATCCGAGCATTTTGTCAAATCGAGCCTTCTCTACATTCAACAACTTACCGCGCAGCGGCAATATTGCTTGAGTGCGGCGGTCGCGGCCTTGTTTTGCAGATCCACCGGCGGAATCGCCCTCTACAATGAACAGCTCGGAAAGCGCCGGGTCTTTTTCTTGGCAGTCCGCCAGCTTGCCTGGCAGACCGGCAATATCCAAAGCACCTTTACGACGAGTCATCTCCCTGGCTTTGCGCGCTGCTTCTCGGGCCCGCGCGGCCTCAATCATTTTGTTTACAACCGCTTTGGCGCTTTGCGGGTTCTCTTCCAGATACTCGGTGAAAAACTTGTTAAGTTCTTGTTCTACAGCGGTTTTTACTTCGCTGGACACGAGCTTATCTTTGGTTTGAGAGGAAAACTTTGGGTCTGGTACTTTCACTGAAATCACGGCAGTTAACCCTTCGCGAGCGTCGTCTCCAGCCGTAGTTACCTGTGCCTTTTTGAGCAGGTTGGCTCGCTCAATGTAGGTGTTCAAGGTCCGAGTCAACCCACCACGGAATCCTGCTAGGTGGGTTCCGCCATCACCTTGTGGAATGTTGTTGGTATAAGCGGAAACCAATTCTTGAAAACCGTCATTCCATTGCATTGCGATTTCCACACCAATACCGTCCTCCCGATCAACCGCAAAATGGAAGGGTTCGTTCAATGTAGATTTGTTCTGATTCAAGTAATCAACAAATGCTTTCAGGCCGCCTTCGTAATAGAAAGCCTCATCTTTCTCAGTGCGCTCATCGATTAATCGAATCCGCACGCCAGAATTAAGAAAAGCGAGCTCTCGCAAGCGTTTTGCTAGAATTTCGTATTGAAACTTAATCTCTGTGAAGGTTTCGGAGGATGGCTTGAAATAACATTCTGTGCCTTTTTCTTCGGATTCACCAATCGCAGCTAGTGGCGCATCAGGTACGCCGTGACTATAGGTCTGCTCATAGACCTGGCCGTCCCGCCGGACGGTTAGCCGAAGCACTTCGGAAAGCGCGTTAACAACGGAAACGCCAACGCCGTGAAGTCCGCCGGATACCTTGTAGCTGTTTTCGTCGAATTTTCCACCAGCATGCAGGGTGGTCATGATCACTTCCGCAGCGCTGACGTTTTCCTCGGGGTGAATATCGACGGGTATGCCACGTCCATTGTCTTTTACCGTAATTGCTTCCTCAGGATGAACGATGACCGTTACGACATCGCAGTGCCCGGCCAAGGCTTCGTCGATGGCATTGTCTACGAGCTCTTGGACCATGTGGTGCAGGCCTGTGCCGTCTTCGGTATCGCCAATATACATACCAGGCCGCTTTCTAACCGCGTCGAGTCCTCGTAAAACGGTGATATTCCCGGCATCGTAATTTTCTTCGTTGGACATAGATCCCTCGATAAAGGCGTTAAATTCTAACCAGTCACAGCGTCCATAATCGGACAGGCTTCATGCATGTTTCTTTTCAAACTGTCCTTGTTCCACGTGGAACAGAGTGGGGTCTGATCCCAGTTTCTTTCCGATCTCTTCGAATCGTCTGTCGGCCGCAGTTGCAATGATTTGACAACCCATTCCCACCAATTTCGACAGCAGTCTCTGTATGTGATCCGGATCAAGCTCTGAAGCAAAGTCATCGATCAGAATTATAGGCGTTATCCCTCTTGCCTGCTGTAAAACTTCTACTTGCGCCAATAACAAACCGCAGGCAATCAGCTTAGCCTGGCCACGGGACGCCGTGGTTGAAGCAGCAACGCCCTGAAAACTGACGCTCAGATCCGCTCGATGCGGCCCTTTGGTCGTCTGCCGGTACCTAACCTCAGACTCAAACTCACTTTGAATCTGAACTCGCGCAGAAATCTCATCCGTGTCATATCCCGCTCCCTGATACTGTAGCGACACATCCATTTGCTTAGATAGGTCTTCAAGCACAGGGCCAATTGCTTTATCTAAAAGCGCTACATAGCGTTGCCGCCAATCATTAATTTTAATGCCGTAAACCAGCATTGGTGTTAACCAGGTATCAGGGGAGTCAGTTCTGTGCTTACCTGGCAGGCTCCGTAACCAAGCGTTCCTCTGGCTCAGCGCTCGCTTATAGGCTCTCGCCGTAGCAAGAAAGCTTTGTTCCACGTGGAACAACCCCCAATCGAGAAATTGCCGCCGTGCCAACGGGCTGCCAGTCACCAAGTCACCGACATTCGGCGCCAACATTGTCACTGGTAGGTGTGCGGCGATATCCGAAAGCTTCCCACTGTTTTTGCCATTTACCCGCAGCTGCTGGCTCCCGTTACGATTTCTTGCTAGTCCTAAGCGAATGCCCACGGCATCTCGGACGCCCTCCGCTCGAATCGTAAGTTCTTGTTCGTCGCGTTTTATTAGCTTAGGCCATCCACCGGCGCGAAATGAACGCCCCCGCGCAAGGACGTAAATCCCCTCAAGTAAGGCTGTTTTACCGGCGCCATTGCGACCAGTGATTAAATTAAAAACCGGGCCAAGCTCAAGGCTTGAATCAGAGATATTGCGAACATTTGAAAGAGAAAGATGGGAAAGATACAAGGCCAGCTCTAATCGCTGCTTCGCAAGGTCATCTATAGCCGCATGGGCATAACGACATACACCGCCGCGTCGTCGCCCGAGGAGTCAATCAGGGCAGAGCTATTTGCATCCGTTACACTGATCGTCACTTGCTCGTCTGCAACGACCCCCAGCACATCCAGTAGGTAGGAAACGTTAAAGCCGATTTCCATCTCTTCCCCACCATAAGCAACAGAGACTGTTTCCTCTGCTTCTTCTTGTTCTGGGTTATTAGCTTTGATGGTCATTTGCGTATCTGCAAGTAACAGCCGCACGCCTCGGTATTTTTCATTGGATAAAATCGAGGCCCTTTGAAAACCCTGGCGTAACGTATCTCTATCAGCCACTACGGTATGAGCAGGGTTTTTCGGGATCACTTTATCGTAGTCTGGAAACTGACCATCTACTAATTTTGTCGTCAGAGTAAATGGACCCTTACCAACACGGAGGTGATTGCTCCCTAAACGCAAGCTAATATCTTCTTCGTCACCCTCTAACAATCGACTGATTTCGAGCACCGCTTTCCGAGGTACGATAGCCTGACGACGTTGACCAATATTCTCTACAAGGTGGTTTAGCGTACACATTGCCAACCGATGACCGTCCGTAGCGACCGCTCGAACATAATCCCCCGATAGCTCTAGCAACATACCATTTAAGAAGTAACGCACGTCTTGCTGCGCCATAGCGAAACTGACTTTGTCTACCAATCGCCCAAGCGCTCTATCACTTACGATAGTGGTTACGTCCGCCTCGCCCTCTTCTATTTTTGGGAAATCTTGCGGAGGCAATGTTGCTAAATTGAAACGACTCCGGCCGCTCTTGATAACGGCTCGGTCGCCTTCGACTGTAACCGTCACCTGAGCGTTATCCGGCAACGCTCGCCAGATATCCATAAGCTTGCGTGCGGGAATGGTTGCTTCACCCGGGTTTTCAACAGCCATCGCTACTCGGGCCACCATTTCAACTTCAAGGTCGGTCCCAGTAAGTTCGATCCCAGATTCGTCCGCTCGTACCAGAACGTTTGCTAACACCGGCAAGGTCTGGCGACGCTCTACAACACTGGTGACCGCTTGCAACGGTTTCAGCAGTTCTTCTCTATTTACAGAAAATTTCATAAATGCTCCTATCCACCTAGTAACCGGGATAAGTTCTTATAGTCTTCCGCCGTGTCAGCGGTTTCACTACGGAGCTCGGCAACTTTTCGACAGGCATGCAACACAGTCGTGTGGTCACGCCCACCGAACGCATCGCCTATTTCAGGCAAAGAGTGATTAGTAAGCTCTTTCGCTAACGCCATAGCCAACTGCCTCGGTCGGGCTATGGTCCGATTACGACGTTTCGATAGTAAATCAGCAATCTTGATATTGAAGTACTCAGCGACAGTGCGCTGAATATTATCAATGGAAACCTGACGATCTTGAATAGCAAAAAGATCTCTAAGCGCGCGCTTAACTTGCTCGACACTGATTCGACTGCCAGTAAAGCGTGCATTGGCTATCACGCGGCGCAACGCACCTTCTAGCTCTCTCACGTTGGACCTTATTCTCTCAGCGATGAAAAAAGCGACTCCCTGGTCAAGCGCCACTTGCTCCGCTTCCGCTTTTTTCATCAGAATCGCCACCCGCGTTTCAAGCTCTGGTGCTTCAACTTCGACTGTTAACCCGTACACAAATCTAGACTGTAAGCGCTCTTCCAAACCGTCGATTTCTCGCGGGTACCGATCACTAGTCAGAATCATCTGGTGACCACGTTCCAACAACGCATTAAATACGTGGAAAAACTCTTCCTGCGAGCGCAGTTTCTTAGCAAAGAATTGAATGTCGTCGATTAGCAACGCATCTACCGAACGGTAGTACTGCATGAAATCTTCCATCGTCCCCGTTTGCAACGCTTTTACCATATCTTGTACGAAACGCTGCGAATGAAGATACACGATTTTGGCGTCCGGATTGCGGATGCTTAGTTCATTACCCACCGCCTGCATAAGGTGCGTTTTACCCAAGCCGACACCACCGTATAGCAACAGTGGGTTATAAGACTTACCAGCATTATCAGCTACTTGCAGAGATGCCGCCTTAGCCATTTCGTTAGACTTACCTTCGACGAACGTGTCAAAGGTGAATTCCCGATTCAAGCTATACGTGGCACGGGTATCGCCCATACCTCCGGCAGGCTTGCCTAAGTCCATTGTACGACTTGCTCGCAGTGGTTTAACGTCAACGTCACCCACCGATAAATCCACTGTATAAGCTTCGTTCTCAGTGGCGAAATGTTTTGCTATTCGGTCCATAAAGATCGTACGTACGTGCCTCTCAACATATCTGTTTGGGGCCATCAGAGTCATGCCACTGTCTTTAAACGAAGCGTGCAACGGCCTAATGTACGTATCGTACTGATCCGTCGACAGTTCATTCTCCAACTGTCCTAAAATTTCATGCCAAATTGCCTTTCCCACCAGAAACTAACCTCTACCCTGATCTCTTGTTTACTTGTCTGCCAGTTTTAACAACTCGCCAGAATAGCGTTTACGCTACCGGCTTACTGGCTGCACTTTTTTAACCTGCCTGTTAACTCGAAAGCAGATCAGCCGGACATTGCTGCCCAAGTCCCTCTATATCGAAAACGATTGAAAACGTATGTCGATGGCTACGGAAAACTGACATCTAAAGCATGGTTCTAAAAGGCAACCGCGAAGGGCCACTGAATCCATTACGTGGTCCCAATTTAAACACCGGTTCGTCGCTACTTATCGTGGGCCTCTGTCTTGATGCCTTACTGAGTTGTCTTTCTCGACCGGCTTTCTCGACCGGCTTTCTAGGCTGCTTTACTTGACTGCCTCTCTCAGATATCTCGCTTGCGTTTACTACCCGGCTCAACGCACCCTCTTTCCCTTTGGCACGATAGGCGTGCCCTCCCGCGGGCATCCGTTTTCAGCCAACGTCTTTTTCCTTAACGCGCTTTCTTAGGTCTGCATCTGCGCGTTCCACGTCGTTCTCGTGCTTGCGAACATTCTATGCGTTTCAAACCACATAAATCCAAACCAACACCAACTTTTTTTGTTCTTTCTATCTACTCTATGTATTTCAGACGGTTACGACACGAATATCTTCACAAGGCGGTTCCCGACAACAGAGAGAAATGTGAGCAACTCGTTTAGTAACCTGTGGATAACTAATGACAGTTCCAGATTCAAGCTTTTGCTCACAAACTATTTAGCCATATCCACTTGATATACGGGAATTTTGCACAGTTAAAGACTCAAAATATTTAGTTGCTTGCCAATCGCTTACGTCACTTATCCACCGCTTAGACCACCTAAACAACCACCATCATAAGCTTTATATATATATATAAATCTTTTTAATTGACAGGGTTAGGAGCCGTTCATACACTCGCCGGCCCCGGAGAAGTTGTACATGTGATAAGGTGCAACGAGTGAAGAGAGTTTGTCTTGGTATCTGATTTTGGCATCGATCAACACCAACGAACCTAACCACGCTTCTTTAAATAAAAGTCAAAGAGTGAGTCATGAAAAGAACCTTTCAGCCAAGCAATTTAAAGCGTAAGCGAACCCACGGTTTTCGCGCCAGAATGGCAACTAAAGGCGGACGCAAAGTGCTAAACGCGCGACGCGCGAAAGGTCGTAAGAGACTCGCTGTTTAACCAAGCCACCCACAATACTTGCTTGCAAGATTTCCCGAAAACAGCACGGCTAACAAAGCCCTCAGAATTTACGAAGGTTTTTCGGCAAGGAAGATTCCGCAGAGCGAAGCACCAAGTACGCCTTATCGTTTTAAACCTGTGCCAGACGCGCAATGGTACGGGTACCCGATTAGTCCCGGATGATGTGTTCGTTGACAGGAGACCAGCTCGACCAAGACTGGGTGTTGTTGTTCCCAAACGAGGGAACAAATCGGCTGTACGGCGCAATCGTATAAAACGTCTAGTTAGAGAATCATTTCGTTGTCGACAGAGCACGCTACCTAATGGAGATCTAGTCGTTCAAGTCATGTCGGCGATCAGCGATGACGACTTGCGCAGTGCGTTAGCTGAGCTGTTGCTAGATTTATCAAAAGAGTTGGCGTAAATGATGTCTGCTCAGGAAAACACTGATGCCGAACCGTGAGCACGACACAATTTCCACCAAAACCCAACGAAGCAGCGCGTTCACGTGGTTCGTGACACGCATCATTCGAAGTTACCAACTGATCATCAGTCCCCTAATCGGTCCGCGCTGCAGGTTCCAGCCAACTTGCTCTGATTACACACTCATCGCTATAAATAAATATGGCCTACGAAAAGGCGCTTGGTTAGGCGCTAAACGACTAGTAAGATGCCACCCGCTAAACGCTGGAGGATGGGACCCGGTGCCCGGTGATGTTGCGGAGCGCGCAACGAATGAAGTCGTACAGACGCAACCTAAGTCCAGCGCCCTACCAGAAACAAACAACAGTTGTTAGGGATCTACCGATGATACCTCCTGAAATACAGCGGATTGTATTGCTGATTGCTTTGGCTGCTACAGGCTATCTGCTCATATTAGCTTGGAACCAAGATAGAGAGGCGAATGAAACCGCGCCGCAATATACTTCAGCACCCTCTGTGGGGCCTGATCCAGTACAAGTCGATCGTCCGCAAGCGTCGGTAGAAAGTGCTGTTATGCAGTCGAATGCGATATCCAGTGATATTCCTTCGGCTCAAGAATTAGTAACCGATGCCACCGCTCCTGCTTCCTCCGCTTCTTCACAAACTACGCCACAGGATCCGCTACGGGCAAATACATCTGCCAATCTGAATCGGCTGATAAAAGTAGAAACGTCAACGTTGCGCGTTTGGATTGATCTTAGTGGTGGCGACATCGTTCGCGTTCAATTGCCATCTTATCCGATCAATCAAACTAATCCAGATATCGCTTATCAGCTGCTTGATCAGAACGTAAGCCAAGTATACGTGGCGCAGAGCGGATTGATTGGTAAGAACGGTCCCGACAGCCAAGGCCAACGGCCCATTTATCGAGTCGCTAAAAATACGGTGAATAGGGAGGCCGGTGGTGAGTTGGTTCTGAATTACGATATGGATGGATCAACAATCGAAAAGATATTCAGCTTTACGGCTAATGAATTCCTGATTGATGTCAGTTATCTAGTAATGAATCGATCCCAAGCGCCGTTCAGTGCCGGTATGTTTGCGCAAATAAAGCGTGATAAAAGTATACCGCTGGTAGATGAATCCTTTCCGATGGCGCCGACCCCATATCTTGGTGCGGCAACAACCAATACTGATGATCGATATTTGAAACTAGAGTTTGACGATATTGATGAATCGCCGTACGAAAAACGCGAAACCGGAGGATGGATCGCTTTTTTGCAACACTATTTCCTTTCGGCATGGGTTGCACCAGCAGGTCAGGAAAGCCGGTTCTTTGCTCGCCGCAGTCGAGACGGCAATTACTTGTTTGGATTAACCGGACCAGAGCAAACTATACCGGCTGGTGCAACCGGTGCTTGGCAAATGCAGTTCTACGCTGGACCAAAAGACCAAACCAGACTCGAATCAATAGCGCCTAATCTCAATCTGACGGTCAATTACGGCATTCTTTGGTGGATTTCCGTACCGCTATTTAAAGGCTTAAAAATTCTCTTTGACTGGGTCGGTAATTGGGGTTTAGCCATCATTTTATTGACAGTATTGGTAAAGGCTTCTTTCGCCTGGATCTCAGCCAAAGGCTATCGGTCTATGGCTAATATGCGTCGGGTCGCACCGGCTATGAAAGCGCTGCAAAAGCGTCACGCCAACGATAGAGAAAAGTTATCGAAAGAGATGATGGCACTTTACAAAAAAGAAGGTGCTAACCCGTTAGGGGGGTGCTTACCGATGCTTATCCCAATGCCGATCTTTCTAGCGCTATATTGGGTCTTGCTGGAATCTGTAGAGCTACGCCAAGCGCCTTTTATTTGGTGGATTACCGATTTGTCTGCCATGGACCCGTACTTTGTCCTACCGCTATTAATGGGTGCCAGCACCTACCTTATGCAGGCGCTCAATCCTCAGGTCGGTGATCCGCTGCAGGTCAAAATCATGAAACTAATGCCCATCTTTTTTACCGCGATATTCCTGTTTTTCCCGGCGGGACTGGTTTTATATTGGCTGGTGAACAACTTACTTTCTATTGCTCAACAAACATATATGTATCGGTTGGTGGAACGCGAACAAGGCAAGAAATAAAGCCTTTTTGCGCCCATGGTTAATCCGCCACAAGATCTGATTTGCGCCATCGCTAGCCCGCCCGGGCGAGGCGGTGTAGGCATTATTCGACTCTCGGGCGACGGTATCGAACCCATAGCCCAACGACTTTTTAGCAAACCGTTAAGGTCGCGAACCGCAGAGTATGTCGCGCTAAAACACGCCGAAGAAGTAGTGGATACAGGCATTGCTCTGTTTTTCCAAGGCCCGAATTCATTTACGGGAGAAGATACGCTGGAGTTTCAGGGGCACGGTAGTCCAGTGGTTCAACAGCGGATCCTGTCGTTACTGGGTGACCTGGGCGTTCGTATGGCAAGGCCAGGAGAATTTAGCGAACGCGCATTTTTGAATGGCAAAATGGATTTGACCCAAGCCGAAGCTGTGGCAGATCTGATAGCCAGTGGTTCCATTGCTGCTGCTAAAGCTGCAATGGGATCGCTAACTGGTGCGTTTTCCCAACGAGTTGAAAAGGTTGCCACGCAGCTATTGGATTTACGAATGCAAGTGGAAGCTGCAATCGACTTTCCTGAAGAAGAAGTTGACATCCTCGCAGAGAGCCAGGTAACGACTCGATTAGCTACGCTGCAAGACACGTTACAACAACTATTCGATAAGGCCGAACAAGGACGATTATTAAACGGCGGGATCGAAGTCGCGCTTATTGGCGCACCAAACGTTGGCAAATCGAGTTTACTAAACGCTTTATCGGGCGACGATACAGCAATCATTACTGATCAACCCGGGACAACTCGAGATTTGCTCAAGGTTGACCTAAACATAGGGGGTTTGCCCATAAGACTTGTCGATACGGCCGGTCTTCGTGATACCGAAGATCAGGTTGAGACGATCGGAATAGAGCGGGCTAAAGCACAAGCAATGCGTGCTGATTTAGTGTTGTTTATCAGTTCTGTAGAGCAGCCTTTAGCAGCAGCTAAGCACGATTTGGATGTGTTGCGTGCCGAGTACCAAATTGAGGTTGGGGAGAACCCGGATGCGTTGACGGCAGCGCCGTTGGCAAAAGTGATAATGGTTCGCAACAAGAGCGATTTATTGACTGAACCCGAAGCTAACCTAGAGGCAGATTTAGAAGGCGAGCTAGTTGCCGTGTCAGCGACGCAGATGACAGGTATCAAAAC
>CENJ01005815.1_pt1 | contig 19104 bp, 15 predicted proteins | sample 356161 | NCBI WGS metagenome assembly CENJ01 (sample SAMEA2619531, study PRJEB7988) | marine metagenome | biome: marine biome (ENVO:00000447); feature: surface water layer (ENVO:00002042); material: "saline water (ENVO:00002010), including plankton (ENVO:xxxxxxxx)" | depth 5 m
GCCGCCGCCATCTATGAATGGAACTATCAGCGCCAGCTTCTGTCGATCCGTGCTGCCGCTGACAGCGGTGCCAGCGCCGAGGCCATGGAAGCGCGGATCTTTTCCCGCGAGTTCCTTCTGGAAAGGCCGCTTCTTCGGGCCATCCAGCAGGACCGCCCGCCAGTGCTGCTGATCGACGAGATTGACCGCGCCGACGAGGAATTCGAGGCGTTTCTTCTGGAAGTGCTGTCCGACTTCCAGATCACCATTCCCGAACTTGGCACCATCGCCGCGACCAGCCGGCCAATCGTGGTGCTGACAGCGAACGGAACGCGCGATCTTTCGGATGCGTTGCGCCGGCGCTGCATCTACAGCCATGTTCCCTATCCTGACCGCGCCACCGAACTCGCCATCCTTGAAAAGCGTGGGCCTGATCTGTCGCCACATCTGGCGGCGCAGATCGTCGGTTTCGTGCAGGCGATCCGCAAGGAAGACCTGGACAAGAAGCCCGGCGTTGCGGAAACGCTGGACTGGGCCGCCGCGCTTGCCGGGCTCGGGCTGAAGGATCTGACCGACGATCCGGTGGCACTGCAGGCATCGCTCGTGGCCCTTCTCAAGACCGAGGCCGATCAGGCCGCCATCCCTGCGGAGGTGGCGCAGCGCCTGGCAGGCGTGGCCGGGTAGATCCCATGCCGAAGGTCACCAGATTTCCCGTGCGTGCCTCGACAAGCGAGCGTATGGGCGAGTTCACCCAGCATCTTCGCAAGAACGGCTTCCATGTCGGGGTTCAGGAAACCGAAATGGGGCTTCGCAGCCTTGGCCATATCGACCTTGCAGACCCGTTCGAGGTGCGCATGGCGCTGAAGGCAATCTGCTGTACCGACCTTCATGGGCATGACCGGTTCGATGATCTGTTCAACGCCTTCTGGCTGAACCAGTCGGTGATGCGCACACGGCACCAGGACACGGATGTTCGCAAGCCGGACCCCTCGAGCTTCAGCAACCTGTCTTCCTTCATGCAGCAGCAGGATACCGGCCGCACCGGCGAGACCGATACGCCCGACAATGACAATGACGGCGAGGCTGACAGCGATGGCGAGGGGAAGCTCGTCTCGACGAAGGTGGTCAACAACAACCGCACCGATCTTCGTGAATTTCTTCGCCCGGAAGACCGCGACCTTGCCGAACGCGCAGCGCAGCGGATCGCCGCCGCCATCCGGTACCGCCGGTCACGTCGCCGCAAGGCGGCCCGCAAGGGTGAGAGCATCGATCTGCGGCGGGTGATCAGACGCTCCATCGGCACCGGTGGTGAACCGATGCAGCTTCTTCGCCGACGGCGCCCCAACCGGCCGGTGCATCTGGTCTCGATTCTTGATGTTTCGGGATCGATGACGCTCTATGCGCGGGCGTTTCTGGCCTTCATCAGGGGGCTGATCGATATTGACCAGCGGGCCGATGCCTTTGTCTTCCATACCAACCTGATGTGTGTGAGTGACGCGCTTCGCGACAATGACACGCTTCGGGCGGTGAACCGGCTGTCGATCATGGCACAGGGGTTCGGGGGCGGCACCCGCATCGGCACCTGCCTGAAGCAGTTCAACAGCCAGTATGCGAACCGGATTATCGGGCGGCGAAGCGTGGTCATCATCATGTCGGACGGGTATGATACCGGCAATTCCGACCTCGTCGGTGCCGAGCTGCAAAGGCTTCGCCGGAAGGGATGCAAGATCATCTGGCTGAACCCGCTTCTTGGGTGGCGGGATTACGAGCCGGTGGCGGCAAGCATGGCGGCAGCCCTGCCCTATCTGGACTGCTTTGCGCCCTGCAATACGCTGGAAAGCCTTGCCGCTCTGGAATTCGAACTGGAGCGTCTATGAAACACGCCACACAGAGTGCGATCGACAGGACGCAGGAACAGCTTCGCAGCACTGCGGTTCCGCATGCTGTGGCGACGGTTGTGCGCACCCTGTCGTCAACGGCGGCAAAGCCCGGGATGAAGGCGATTGTGCTTGCGGACGGTGAATTTGCCGAGGGATGGCTTGGCGGTGGCTGTGTGACATCCGCGGTGCGCAAGGCAGCGCAAAAGGCCATCGAGACAGGTGAAGCCACACTTGTATGTCTTCGTCCCGAAGAACTTCTTGCCGATGAAACGGATGCCGGGATGGTCACGCTGGCGCGCAACGGATGCCCCAGCAAGGGGTCGATGGATATCTTTGTCGAGCCTGTGGTGCCGTTGCCCGAGCTTGTGGTCTATGGCCAGGGGCCGGTGGCGCTTGCTCTGGTGCGCATTGCCCGGGGTTTCGGCTTCACCCTGACTGTGTGTGGCAAGCTCGATACAGCCATGGTCGATGTCGATCATCACTTCGCCGCGCCAGCTGATCTCGATGCGCAGCCGGGTTCCAATGCCGCGCGCTATGTTGTGGTGGCAACGCAGGGGGCAGGAGATGTCGCCGCGCTCACCTCGGCATTGGCGGCCAGCCATGCCTATGTCGCCTTTGTCGGCAGCCGGCGAAAATTCGCCGCCTATGCTGGCAAGCTGACAGATGCCGGTATCGGCGAGGCGGCGCTGGCCGGGGTGCGGTCGCCTGCAGGGCTTCATATCAACGCGGTAACGCCGGAGGAGATCGCCCTGTCGATCATGGCGGAAATCGTCCAGACACGTCGTGCCACGCGCGCCGCAGAGACGGCCGATGTCTGAAATCGCTATCCTTCTTCTGGCGGCTGGCGAGTCGCGTCGTATGGGCGCTGCCAACAAGCTGTTGCTGCCGGTGGATGGCGAGCCACTGGTCCGCCGCACGGCGCGGATTCTGGCATCGCTTGCCGGCGCGCGGGTGACGACGGTTCTCGGGCATGAGGCGGACGAGGTTGGCGCCGCGCTTGCCGGTCTTGATGTAGCGGTGACGGTCAATCCGGATTTTGCCGAGGGGCAGCGCGCAAGCGTTCATCATGGGCTTGTCCATGCTGCGGCGGCAGACAGTTACATGGTGACGCCTGCCGATTTGCCGCGCCTGACCGAGGCCGATTGCGGCGCGCTGATTGCCGCGCATGACAGTGCCCCTCATGGCGCCGTGACCGTGCCCATGCGCCGCGGGCCGGACGGGCCAGAGCGCGGCAATCCGATCATGCTGTCCGGCACGGCGCGTGATGATGTCATCGCCGGCGGAATCAATCTGGGATGCCGCGGTCTTCTTGACCGCCGGCCCGACCTCATCCATATCCATACAACCCTGTCCGACGGTTTCTTTGTCGATATCGATACCCCCGAGGCCTATGCTGTCGAAACCGGGGCTTCTCTGCCGGCGTCCGCCAGCTAGCCGATCAAGGCACCTACCCCCAACGGAGTGACTACCCATGGAACTGCAAGATGAAATCACCATCCCGGCCCCACGCGATGAGGTCTACAAGGCGCTGAACGATATCGCCGTGCTGAAGGCCTGTATCCCGGGTTGTGAAGAACTCGAGCGCGAGGGTGAAAATGATCTGGTGGCAAAGGTCACGCTGAAGATCGGGCCGGTAAAAGCAAAGTTCGGTGGGCGTGTGACCCTCGATTCGAGCAAGGCGCCGGATGCGTTCAGCCTGTCCGGAGAAGGGGATGGCGGCATTGCCGGCTTCGCCAAGGGCGGCGCCGATGTGGAGTTGATCGAAGATGGCGAGCAGACGCTCCTGCGCTATACCGCGAAGGCCGAGACCGGTGGCAAGCTGGCACAGCTTGGCGGACGGCTGATCACCAGCACCGCGAAGAAACTGTCAAAGATGTTCTTCGAGAAGTTCGAGAAGGTGATGAGCGGCGAGGTGGAGCTGGAAGAGGCGTCCTGACGCCGCTCTGGGCGCCATTGTCTGTCGCTGGCAACGGCCGCTGCTGTTCGGCGTGTCCCATGCCCCATTCCCCATTCCCCATAAGGCGGAGGCTGTGCAAGACTTCCGTCATGTCAGGTGAATGGAGGGAGGGGCGTAATGAGCCGCAAGCACGACCAGAGCATGATGGACAATTTGTACTGGTGGGGCGTGCCGACCCTGTTTCGGGCCCCGCAGGACAGTCCCGGGAACGCAGATATCGCGCTTGTCGGTGTTCCCCATTCGACAGGCAATGGCACCACTGAACGCGACCAGCATCTCGGGCCACGGGCGGTGCGCAATGTCTCGGCGCTGCAGCGGCGCGCCCATGGCGGCTTCCAGCTGGACCCCTGGGAGGCGGCGCGGGTTGTCGATGCCGGCGATGTGCCCTTTCCGCGGGCCAATGACAATGAAGACTGCATCGAGCGGATCACCGAATTCTACAAGGATATCGACGCCAGCGGCGCTCGGCCTGTTTCCATCGGTGGCGACCATTCGATCACCGGCGGGATCATTCAGGGGTTGGGGCGGGGCAAGCTTGCTAGTGGCGAGAAGATCTGCTTCCTGCATCTTGATGCCCATACTGATGTCTTCACCACTGTCGATCATTTCCTTGGTGCGGAAAAATCAGCTGCACATTGGGGGGCCTATACCGCCGATCAGGAGCTGATCGACCCGACAGGTTCGATGCAGATCGGCCTTCGCGGTCACCCGCGCACTCTGGACTGGCTGCAGCCATCCTACGACTATGGCTACAATGTCGTGACCATGGCGGATTACCGCGCGCGCGGCGCTGCCGATGTGATTGCCCAGGCAAAAGAGGTTCTTGCCGGCCGGCCTGTCTATATCACCTTCGACCTTGACTGCCTCGACCCGTCGGTGGCACCGGCCGTCTCGAACATCGAGCCGGGAGTCACCGGGTTTTCGATGGATGAGGCTGTTGAGCTTCTGCATGCAGTCCGCGGCATGAATATCATTGGCGGCGATGTCGTCTGCATGATGCCAACCAAGGACAGCCCCAACAACATCACCGCCATGGTCGGGGCGGCTGTGATGTTCGAGATGATCTCGATGATTGCCGAGAATGTGGCGTCCTAGCGGCCCTGGGGTATGACCTCGTAGCCAGCTTCCTCCGGTTCGTCATCTGTCATTTCCGGCGGGAAGCCGGGGGCCAGAATCTCGAGCCCGGTGGTTTCCTCGAGCCGCCTGATGATGTTCGGAGACAGCTCGCGTTCGCCAAACCGCGCGATGCCATCATTGAAGATTTCCACCAGCATCGGGGCAATCTCCAGCGGGATGCCATTGCGGTTGGCCACCTCCTGGAACAGCCCCACATCCTTTTTCACAAGATCCATGGTGAAAGAGATGTCGCGCGAACCGTTGAGAATGACCTGGCTCTCGGTCTCATGGACGAAAGAGGTGCCTGATGAAATCTTGATTGCCTCGTAGGCGGTGTTGAGGTCCATGCCGGCGGCCTTTGACGTGACAAGGGCCTCGCAGCAGGTGATCAGGTTGGCTGTCGCCAGATAGTTGGTCACCACCTTCAGGATGGAGGCAGAGCCCAGTTCGCCTGTATGAAGAATGCGGCGGCCCATGGTCTTCAGGAAGGGCGCAATCCTGTCGAAGGTGGCGCGGTCGCATCCGGCAAAGATCGAGATGTTGCCGGTGGCGGCCCGGTGGCATCCGCCGGAGACCGGACAGTCGACAGCCGCCCCGCCACGGTCCATCACCATGGCGCCAAGACGTTTCACCTCGGCTTCATCGGTGGTCGACATTTCCATCCAGATCTTCCCGGCGGTGATCTCGGGAAGCATCTCGTCCATCACCGCTGCCGAGGCAGCGGGTGACGGCAGGCAGGTGATGACAGCATCGCAGTCGCGCATCAAGGCGGCCGGCCCATCGGTCCGCTTCGCGCCGCGAGATACGAAGTCACTGACCAGTTCGTCATTCAGATCATGCACCGTCAGATCAGTGCCGTTGCGCAACAGTGATCCCGACAGTTTTCCACCGACATTGCCAAGTCCGATGAATCCAACTTTCATCATCTCGTCCCCTTCAGATGTGATTGTGTTGTGAGCAGAGTTGCCAGAACACTGCAGCAACATGCCATTTGCGGTCCAGACAAATTCGCCGGTTCCGCCGCACTTTATGACCGGTGCGGGTGTGCCTGCCCGCCATCGCCAGCAAGCCGGTGCGTCAGGAAGGCGTGGCATTTCCTGATGGTGTCGGCCAGATGCGAATTGAGATCGGCATCTGCCGCATGCCAGATGGCGATCTGGCGGGGCTCGGATCTGGTGGCGAGGGGAATTTCACTGACGCCGATATCCTCGGTCAGCAGGCGGGCAATCTTTGCCGGCAGAAAGCACAGCGCATCCGAGACCGACATGGCGTTCAGCAACCCATGGATGTTCATGTTGAACTGGATGGCTGGCGCCACATAGGGAAAGCCAAGCTTGCGGAGCATGTTTTCATGTGAGGATGTGGTGCCAAAGGCCGCCTCAATGGCCATCCATTTCGCACCGGCAATGGATTCGCCATCCACCTGCGCGTTGCGTCCGGCAAGGGATGATTTCGGGCCGGCGAACAACCCGATATGATCATCCATGAGCCTAATGCTTTTCAGATGCTCGACCCGCATGTCGGTCGGGGTCGCCATCACCGCGATATCCAGATGGCCATGCAGCAGATCTGACACCAGGCGGCGCGCTGTTCCGATCTGAAGATCAAAACTTACCGGCGCCTTGGCCTCGCTCGCCCGCAACACGAAGTCATTGATCGCGGCATGCGCCAGCAACGGGCCTGCACCGATACGCAATGTGGGAGGGCTGTCGCTTTTCAGCGCGTTCAGAACATCATCCGCCTGTTTCAGGTCCGAACCGATCTTGCGCCCCTGCTCGGCAAGAAGAATGCCGGTTTCGGTCAGCACAACGCCATTTCGCCCGCGCACCATGAGCTGTCGTCCGACCTGGGCCTCAAGATGCGATACAGCGCGCGACAGGGTTGGCTGCGAGACGGCCAGAACCTCGGCCGCCGCAGACAGGGAACCGGACTCAAAAATGATGTGAAGATGATACAGAAGCTTCGGGTCGAGACTGATGCGCATCTTGCCATCTTGCCGTGCTGATACAGGTCCATCATTTCTATTCATATTTGCATAGAATGCCAAATATTTTCTGTTTACATATGGTGCTTCTGCTTCGACGCTGAGATCACAATAAGCATGTGCAAAGCACACCATAGAGCTAGTCACGGGAGGATATGGTGATCAAGACTCTACAAAAGGTGGCCATCGCTGCGGCGGCGGTCACACTGACATCGTCTGTAGCATTGGCGCAGGCGAACCTTACGTTTCATACAGCCGGAAGCGGCACCCCGGTCGCGCTGACAGCGACGGCGCTTGTTGAATATGCCGCCGATCGTGGCATTGCGAACATCCAGGTGTCGGAAGGCAAGGTTGCGACCAACTATCTGAAGGATCTGGCAGAAGGCAAGATCGACCTTGCAAACGGGCCGTTCATCCTGCCGTTTCTGATGTCGAAAGGGGCTGGCCCCTACGCCAAGATGGGCAAGGAGACAGGCGCGGAGCTGTCGAAGAACATTCAGCTTCTTTACCCGCACACGCTGGCCGTATTCTCCATGTATGCCTACAACGCGAAGGGCATTTCGGGGTGGGATGACCTGAAGGGCCGGAAGATCCTGAATGGTCCGCCACGCGGTGCCGCGACCGGCAACTCCAGGGCGCTGGCACAGTTCTTTGGTGGTGTGAAGCACGGCCAGGACTATGAGTCGGTTACCGTGAACTGGAACCAGGCATCGGCTGCCATCGTCGACGGCACCGCTGACGCGGCCGTTCTGACAGTGCATTTCCCGGGGCCGCGTGAGACACGCAACTCTGCCGCCGGCGCGATGACACTGTGGTCCATGCCGAAGGCAAAGTTTGAATCCGAGCCTGCGCAGAAGCTTCTGAACAAGCCGGGATCGGTTCCCTACATGGCACCTGTGTCCTTCATTCAGGAAATGATGGGCAGCAACTGGACGGTTGCCTCCGAGGACGGCACCTTCCGCGGCATGGCCGTGACCGGTGGTGATTTCGTCAACAAGTCGATGGACGAGGAGCTGGCCTATCAGCTGACCAGGGCGCACATCGAGAATGTAGATGCGATCAAGGCCATCGCACCTTTCATGGCAACGCTGAACCATGGCGTGACCGATCCGAAGGTGGCCGGGCTTTGCGGCCCGAACCCGGTGAAGTTCCACCCTGGCGCGGTGCGTGCCTGGGAAGAGGCCGGGCACAGCCTGCCTGATTGCGCCAAGCCGTAACCCGCAGCGACACTGAAACCTGCAGACGGGCGATCCATCACCGGGTCGCCCGTCCGGGCGTTTCCCGAAGCTGAATTTCGAAGCTGAATTTCGAAGCTGAATTTCATAGGGGCATGAACACGTGAAACAAGGGGGTCAAAGCTCTGGCAATGCTGACCGTGGCATTGGAGCCATCGGGTACTGGCTTGCCTTCATGTTCGTTTTTGTCGGACTTCTGAATGTGACACCGGCCATCCCGGGATGGGACCAGCTGTTCAAGGTCGCCACCGGTGATGCCAACTTCAAGATCAGGCGGTTCCCGACCGAATGGCTGTACCCGCTGTTGTTCTTCGTGATGATGGTGGTTGTCACGCTGAAACATTCCATCTGGCGGAGCTGGCAGGACAGATCACCCCTGATGCGCCGGTTCGGGCTGTTCCTGGATGTGGCGCTGATCGTTGCCAGCGCGGCGATTTCCCTGACCTATCTGATCGAGCTGGAGGCCGTCTGCCTTCTGGACATCTTTACCGGTGACCGGGCGCGGCTTGTGGCCGAGGCGCTGCGATCGGAAGTTGAATATTCCGAGATGATGGGGCTGCCCATTCCGGTGACCGCCGATGACCCGGCCTGTCTGAACACCACGCAGAATCTACTGCCGCTGATCCTGTTCGGCTCGGTGGTGGTGTTTCTCGCCTATAACGTCAAAGTCTGGGGTCTTCCGCTGGTTCTGGTGTCGATTGCCATCGCCGGCTACACCTTCCTGACGGTGATGAACTGGTATCTGTTCGGCGCTGACGGACAGAACAAATATCTGATCACCATCCTCAGCAGCGAAGAGGTCCGCAGCCTGACATCGGGGCGCGAATTCGTCCGCGACGCGCTTGTCAACAACACCGCTGGGCTGCTTGGGCGGTTCATCAACATCCTGATGCTGCTGGTGTTCCCCTACATCATTCTTGGCGCGCTGTTCGGAAGATGCGCCGGCGGCCAGGCGCTGATCAAGCTTGCCTTTTCCATGACCAGAAATTTCCGGGGCGGACCGGCCCATGCGGCTGTTGTGTCGTCGGCCATGTTCGGCACGATCACTGGCGGGCCGGTGGTGAATGTCCTGTCGACCGGTGTGCTGACAATCCCGATGATGCTGAAGCGCGGCTTCTCGAAGGTCTTTGCCGGCGGTGTCGAGGCGGCGGCCTCATCCGGCGGGTCGATCATGCCGCCGATCATGGGGGTGGCCGCGTTCATCATGGCGGCGCTGACCGGTGTCCCCTATCGCGACATCATCATCGCTGCTGCCATTCCGGCGTTGTTCTATTTCTTCTGCCTGTTCCTTTCGATCATTTTCCAGGCACGCAAGCAGAACATCGAGGCAATTGGCGAGATGACAGACGAGATGCGGCTGACCCGTGAGGACCAGCTTCATCTTCTGCAGATTTTTGCGCCAGTGGTTCTGGTTCTCATTCTGCTTCTGACGCCGAAGGATTCGGTTGGTTGCAGCTGGTTCTCGATCATGCTTGGCGCCGTCGTCGAGCGGAATGGCGATGTCTGCATGATCACCTCGCTGCCCTGGATCATCCAGCTTCTGCAGAACGCCGCCGGTGACGCCAGTGCCGCCGGATGGTGGGCTGTGCTGCTGCTGATGGGGCTGATGTTCATGGACAAGGAGTTCCGGGCGCGTCCGCGCAAGGTTCTCGACGGCCTGTCACAGGCCGGTGTGCTTGTCTCGACGCTCTATCTCATGTTCCTTGCTGTCACGGTCATCGATGTCTGTCTGAATTTCACCGGCCTGGCGAAATTCATTTCTGTCGATGTGCTGTCGATGCTGAAATCGTTTGATGTGTCTGCCAATTCATCCGCCTCACAGCTGCTCGCCCTTGGGCTGACGATGTTCCTGGCTGTCCTTCTCGGCATGGGGATGCCGGCTGTGCCTGCCTATATCAATGCGGCGCTGCTGATGGGCCCGATGCTTGTCGGGCTCGGTCTGGCAACCTTTACGGCGCATATGTTCATTTTCTATTTTGCAGTGGCGTCGGCGATCACGCCGCCGGTGGCGCTTGCCGCTTTTGCCGCTGCCTCGATCACGAACGCCGACCCGATGAAGACCGGCTTTTCGGCGGTGAAGTCCGGCATTGTGATGTTCACCATTCCCTTTGTCTTTGCGATCTATCCGGAATTGCTGCTGATCAAGCAGGCAGTGATTGACCCGACAACAGGGGCCTTTCTCGAGGGTTATGATGGTCGGATCGATGTGATCTGGCTTGGCTTCCTGATGGCACGGCTGGCGCTGGCGCTCTATCTGGTTTCCAGCGCGATGGCGGGGTATGACCAGCGTGAGCTTGGCCGGTTGCAGATCGCCCTGCGGCTGGGCCTTGCTGTGCTGGTGATGACAAAGCCTGTGGAAATATACAGCACCGCCATTGCCCTCGGCCTTGCGGTCCTTGTCGCGCATGTCTTCACCGGCAGAGCGCGCGTGGTCACCTGAGGAAGGGATGCGGGAGTGATGACAGAGCGTCCGAGCTACATACTTTTTATCACCGACCAGCAGCGGTATGACCATCTTGGCTGCAACGGCCACCCGGTTCTGAAAACACCGAACATCGACGCCATTGCGGACGAAGGTGTGACGTACGACCGCTTCTATGTTGCCTCGCCGGTTTGCATGCCAAACCGGGCAAGCCTGATGACCTGCCGGATGCCGTCAAGCCATGGCGTGCGATCGCTTGGCATCCCGCTGTCGCATGACAATGTGACCTTTGTCGAGCTGATGCGTGCCGCCGGGTATGACACCGCCCTGATCGGCAAGAGCCATCTGCAGAATGTCACAGACTGGCCGCACAAGCTTGACCCGCAGGAGCCGCGTGACGGGTTTGCCGCGCCGCCTGACGATCTGGCGGTGGCGATCAGGTCTGACCTCGACAACGGGACCTACCAGTATGAACGCGAGGCATTCTTCGAGGATGAGACAGCAGAGGTGCCGCTTCCTTTCTATGGATTCGACAAGTATGTCGCGGTCACCAGGCATGGTTTCAACACGGGTGGCGACCATGCGCGCCATGTCAGGACGACCGCGCCCGATGCCTTCGCGCAGCGCGGCCGCACCAACCAGTTTGCGCATGACTACACCTGTCCCCAGGCAATCCGCACGAAGGTTCCCGAGGAGCAATATTCGACAAGCTATATCGCGGACCGGACCTGTGAGTTTCTGGAATCGCGGCGCGGCAATCCGACTCCGTTTCTCCTGATGGTGTCGTTTCCGGACCCGCATCATCCGTTCACGCCCCCGGGAAAATACTGGGACATGTACAAGCCCGAGGATATGGAGATTCCGTCTGCCTACACCGCGGATGACTGGGATGCGCCGGACTATGTGACGATTGCGGAAAAAAACCGCGCGGCTGATCCCTCGCTTGGCCAGATGTCAGGCTATTCGGTGGCGGTGTCGGCACGCGAGGCACAGGAGGCGCGGGCGCTGACCTGCGGCATGATCGCGATGGTCGATGATGCGGTGGGCCGCATTCGTGCCACGGCACAGGATGTCGGGGTCACCGGCAATACCGTCCAGATCTACACATCCGACCATGGCGACCACCTTGGCGAGCACCGGTTGCTGTTCAAGGGTGCCGAGCAATATGACAGCCTGACCCATGTACCGTTCATCTGGGCGGATCCGAAGGGGGAGAGTGGCAAGCGGTCATCCGATCTGGCGCAGACCCATGACATCGGTACGACCATTCTGGAACATGCCGGCATCGAAGGGTCGATCGGGATGCAGGGCGAGGTCATGGCCGTTGCCGGGGGGGCTGGCCGTGATGCCGCCCATATCCAGTACGAGACGCAGCGCACACAGGAAGCCTTTGGTGTGCGCCCACGGGTTCACAGCATCGTTCATGGCCGATACCGGCTGTCGATCTATATTGGACCATGCCGGAACGAGCTTTTCGACCTTGAGAATGATCCTGGTGAAATGACCAATCTCTGGGACAGCGCCGAGCATGCGACGGTCAGGGCGATGCTGGTCGAGACGCTCGCCGAGATGGAAATTGCCGCGGTGGATCGTGTGCCGCTGCCAACCGCAGAAGCATGAGGGGGGAAGACGATGGTTGACGCAGCATATCAGGACCGCCAGGAATTCGAGATGGGTCACTGGCCCGAACTTCGCGAGGCCTGGAACCAGGTGATCCAACTTGTCTTTCCGGCGCGTGAGGTGTCGGGAGAACTGAAGCAGCTTGTGTTCACCGTGGCGAGCCTGGCAAGCGGGTGCCGGCATTGCCAGTCCCATGGCGCCTATCACCTTCACAAGATTGGTGTTCCGGACGAGAAGATTCAGGCGCTGTGGAGTTTCGAGACCTCGGAGCTGTTTACCGATGCCGAGCGCGCGGCGCTGCGGCTGGCGATGGCAGCAGGTGTCGCCCCGAACATGACGGAGCCGGAGAATTTCGAGGAGATGCGGCAGCATTTCACCAACATCCAGATCATCGAGATTCTCGCGGTGATCGCGGTGGGCGGGTATCTGAACCGCTGGAACGACACGATCGCAACGGTGACCGATCAGGAGTCTGTCGATTTTGCCGATCAGGTCCTTCGCCAGGTTGGCTGGGAGCCGGGAAAGCATGTTGGCGCGTCCGAGGAACAGCGCAAGGCGCATCCGATCACGCTTGGCTGGTCGAAGAAGTAGCGGCTGCATAGACCGGCAAGGGGGCAGAACAATGCATGACGAACTGAAAGCGCATCCTGACTATTTCAGCAAGGAGATCATCCAGCTTGCAGACAATGTCTATATGGCGTTCGGCTTCGCCGCCTCCAATGTGTACATGATTGTCGGTGACGACAGCCTTGTCATTATCGACACGACGGAAACAACACAGGCCGCAAGCAATATCCTGGCGGAATTCCGCAAGATCAGCGATCTGCCAGTGAAGTCGATCATCCTGACACATTCGCACCGGGACCATGTGTCCGGCGCATCGGTGTTTGCCGAGGATAACGCGCCGCAGGTGATCACCAGTGCCATGGGGTCCGAAGACCCGCTGATCGAGGAAACGCCGCATCCGCGCGCGACCAGGGCCATGCAGGCCCGCACCAAGCGCCAGTTTGGTATCGGCCTGTCCTATCCTGACGAGATCATCGGCATCGGCGTGGGGCCGGGCGACCGCCCGCTGCAGGGCATGGGAGCCGGCATGATGGAGCCGACACGCCTCATCGCCGAAGACCGGACGAGCCTGACCCTTGCCGGCATCGATCTTGAGCTGGTCATGGCCCCCGGCGAGACCCCTGACCATATGGTTGTCTGGTATCCGGAGAAAAAGGTTCTGTTTTCCGGTGACAATTTCTACCGGTCCTTTCCGAATCTCTACGCCATCCGCGGAACATCCTATCGCGATTTCGATACCTGGGCCGATACAATGGATCTTCTCATCGGTTTCAATCCCGAGGTGCTTGGGCCAGGCCATACAAAGCCGCTGTTCGGGGCCGAGGTCATTCGCAGCACCCTTGGCGACTATCGCGACGCCATCCGCCATGTGGTCACCGAGACCCGCAACGGCATGGATGCCGGGCTGACCATCGAGCAGCTGGCGCATAGTGTGAAGCTGCCGCCAGACCTGGCCGAAAAGCCGCATCTTCGTGAATATTACGGGTCGGTGGCCTATGCCGTCCGCGCCTATTTTGTCGGCACAATGGGATGGTTCGACGGCAATCCGACATCGCTTGGCGCGCTGGCGCCGGCAGACGAGGCCGCGCGGATGATCAGGCTGGCCGGCGGGGCAGAGGCCGTCTGGCGAGAAATAGAGTCGGCGCGTGGGGCTGGCGATTTCCAGTGGGCGCTGCAACTTCTCGACAGGCTGATCCATGCCGATGAGGATGGCGTGCGTGCCCGCGCGGCAAAGGCGGCGGTGCTTCGCGATCATGCTGTCAGCCAGATCAACTGCCCGACACGCCATTACTACATCCAGAGCGCCAGGGAACTGGAACAACAGCTGGACGGGGCGGGCCAATAGAGGAACGCCAGCCCGTCGCTCGGAACAAAAGGGACTAGGGGAGAAGGACATGACAGGATATTTTTTCATCGTCTGTTTGGGCGCGGTTCTGACCGAACTGATCAAAGGGTTGAGCGCGAACGGCACCCCGCCGGTGTTGCAGCGGTTCTCCTGGCAGATGGATCTGGCCCATTTCATGTGGTCGAACATTCTGTTCTTCCGGATCGCCTTTGTCGTGGCGATCGCCTGGATCTTCTTCCAGCTTCCTGTTGACGCCCGCATGGGTGTGCTGCCCGGCGGCATCGTTCTTGGCGCGCTGTGGGGCTTCGTCTACTGGGTATTCAACCGCTACTGGGTTGGCAGGTTCAAGTTCCTGCCGATCACGCAGAAACGCTTTGAAGGTGCCGCCAGCAACAAGGTCGGCATGAAGGAACAGGTTCTTGGCATCAGCCATGGGGGCCAGCACAAGGCCTTTCCGGTGAACATGCTCTATTACCACCACCAGATTGCCGACGAGGTTGGCGGCCATCCGATCTGGCCGACCTATTGCGGGCTGTGCAACAGCGGCCGGATCTATGACCGTCTGGTTGACGGCAAGGCGCTGGAATTCACCCTTGTGGGGGCGGTCAACTACAACGCCACATTCCGCGACCACGCGACCGGAAGCTGGTGGCGGCAGGAGGTGGGTGACGCCATCAAGGGGCCGATGAAAGGGCATGCCATGGGAGACATGCCGTGCGAGCAGATGAGCCTCGAAAGCTGGCTTGTGAAATATCCGGATAGCCTGGTCCTGCAATATGACCCGACCTTCCAGAAGCAGTATGCCATCCGGACCGCGCTTCTGAACTATGAGGTCAGCCTCCCCGGCTGGCATATGCAGGCCTCGCCGCCGCTGGTTGTCGGGGTGGAGGTCAATGACGTGGCCCGTGCCTATGACTGGGACCAGCTGGTGAAGCATCGCCTTGTCGAGGACGAGGTCGAAGGCACACCGCTTCTCGCCGTGACAGATGAGGACGGGGACTCCGCCTTTGTCTATGAGCGGACGGTTGACGGTGCTGTTCTGACCTTCGAACGTGTGAAGGGCGGTATGAAGGATGGCGAGACCGGATCAAGCTGGGACTGGTTTGGCAGATGCACCAAGGGCAAGCTGAAGGGCAAGACCCTGACCCTGCTTCAGGGCTACAAGCAATATGTCCGCGCCTGGGTGACTTTCCATCCTGACGCGACCTTCTACGATTTCCAGAACGCGGGAAAATGACAAACCAATCAAAACGCCTGGGAGGCATGGAATGAGACTGGCACTGACAGGCGGCGCGACTGGCATCGGCGCGGCAACGGTGGCGCGATTGCGCGCCGATGGGCATCAGGTCGTGGTTTTTGACATCCGGAAACCGGACGGTGACGCGCAGTGGATCAAGCTTGATCTGATGGATGAAGGATCGATCGCGTCAGCGCTGGAGGCCGCCGAAGGCAGCTTTGACGGCCTTGTCTCGATTGCCGGCATCCCGCCGCGCGACGGCAATGAAGTGGCCTGCCTGACAGTGAATACGCTGGCGACCTGTGCCTTCATTGAGGGGTTCATGTCAAAGCTGAATGAGGGCGCGGCGGTCGTGACCGTCGCGTCACGCGCGGGTATGGCGTGGCAGTCCAACCTCGATCAGCTTGATGATCTTCTGGCCCAGACGCCGGCAAGCATTGCCGGCTGGTGCGCGGCGAACGAGGTCGACGCCACCAAGGCCTATGTCCTGTCGAAACAGGCGATCATCTACCGGCATCAGCAGATGGTGACACCGCATATCGGCCGACACCGGTTCGTCACGGTCAGCCCGTCCGCGGTGAGCACCGGCATTCTGGATGATTTCGTCAAGGCTTTCGGCCCTATGGTGGCTGCCAATCTGGCGCGGGTCGGCAGATCGGGCACGCCGGAAGAGGTGGCGTCACTGATCAGCTTCTGCCTTGCCCCGGAGGCAAGCTGGATCAACGGTGTGGATATTGTCACGGATGGTGGCATGGGCGCGATGGCCATGATGGCCCAGCGCAGCGGAGGATAAGCTGATGGAACCTGTAACCACGGATCTGTTCATCAATGGTGTGGCCGGGCCAGCCGCTGGCGGTGCCACCTATCAACTCGTCAACCCTGCACGACCGTCCGAGGTCGTCGGCCATGCGGCGGCGGCCAGCCGCGATGATGTCGATGCGGCGATGCGGGCGGCGCATGATGCCTTTCCCGCCTGGTCATCACTGTCGATGGCGGAACGTGCGGCACATCTGCGGCATGTTGCCGAACATCTCAACGCCGATGCCGAGGAAACCGCAGCGCGGGCGCGGTTGCTGACACGCGAGCATGGCAAGACGCTGTTCGAGACGAATATCGAGGTCACCCGCCTTGCCGACAGGCTGGCGCAGGTGGCCGGGTTTGCCGACAGGCTGCAGGACGATGATACGGTCAGCGGCAAGATGTTCGATACGGTCGTCACCCGCAAGTCGCGGGGTGTGTCCCTGCTGATCGTGCCCTGGAACTGGCCGCTCGCCATTCTGGGATCGAAGCTGCCGCATGCGCTTCTTGCCGGCAATACGGTTGTGATCAAACTGTCGGAGTTCGCCACGCTGGCGCCGGCCCAGACCATCATGAAGATTGCCGCGATGCTGCCGCCCGGTGTGGTGAACCTCATCACCGGCGACGGCACTGTTATCGGTGATGATCTGGTGACGCACCCGCTTGTCAGGCAGGTGAATTTCACCGGATCGATTCGCATTGGCCGGCATGTGATGCAGAAGGCGGCCGAGAACATCACCCCGGTCACGCTGGAGCTTGGTGGCAATGACCCGGGAATCCTTCTTGATGATGCGCCACTGTCACCGGACTTCTTCAAGAAGCTCTATATCAGCTGCTTCCTGACAAGCGGTCAGGTCTGCATGGCGCTGAAGCGGCTCTATGTGCCGCGTGGGCTGTTTGACGATGTGATCGACGGTCTTGGCGCGGTGATGGACAACCAGATGGTTGGCGACGGGTTGAAGGACGGCGTGACCATGGGGCCTCTGACAACGCCGCAACAGAAACGCACTGTCGAGATCATGCTGGAGGCCGCCGCCGCCGCCGGTCAGGACATTCGCCATTATGGCAAGATCGAGGATGAGGCTGATTTCGCCGCGGGGCGCTTCCTTCGCCCGTCTCTTGTGATCAATGCCGACCCCGCATTGTCGGTGGTCAGGGACGAGCAGTTCGGCCCCACCCTTCCGGTCATTGCCTATGACAGTGAGGACGAGGCTGTCGCCATGGCAAATGACAGCGATTACGGGCTGAGCTCATCCGTCTGGTCGGAAGATCCGGCGCGTGCCGTCACACTGGCACGGCGGCTGGAGGCCGGCTTTACCAACATCAATTCGCATGGACCTACGGCGATGGATGGCCTGTCCCCCTTTGGTGGGGTCAAGCAATCCGGCATCGGGCGGAATTTCGGCCATGAAGGTGTGCGTCAGTTCCAGGAAGTCCATTCCATTTCCGGCCAGTCCGGCCAGATTTTCTAGCGCAGGCGGGCGTCAGTCATATGAGCAAAGCGCGTAACATTCTTTTCATCATGTTCGACCAGCTGCGGTTCGACTATCTCAGCTGTGCCGGCCATCCGCATCTGGACACGCCGAACATCGACTGGCTGGCGGCGCGGTCGGTTCGCTTCGACCGTGCCTATGTGCAGTCACCTGTCTGCGGTGCGTCACGCATGTCCTTCTATACCGGCCGGTATATCAGCTCGCACGGTGCCACCTGGAACGGCATTCCGTTGCGCGTCGGCGAATGGACGATGGGGGATCATCTTCGCGAGGCCGGGATGGATTCGCTTCTCATCGGCAAGACCCATATGAAGGTGGATGCTGGCGGAATGGAACGGCTTGGTCTTGCCCCGGACAGCATCATCGGCGCGCGGTTGGCCGAATGCGGTTTCGATGTGCTTGTGCGTGATGACGGGCTGTGGGGTACCGGCCCGGATGGCGATTATGACGACAAGCCATCGCCCTACAACGCCTATCTCCGCGAGAAGGGCTATGAGGCTGAAAACCCATGGCATGACTATGCCAATGCCGGAATAGACGATGATGGCAACATTGCTTCGGGCTGGATCTACGCGAATGCCGGCAAGCCGGCAAACATCCGTGAGGAAGATTCCGAGACTCCGTGGCTGACCCGCGAGATGATCAGCTTCCTTGAGGATGGTGCGCCGAAACGCGAGCGGCCCTGGATGTGTCATCTCAGCTATATCAAGCCGCACTGGCCCTATATCGTGCCGGCGCCCTATCACAACATGTATGGGGCGGACAGCTTCCTGCCGGTGACCAGACATGAGGACGAGCTTGCCGATCCGAACCCGGTCTATGCCGCGTTTTCGAAGAATGTCATCGGCACCGCCTTCAAACAGGATGCGGTGCGGGAGAGCGCCCTTGGCGCCTATATGGGGCTGATCAAGCAGATTGATGACCAGATGGGGCTGCTGTTCAAACAGCTTCGTGACAGCGGCCAGCTGGACGATACGGTGATCGTCATCACCTCGGACCATGGCGATTATCTTGGCGATCACTGGCTTGGTGAAAAGGATCTGTTCCATGATCCTTCGGTTCGCGTCCCGATGATCATCTATGACCCGTCGCCAGAGGCTGATGCCACACGCGGCACGGTCTGTGATGCGCTGGTCGAATCGATCGATCTGGTGCCCACCTTTGTCGAGATTGCTGGTGGTACCCCGCGTGACGAATGGCTGGAGGGGCGTTCGCTGATGCCACTGCTGCGGGGTGAAAAGCCGTCTGACTGGCGCGATTATGCGGTCAGCGAATATGACTATTCGATCACCCCGATGTCAGGGCGTCTTGGTCTGGCCCCAAAGGATGCAAGGCTGTTCATGGTGACGGATGACCGCTGGAAATTCATGCATGCCGAGGGCGGGTTCCCGCCGATGCTGTTTGACCTGCAGAACGATCCGAAGGAGCTGAACGACCGTGGCCGTGACCCGGCCTATGGTGAAGCCGTCGC
>CENJ01047520.1_pt1 | contig 19049 bp, 16 predicted proteins | sample 356161 | NCBI WGS metagenome assembly CENJ01 (sample SAMEA2619531, study PRJEB7988) | marine metagenome | biome: marine biome (ENVO:00000447); feature: surface water layer (ENVO:00002042); material: "saline water (ENVO:00002010), including plankton (ENVO:xxxxxxxx)" | depth 5 m
TTTGTTGGTATAGAGCATATGAAAAAAGCAGAGATAGATTTATCTGATGAGGATATGAAAAAAAGTGATACAAAAGGATTTTATAAAGGTGTTTTTTCAGATGATGTTAAGCAAATGATTATTGATGGGAAAATAGGTTCTTTTTTGCATGTTCTAACAGCTAAAGAAGCTAATTACTTACAAGAGTTGGCATATCAGTCTAAATTAAAAATACCATTACTTATCGCTATTGATGCAATACATGGTAATGCCCTATATGAAGGAGCAACTGTTTATCCATCTCCAATAGCAATTGCTTCAACATGGGATGAAACAAATTCATATGATGTTGGTAAGCAAACAGCATTTGAAATGAGATCAACTGGATCACATTGGGCACTCACTCCAAATATTGATGTGATGAGAGATGCAAGATGGGGAAGGGTAGGTGAAACTTTTGGAGAAGATCCTCATTTAGTCACTCAAATGGGTACTGCTATGATAAATGGATTACAGCAAGATGACTTTAGTGGTGCTAATAAAGTTATTGCATGTGCAAAGCATCTTGTTGCAGGAAGTGAACCAATTAACGGTTTAAATTTCTCTCCAATGGACATTTCTCAAAGGACTTTAAATGAAATTTATTTACCACCATACAAAAGTGCAGTTAATGCAGGCGTATTTTCGATAATGTCAGCTCATAATGAAGTAAATGGTATTCCTTCTCACTCTAATAAAAAACTCATGTCTGATTTAATAAGAGATAGATGGGGTTTTAAAGGGTTTTATGTTAGTGACTGGTTAGATATCGAAAGATTAGAAACTATTCATAAAGTGGCTAGAAATTTCAAAGAAGCTGTTCATCTTGCAGTAGATGCAGGTATTGATATGCATATGCATGGTCCAAATTTTCCTGAACTGGTAGTTGAATTAGTAAATGAAGGTAAATTATCAGCAGATAGAGTTAATTATTCTTGTTCAAAAATATTAGAAGCAAAATTCAAGTTAGGTTTATTTGAAAATCGATTTGTTGATGAAGCTAGTATTTCAGAAAAAATATTTAATGAAACTAATAGAAATACAGCTTTAAAATTAGCTAGAGAGGGTATAGTTTTACTGAAAAATAATGATATTCTACCTCTTAAAAAAACTCATAATTCAAAAAATAAAATATTGGTTACTGGTCCAAATGCCAATAACCAATCAATATTAGGTGACTGGCACATGCCTCAGCCTGATGAGAATGTATATACTGTTTTTGAGGGTATTAATCAAATTGGATCTGAAATGGGTTATGTTGTTGATTTTCATAACTCTAATGAAAATATTAAGAAAATATCAGATGATGATATTATCAGCACAGTAGAAATAGCTGATTTGTATGATATTGTTATTGTTGTAGTTGGTGATAATTCTATGAGGTATAAATGGAATCAAAAAACAGCCGGAGAAAATACGGCAAGAGCTGACCTTAATTTAGCTGGAAAGCAATTGGATTTAGTTAGGAGATTAAAAGAATTAGAAAAGAATGTTATTGTAGTTTATGTAAATGGTAGACCAATTTCTGAACCTTGGATTTCAGAAAATATAAATGCAATCATAGAATCATGGGAACCAGGAAGTTTTGGTGGTTTAGCATTAGGTGAAATTATTTTTGGAAAGACAAATCCAAGTGGCAAGCTACCTTTGACCATTGCAAGATCAGTTGGCCAATTAAAAATGTTTTATAATCATAAACCCTCTATGTATTTTAGGCACTATGCAATTCAAACTAACAAGCCATTATATTCATTTGGTTATGGACTTAGTTATACCAAATTTCAAATAAGTGAACCTAAACTAAAAAGCTCAAAATTTGAGGAAGATATTTTAAGTGTATCAGTTGAGGTTAAAAATATTGGTAATGTTGCTGGTGATGAAATAGTTCAGTTATATGTTTCAGACAAATATAGTAGTATAACTAGGCCTGTTAAAGAATTAAAAGAATTCCAAAGAGTTAGTTTAAAACCAGATGAATCAAAAGTGATTACATTTGAACTAGAAAAATCGGCATTTGCTTTTTATGATTTAGATATGAATTTTATCATCGAAGCTGGTGAATTTGATATACACGTAGGAAACTCATCAAGAGATGAAGATCTAAAAACAAAAAATTTAAGTATTAAAAAAACAATTTATTTAAATGACTAGCTTAACTTTGTATTCAAATTATGAATCACTTAATAATAATTGGGCATCCTGATAAAAATTCATTTTGTTATAATGGAATTTTTAAAAAGATTAAAGAAGAGATGTCTAAGAATAATCAAACTTATAAAATTATAGATTTGTACAGCGATGATTTTACTCGTCCTAGAGAAAAATTAATTGATAATTATAAAAAATTAATTACTTGGTCTGAAAGCATATATATTATTTCTCCCGTTTGGTGGTTTAGATTAACACCAAGAACTGAGATTTTTTTTGATGAAGTCTTTACTCCCGGATTTGCTTATAAATTTAAATCAATAACAAAAACTTATTCTTACCCAGTTTCATTCTTAAAAGACAAGAAACTCAGAACATACATTACTCATGGTGCACCAGCATTACCTGTTCTTACACTTTATGTTAATTCTGTTAAATTAAGACTTGTCATGGGAGTGTATTCGTTTGTTTTTGGTTGGAAATTTTCACTTTTTACAAAGACAAAACAATTTTGGTCTGTTCCTTTTGTTTCAGATAATATAAGAGAAAAGTATTTGCAAGTCGTAGAAAAGGATATTAGAAGAGATATTAAATCAATAAAACTTTAATAAATTTAGGTGTGAATAAAACTACCTTTCTGTCAATTTTTTTAATACTACTATTTTCTTGTGAAAAAAAAAAAACTTGCGTTGATCCTTCGCTAATTCAAAATGTGGACACTTGCATTGAGATTTACGCACCAGTATGCGGATGCAATGGAATCACCTACGTCAATTATTGTTATGCTGATAGATCTGGGATTCTTACATATTCCGACGGTGAGTGTGAAAAATAATTTTTTTATGATCTTAAGTAATTTTAGATTTTGTGTTCTGGTGATATTCACAACTTTTATTGGCAATACAGCAATGGCACAAATTTTATATGATTTTAATGCGGAGTTAAAGCTTGAAAATTGGTTTATCATTAATGATGACGTCATGGGAGGAGTTTCAAAATCAAAACTATTTTTGGATTCTAAAGGAAATGGTGTTTTTCAAGGTCATATTTCTACTCTAAATAATGGTGGATTTGCTTCAGTGAGGTTTAATAGTGGTAGAGTAATTACAAAAAACAAAAAAGATTTAGTTATTAAAATAAAAGGAGATCAAAAAAAATATCAAATAAGAATTAAATCAAATAGAAATGACTTCCATTCCTACATAATGGATTTTATAACGTCCGGTGAGTGGGAGACAATTAAAATTCCATTGAAAAGTATGTATGCATCTTTTAGAGGTAGAAGATTAAATATGGATGATTTCGATAAAGATTATTTTGAACAAATTTCTATTCTTGTTGGTAACAAAAGAAATGAAAATTTTGAGCTTAGAATTAAAAGTGTTGAACTAAAATAAATTCAATAAGAATCATGAACAAAAATATTTTTGGAGAACCATTGATCACTTGTAGTACAAACCCAATGACCGGATACTTTAGAAATGGTTGTTGTGACACTGATAAATCTGATATTGGTCTTCACACAGTTTGTGTTGTTGTGACAAAAGAATTTTTAACATTTTCAAATCTAGTTGGGAATGATTTGTCAACACCAATGCTAAACTATGATTTTCCAGGCTTAAAAGAGGGAGATAGATGGTGTTTATGTGCCTTAAGATGGAAGCAAGCCTTTGAGAATGGTGTTGCTCCAAAAGTAATCTTGGAGGCAACCAATGAAAAGACACTAAAGTATATTAAAATCGAAGATTTAATTAAACATTCGTACAAAGAAAAATCAAGGAGAAGCTCCGATAATTAATAATTATTATGCATAATAAAGAATTAATTCAATTAATAGAAAAAAATTATTAATTTTGGATAAAACAAGTTCTTATCGAAACAACATATTTCCAATTAAATAGTTAATGAGCGCTTTACTATTTTATTTATCAGTCGCTCTTGTTATTTCCTTTATTTGTTCACTAACTGAAGCCGTTTTATTAAGCATACCGCAATCTTATCTTGCTTCCGTAAGAGATAATCAAAAGTGGGCAGGGTCACTGCTTAATTACAAAGAAGATATTGATAAACCTTTATCTGCAATTTTATCCCTTAACACCATAGCTCATACGGTAGGTGCTGCTGGAGTTGGAGTTGAAGCTGCTAAGTTATTTGGAGAAACATCAATAGGACTAGTATCTGCTATTTTAACTATTTTAATTCTTATTTTTTCTGAAATTATTCCGAAAACTATTGGCGCTAAATACAATAAGACATTTTCTTCATTTACTCTATACGCCATTAATGCAATGGTATTTATTACCTATCCTTTAGTGTTACTTTCAAATCAAATAACAAATTTATTCTCTAAAGATAAAGCTCAAGTAACTAGCAGAGATGAAATCGCTGCTTTAGCTAATATGGGATATAATGATGGTGTCTTTTCCATGCAAGAAAATAAGATAATTCAAAATATATTAAATCTTAAAAAGATTAAAGTAACGGAGATTATGACACCCAGAGTCGTTATTGTATCAGCTGATGAAAACTCTACCCTTGATGAATTCAAAAAAAATAAAGAATTCTTAAATTTCTCCAGAATTCCAGTTTATCTAAATGATGATGAGAAAATAACAGGTTACGTTTTCCTGCAAGACATATTAGAGAAAATAACTGAAGACAAAAGTAAAAACGAGTCATTGACCGCATTTAAAAGAAATATTCTAACATATCCTAATACTGTTAACTTATTTGCTTTATTTAATCATTTAATCCAAAAAAAGGAACATATCGCCATTATTGTAGATGAGTACGGAGGTTTAGATGGAATAGTAACAATGGAGGATATTATTGAAACTCTTATTGGTATTGAAATTATCGATGAAAAAGACCAAGTGGTTGATCTACAGAAGTATGCCAAGGAAAAATGGAAAAAGAAAGTCGATAATCAGAAAAGAAAAAAATCTTTAAGCATTTAGCTAACAAACTAAGTTTTAAATCCAAAAAATTATTCCTTTGGTAAAGAAAAAATTTACTTGGCAATTTAATGGTTATGACTCTTTAAAAATTGCTGAACATCAGATGAATCACCTCAAAGAATTTTTTGAAAGAGAAAAAATTGAAATTTTAGATATTGGCAGTAAGAACATAAATGAATTTGTTTCTATCTCATTTGTAATAGCTGATGAAAAGTTTGAAGAAACTATTAAAAATGCTCTTAAACCACACTTTATATCAAAGGATTAACAGCTTAGATAATTTTCTGATCAATTAGAGACTGAAAGCTTTCAATAAGAGTTTGCTTCAAAGGTCTAAAGTTTATACCTAGCTCTTTTTGTATTTTATTATTATTTGCTCTAAAATCCTGATTAAAATTATTTCTGATATATTTTCTTGTGAGTGCCTTATTTAGTAGAGGTCCTATCAATAATACTAGCCATTTTGGTAATGGTCTTTTGGGTATAGGGAAAGAATCTCCAAATTCAGAATTCAATAATTTAGATATTTCTAAAAAACTTGTATTGTAAGCACTTGTTATATATCTACCACTAGCATTTTTATTAAATGCAGCCTCATAGTGCGCATCAGCAACATCTCGAACATCAACAACACCAATGGGCATTTTAGGTACACCGATTTTAAAGGTTCCATCTCCTATTTGTTTTAAAAGATTGATACTCTCAGATGTGGTTTGTGTTGCATTTGGAAATGGGCCTAAAACTAAGCTAGGGTTTATAACAACTAATTCCCATTTACTCTGTTTTTTATATAAACTCCAAGCTTCCTTTTCTGCTAATGTTTTTGAATATGAATATGGCTGATAGTTAACCGATGCTGTTTTATTCCAAACTAGTTCCGTGATTTCATTATTAATTAAATTTTTGCATTCAGATGCATCTGTATACATTGCGGCAACACTGCTTGTTAACACAATTTTTTTTATGGAATCTACTTTATCGGCTGATGAGAAGACATTCTTTGTTCCATCAAGTGCTGGATTGATTAGTTCTTTAATAGAATCTTTAATTTCCAATTTAAATGGGGAAGCAGTATGAAAAATAATTGAGCAATTTCTCATTGCTTCATCAAAAGAGTTTTTTTCAATTAAATCTGCTGAGAAGAATTTAATATTTCCTTTATATTTTTTTCCGTACTCTAAAAGATGATTAATTTTTTCTTTGTTATGTATATCTCTTACTGTAGCATGAACAGTATGTCCTTCAATTAATAACTTTTTTACAATCCAGCTTGCTAGATAGCCGTTAGCACCTGTTACTAAAACAGTATTTTGTTTTGAATTCATTTTGTGTTGAAAGATTTACAAAATTAAAAAAGCAATTTCTAATATCTCTATATTGAGTTGCTAGATTGTCTTTTTTTAATTTTTATATATTTCCTTTTAAGATTTCTTTTATTTGAGAATTCTCTCTTTACTAGATCATTTAAAATCTCTTTATTTTGAGATCTTTTTTTTCTAGCTAAATAAGATTTGAACATTCTTAATACTCTCATATTTACATAACGTAAATTATTGAATATTATTACTTTTGAGAAAACTATTAAATATATAAATTGAAAGCAATTGTTATTGGAGCAACCGGAGCAACGGGAAGAGAATTAATTAAAATACTTTTACAAAGGTCAGAAGTGAAGCATATACTTGTTTTCACTAGAAAAAAGTTAGATGTATCAAGTCCTAAGTTAGATGTTCAAGTAATCAATTTTGCAGAAATTGATAAATACAGTAGTATCATTAATGGAGATATTCTGTTCTCTGCACTTGGAACAACTTTAAAAGATGCAAAGAGTAAAACAAAACAATTTGAAGTTGATTATACATATCAGTATAATCTAGCCAAGATTTCATCTGAAAATAATGTAAAAACACTGTCATTAGTTTCTTCCTCTGGGGCAAATGAAAATTCTTTGTTTTTTTATCCCAAAATCAAAGGATTGCTTGAGAGTTCAGTCAAACAACTGAGCTTTGAAAATATTCAAATTTATCAGCCTCCTTTCCTCATAAGACAGTCAGATGTAATGAGGAGTAATGAAAAAATAGGGATTTTTATATTTAAAGCTCTAAATTCAGTTGGTATACTTAACTCTTTAAAGCCATTGCCTGTATCAAGATTGGCTGAAAAGATGGTTGATGAGGCTCTTAAAAAACATCCCAAAAGAGTTATGATATTTGAAAATAAAGATATTATTAACTAGTTTAAAAGGCATATTTTAGCTCTAAATTAAATGTAAAAACTTAAAATTAACTTTAAGTTTATGTAACATTAAAATAACTTTTTTTTCGGACAGATTATTTAAAATTGAAGTGTTAATTAAAAAGTTAATTTTGCAAAATATTCTTGTTATAAATTCGGATATCAGTTCAGGTTCCAACATTTTTTCAAATTTTACAAAAAAGGAAATTAATATTAGCACACTGGATAATCATGATTTTAATCTTTCTGTTGATTTAGTATTGTTTTATGTCTCAAATAATGATACAGAAATCGACTATAGTAAACTAAACCAAGTTAAATACAAAGGATTATTTTTTGTGTCAAATAAAAAGGTTGAGCTTGAAAAAAGTATGTATTTATTTTCTTTTGGTTGTTTGGACATAATTGAGACAATGGGTTTAAATAATAAAGTTTTTGAAAAAAAAATATTTAATACTCTAGATGCTTTTTCTAAAAAAAGAGAGAATAAGTATACCTACAAAAACTTTTTAGTTAACAATGAATTGAAGCAGATTAGCTTTATGCAAACATTACTCGATTTAACAAAAACTGAGTATAGAGTATTGAGGTTCTTAATTTACAGTAACGAGAAAATAATTAGCAAGGATCGATTGGAATTAGAAATTTGGGGGAGGCCATTAAAAAAAGAAAGTAGACTCCTCTCAAATCATATAAAAAACCTTCGAAAAAAAATAAATCAAGAGTGCATTAAAACTATTCCTGGCATGGGATATATCTTTATTTCAAAAGATAATCACTAATTTTCTTCATAGTTTGCTCTGTGTTTAATACTCTTTTAACTTCACTTTCTTTTTTGTAGTTGTCAAACCAAATCTTGATAATTTCTATAACTCCTGGATAATATGTGTTCAAATCGTTTAGATTTTGGACATTTTTATAAAGGCTTGAAGAACTATGTATTAGCACAACTTTATTATCTTCTTCATCATTATCTATTGTTTCAATCATACAAATTACTCTTCCGCTTAATGTATCACCAGAGCTAATTCTATTACCTATCAACACAGCGTCCAAATAGTCATTATCTTGTTGTTTTGATGAATTAATTATAAAACCGTAATTAAAAGGATAGTTTAAATAATCAATAATTCTAACTTTGTTTTCAACGGAATCACAAACAATAGCTCCTTTTTTATATTCATATTTAATAGTAGATCCTGATTCGATTTCTACTAAGACATCCATTTCTGTTTGAGAAAAGCTGAGTGTAGAAATTAATTTAAAAACTAAAATTAACTGCTTTATTTTCATTTTATCAAATTATATATGTTAACTTTTCTTCCTAAAATATCAAACTTAAGAGGTTTTATGTTTTGATTTTTTAAAAAAAAATCCGAGGATGAAGTACAGTTCGTACTAAAATAATGCTGAGAGTCAATTGATCCATTTGCAACTGTCCAATTATTTGCAGACCAAATAGGATCATCAACATTAACACAAAATAGAGAAGGATTATCTTTTATGTTAAAATCAGTAATATTATAATTATTCCCATTTCTTAGGTCTAAATAATTTAGATTAGGGTTTTTGTCGCAACCCAGTTCAGTAATTGGATTTTTAGTTAGGTCAAGGCTGTACACGAGATTGTTTTCAATATCAAAGCTGGATAATAATAAGTTGTTTGAAAGATCAATGGCTGAAATTAAATTACTTTCGCAATCTAACCTGTATATCAAAGGGTTGTTAGAAACATCAATACTATTTAGCTGATTTAGTTCACAATCTAAAAAGCGTAACATAGGATTATTGCTCAAATTTAGAGAAAAAAGTTGGTTTAATTCACAATCAAGAATCTCTAGCTTTGTATTATTAGAAATATCAAGGCTCTGCAATATATTTACTCTGCAAATTAGTTCTTCTAAAGACTGCAGTTCAGAAATATCCACATAATTAATTAGGTTGTCTTCAAAGTTTAAAAATCTTAAGGAGTCATTGTTCAAAAAACCTATGTTTACTAAGTTATTAGACCTTAAATGCACATATCTGATATTAATGTTTGTTGAAAAATCAATATCAGTAATATTGTTTGACCAAATTTCAAAATGAAGCAATGAAGATAATCCAGTAATTTTAATGCTATCTAGACCGTTTAAATTGCCAACAATTTTAATTAGATTTATGTTACTTGAAAAATCAACATAATTTAAAAAGTTACCAATAAATGAGATTTCTTTTAAATTACTGAAATTTTCAATTCCCTCTAAAGAATATATTGATTTAAAATCAATATTTATTTGTGAAACAGTATCAATACTAGAAATAGAAACAGAATCATCTAACACGGAATCAAGACCAAGTAAAATTAATTCACTTTCAAAATTATCATCAGGAATATAAACATTTTGTGCATTTACATTAACTGAAAGAAAAATAAAAAAGAATAAATACCTCATTATCCAATGAGATATTGCAGCCCAATTCTTATTTCGTTTTTACTAGGAAGGTTTTGGTTAGGATAATAATTTTTTCTAAACTGAATCTTTAGAACATTCATATGTTCATTAAATCTATAGTTATATCCAATACTGAAAGTTTCCTCTTGTATTCCAGGAGCTGGATTATTGCCTGAAACTCCATTTATATCAGTTTGATCATATCTAAAAGCAATGACAGAATTATATTTTTTGAATAAATAATTTCCCTCAATAAGAAAACCTAATGTTTCTGTTTTTGAGGGTATTCTTGAGTTCCAATCGTATTCAATTTTATGGCCCTCACATAAAAAACTAAACCCCTTGTACATACTAGCAAAATCAAATTGATAAGATCTTTTAGTACCGTTAATTTTATAAAAAATAACCTCGTCATATATGTCTGTTTCTTCTTTTTTGGAAGTTCTAAAGCTAGTGCCTAATGAAAAAATAGGTACACTTGATTGAGCTAGATCAAAAGCTCTATATTTCATTTTAGTGGGGTATGCGATCTCTACTCTACTTACATATTCTAAATTACCACTGTTATCATTGTCAGAAACTAAGTCTTTTTCACCGTCTATTATTGAACCAAATAGCTGAATCTTTCCTGAATACAAGGACTTTTTAAGATGAAGTCCAATATCTCTTCTGTGTTGTCCTTCATCTATAATTTGCGCTCTTTTTAGCCATGGTTGATAAATTATTGCGATTTTACTATGTCGAGAAAATGGTATTTTAGTAAAACCAACAGTTGTCTCTATAAATGAATCATATGTAACATATGCATCCAAAACAGGTTGCTCGCTGTCTTTTAATTTCGCAAAATCTAGATGAAGCTCATATTCTATCTTTCTTTTATTACTACTGCCTTCTAACTTGATTCTTGCATCTTTCAGCTTAAATAGGTTTTTTTCTGCTTTAGCGTTTGTTTCTAAAGAGTTTTCAGGATACCATCTATATTTATAATATGTTGTTATATTACCTCTTATCTCAATATTATCATAACCCTTGTTTAATGTATACTGAGCAATTACAAATATTGGTGAAAAAATAAATACAAGAACAAGCAGTTTTTTCATTTGAGTTTAGGAATATTATAAAAATATATTTTGGAAAGTTTATCAGAGGAAATTAGCATTTGATTTTTGTGAAAGCAAATTCCCTCTGCTCCAATCAAATTTAAATTATACTTTCTAAATAATTTAAAGTCTTTAGTATAAACATATATACAGTGATCTTGCTCGCTAAGTATCCAAAAATGATTTTTGTAAAAACTAATATCAGATGCTTCATTAATTTCAAGAATTATTTCATTGGAAACTGTGTGATTTTTTTTGTCAATAACAAAAATCATACATGGATTTTTTTCAGTTATAACAAAAATATTATCTTGATCAAAAGTAACTCCTTCAAACCCCCTGTTTAGTCTTCCGTTATAATTTATTGTTAGAGTTTTAATAAGTTTTAAGCTATCAATAGAGTATGTTAGCAACTTTCTAGACCTTTCCTCGACTAAATAAAATATGTTTTTTTCAACAGCAACTCCCTCAAAATCTTCTCCATAAATCCCAAGTGGAACAACCTTTTTAGTATTTAGATCGAGAGAGACAACTGAGCCATCATCATTGGAAATAATGCACGTATTATCATAGCAAGAAATTCCAGAACATTCACCCCTTAACAAATTGAAAGTATTGACAGGCTTTAAATTACCATCATTGATAAATAAAGCTGTAAAAAAAATAAAGAATAGATTCATTTTAAAAACTTAATGTCCAATTACTCATCCAACCATCTCCATATTCTTCACCACAACCAGTACCTGGATTTGTAAACCATGATGAAACCTTGTCCTCAATCCCAACTAAAGAAGGATCCGCAATTGAAGGCGTATGTTGATGGCTAACTGCACAGTTGTTAATTGATAAATTTGTAAATAAAATCTCATCATTTACAACTGATAGGTTACAGTAAGTTCCAGTTATTTCAATTCCCAAAGCAAAGTTATTAATGAGGATATTATTTAACAATCCTTTAGAGTTGCTTCTAAATCTAATTGCTGACTCTTCGCCAAAACCAATAATTGTAACGTTATTTAAATTAATGTTGGTAACGGGAGTAACTTCTGGACTGGTTTCATCATTGTCAATTTGTATGGCCTCATCAGAGCCAACCTCATCAATTTGTTCAATATACCAATTGTTTCCAGAACCTTGCCATCCATATTCTAAATCAACACAGTCCTGGTCGATATGTGTAACAACTAAGTGGTTGACATCAACATTACCTCCATTAATTTTTAAACCATCATTTTTACAATTATAAATTTGTACAAAATCTACATCTGTTTCTGAGCCGACTGCATTCAAATTAAGCCCATTTGAGTTAAATCCATTTTCCAATTCCTCTCCACAATATTTTATAATTACATAGTTTAAAACACCAGAATTATCTTGTGGATTATTGCCACCGTAATAGCCAGTATTTTCAAGACCCTGAGAAGAGCCTCCATTTTTGTTAGTTGGTGCGTTTCCGTTTATGTGCAAGCCAGACCAAGATTCTGGCTGCATATCTTCATGAGTAAATATTATAGGCTGATCAGCAGTTCCGTTAGCAATTATTTGACCTCCTTGTCTTACTGATAAATAAGTTGGCTTAGAGTATGGAATTGCTGTTATTGTAGCTCCAGATTCAATTGTTAAGGTTACTCCGGCGCTAATATGAGTGTTACCTCTTAATTTATAACACTCATTTGCTGAAATAGTATAATTCTCATTAATTTCTCCAGTGATAACTTTGCAACCACCTTCTTCAAAAATGAAGCTTTGTGACGTACTATTACTAATTATTTCTGTTTCTTCTTTAAGGCATGAAGAATGAAGTAGTATTAAAAAAGTGATTGAGTAATATAATTTATTAATCATGCGCTAAAGAAAAAATAATAAAACACAACTAACATCAAACAAATATTAAATAATCGTATCATTTGTGTAAATAAATAGTCCCGCTAACATCAAACCTCTTACCACTAAAACCTTCAAGAATAATATAATAAACATAGTGTCCTGTAACAGCTCCACCACCGTCCCAACCAGTTGATTTATTTGATTGATAAAATAAGTTTCCAAGGCGATCATAAATTTCCAGTGAATAATTTTTGTGACCTATTGCAATTGGAGCAAAAATGTCATTTATAAAATCACCATTTGGAGAAAAAGAATTTGGTATTTCATAGTAAAGTTTTGGGTAGACATTAATTGACACAGTCATTGTATCTTTGCAATTAAATTGGTTTTCAACAAATTGAGTAATTGTGTAGATACCTGTGTCTTCTAATGTTCTAAAAATTTGTATTGTATCTTCGTTAACTAATTCTCCATTAAGATCCCAAGAAATTGAGGTGTAATTTTTAGCAATATTTGTTATAGTTAGTATGTCATTTTCAAAAAAACTATTATCATTATCTACTAATATAAAACCTGATTTCACTTCAGGATATAAATCAATGGATGTAGTTTGATTAGTAAAATTAGATTCACAGCCATTCCCATCTTGAATGCTAATTAATTTATATACTCCTTCAGTATTTGATAGTGTGTCATATAAAAAACCATTTAAACTTACATCTGTAGTATCGTCATTAATTAAATATGTTATTGACAAGGGTACAGTTGTACTATCTACTTCAATGTAAACATTTAAAGAAGTATCTAAATTACAAACAGATCCACCACCAAAAATTGATGCGTTTGGATTATCATATATTATAAAAGGTGTAGGAAAATTTATTTGTTTTTCACATCCATCAGAATCAACAATTCTATCCCACAAAATAGTGTCAGAATTGGATAAATTGATAAATGGATTATTAATTCCGTCGAAAGAAACGCTATATTCGGCACCTTGATATTCATAATAAATTAAGTATGGATAGCTAGAGCCAGAAACATTTACCAAAATATCAAATTGTTCTCCTTCACACAAAGTGTCGTTCGGAAAGCCCAAGCTGTATGTTAATTCATTTTTAATATCTTTAATTTCAATTAAACTATCTAACTGACAGTTATTTTTATCTTCAACTTGAAAATTATATAAACCGCTTTTTAAGTTGTTTAAACTTAATACAGTAGCGGAATATCCGTTTGGTCCAGTCCAATTAAAGTTGTAAGGTAGTATACCACCTGAAATAAATAATGATAAGCTGCCAGAACTGTCTTGATAGCAAGTATTATCTGTAATGTTATTGATTGAAATCTCTATTTCTTGAGGATTGATAATTTGTATTATTTGCGTGTCTTTGCATCCCATGCTATCAATAACGCTAACTTGATATGTTCCAGCAAGAATTGAGTCAAGACTATTGCCACTGAAAAGTATTTGATATGAAAAGTTTGAATTAATCACTGAAGCATTTACGCTTCCATAGCTTCCATAGCACAATGGTTGGTTGATTGTTAAACTAAGCTCGGGATTAGATAAAATTATGAATGTATCTGTTTTTGAAGAAAAGCAACCATTATTGTCAATATATTCATATTTTAAAATGTTAGTTCCGGTAATGTAAATTTGAGGATTGATTTGAGTTACACTGCTACCATTAATTGAGTAATTACCTCCTATAGGTGTCGCAAAATTAAGAGAAATTTCCTCGGCATTTTTACAAATGAATTCTTCAGATAAATTTAAGTTAATAACAGGATTATCGTAAATCATAAAATTATCGCTCTGGTATGAGGCACATCCATAGGAGTTGATATAAGTATAACCTATTGTATAATTTCCTGCAGAATAGATATTTGGGGCTATCATGGTTATTGTATCACCATTTAAAACATAAAAACCACCTACTGGTTGTCCTTGGTTTAAATTTAAAGCGCTATCACTTTTACATAAATCATTAATTGGGTTTAATTGAACAATAGTGGTCGGATTAATATTGAATGTTGTACTTGAAGAGTCAATGCAGCCAAATGAGTTGGTAAAAATATATTCAATATTATGCGTTCCTTGCCCTAGTAAGCTAGTATTGATAAAGCTACTAACTAAATTATTAATTTTATAAATACCTCCTGCAGGTTGTCCAGAAGATAAAATTATGCTTGGATCATTTTCACACATATCACTTACAGGAGCTATTGTTACATTCGTAGATACGATATTTGTAACCAAGATTCCTGAAGATGAGCCGGAACAGCCGGCGTTATCAGTTAAGTTTGTAATATGATATATATTACTAGTGTCACTGTTTATAATGATTGTTGAGTTAGAATTAAAATTATTGTATGATACTATTGTATCAAGACTTACTAAATCAAAACTAAGAGGGTATGAACCATTTATATTTAATGGTGAAACACTTGTGTCTTGACCATAACATAAATTTAAAGTATCGTCATGAAGATTAACACTTGGTACGGGATTTATTACTACGTTAACTGTGTTATTGCTTAAAGTTAAAATATTTCCTCCGTTACCTTGATCCGAGACGTAATAAAGAGAAAAAGTAGAATTATTATTAATTAAAAAGCTGAAATTGTTTGTACCTGAGTTGAGGTTTGCTGTGAAAGGAGGGAAGCTGAATGCAGCTGTAAAGGGGCCAGCACCTCCAACAATATCAATTGTTAATGTAACTGAATCAGAGCCACATAAATTGTAAGCTGAAGAAGAGAAGTTAGCGACTTGTGAAAAAGAGTTGAGATTAATAGTCAGAAAAATAAAAAAAATGAGATTTTTTATCACGATCAAACATAATCACAGATTGTTTTCATAGGAGCAAAATAAACTTAATTTATAGTAAACACTTTGTAAATTTTATTTACAATTTAATAAAATTACGAATGATGATTTGACATATGTTTTTATTTTTTTTACTTTTTTATTTTTATGAAATACACATTAATTATGTTCCTTTTGGTATTAAATTTACCTATTCACAGCCAAACTCTAATATTTAATGAAGTATTAGCTTCTAATGATTCGCTGATGACTGATTCATTTGGAGATTATGATGACTGGCTAGAGATTCACAATACTACAAATACTGCAATTAACCTTAACGGATATAAACTTTATGATGATCCAAACATAACAGCTTGGTTTTTCCCTGATACTGTTATAGAGCCTTTTGGTTACATAGTTATTTGGACAGATGACCAATTATTTCAAAATACTAATGGGTGGAATAGTGATATGCATGCAAATTTTAAAATTGATAAAGACGGTGAAACAGTTTATTTTAAGGATCCAAGCGGAAATTTAATTGATACCATCTCTTGGAGTAACTTGCCAACAGATACGGCTTGGGCAAGGATACCAAATGCAACTGGACCTTTTACTTTGACTACCAACTATACATTTGGTTCCAACAATACTCCTCCTGTTTCTTCAAATACATTTGAGACTCAGATTCAAACACATCTTTTTCCAAATCCCTCAAAAGGATTGGTATTCTTTAATATCGATTTTGCTGATTTAGAAATATATGACTCATTAGGTAATCTAGTCTACAAAGAAGAAAATTTCTCGTTGTCTCAATTAGATTTAACTTTTTTGAAAAGAGGGAATTATTTCTTAAAGTTTACAAATAAAGAGAGAACAACAGTAACAAAATTGATAAAAACATAGACTTGTTAATAAATTGTATGAATAATTTACATTTTAATAAAGGCTAATTATTGAATGATTTAGAGTAATTTTTCAATTGATAAATATGTTTGTTGGATTAAAAATTAAATCTAACATGAAAACAAAATTTATCAAAGCCATTTTTATTTCATTGGCTATTTTATCAACAAATGCATTCTCACAAAGTAATATAGTAAACCAGAGTTTTGAAGGAAATTCTGGCACATGGAATTATAGTTCCTTACCTGGATCATATACCGTATACAACCCAGCAACAGATATTTGGGGGATATGTGGGACAAGCTACAGTTCAATAACACATAGCACACCACAGACATATTCGCAAGGAAGTGTGGTTGCACCTTTTCATACTTCAATTTCTACCGCATCAGACGGTAATCATTACTGGGGTGTCAGAGATGTAATAAATCCATATTCAGATACTGTTTGGACAAGCGGAGGTTTAAGAGACTCTACAACATTGCCTCAAAATGTTCAAACTCCAATACCAGCTTTTGGAGGTGCTTTTTGGCATACAATAGATTTTGATCCTGTACCTGTACCTGTTGGTTCTCCTTTTGATATAAAATTAGCATTTGATTACTTCATTAATCAATATGATTCTGGCGACAGGTTAGGTTATCAAGTTGCTTTTGATAATGGTACAGATTGGGATTCAATGACTGTACTTGTTGAGGGTTTTGTACCCGGAAATACAAGTCCAATGTGGCAGACATTTGAAATAACAGTTCCAGATAGTTCTGGAGGAGCTCCAGTTACTCATGTTAGACTAAGAGTTGGAGCTACACAAAATGGAGATAATGACCATGGTGCTTTTGATAATTTTAGAGTTTTCTTAGATATAGGAGATTTAACACCTCCAACTATCACTAGTGTTTCTGCAGTAAGTGCAAATACAATTGTATGTGCATTATCTGAACCTGTGACTAATGCGTCAGTTAGTTCCTTTTCAGGAGTAAATGTTTCAAGTATTTCGACAAATGCAAATTCTGATACAATTACATTATCATTATCTAATGCATTAAGTCCAGGAATATACACTGATATTTTTGCAAGTGGGTTAATTGACTTGGCAGGAAATGTAATGGTCAATGACACTATATCATTGGTTTTTAATGATTTATCATTAACCAGTGGATTCACTATAACAGAAATTATGTTCAATGATCCAGGAAATTATGATAATTTAGAATTTTTAGAGCTTCACAACAACTCATCAGTTGACATTCAGCTAGGTGGATTAGAGATTATTGATGGAATAACATTCACTTTCCCAGAATATAATTTACAAGCAAATTCTTTTGCTATTTTAGCAAAAACAGCATTTACAGGAACATCTCCATGTAACACTTATACTTATGGATGTGGTTTTCAAACATTTTATGGTTTTGCTCCTGATCTGCAATGGAGTTCAGGTAGTTTAAAAAATAGCGGAGAAGAAATTGTTATTGTAAATACACTTGGAGATACAACATTATTTTTTGATTATGACGACGGATGGGCTAGTGGAGGAGCTGATGGAACAGGTTACTCGCTTGTCCTTTGTGATCCTTCCGCTGATATTAACACAGGAAGTAATTGGTCACTTCCTACTGTATTGTCGACACCCAGTTGTTCAGCTTGTTTATCAGGACTAGGTTTGTCAAGTGCTACTATATTTTCTCATCCAAACGATTCTTGTCCTACTGTTGATTTACAAGCACCTTTAGCTATGGGTTATTATATCAATAGTGGTACATCAATAGGAGTTTATTTTAATGAAGGGGTTCTTTTACCTAGTATAACAAACTTTTCTGTTACAGGTTCAATCGTATCTTCAGTTCAGTTAGTAGGAACTGATACTCTTGAAATCACATTAGCATCAACCATGCAAGTTGGTATAACAAATACACTAACATTACATGCAATATCTGATTACTCAGGTAACTTATCTGATACATCATCTTATGCCTTGTTATTTAATGATCAAATTGCTAACTTGGTAATTACTGAAATTAACTACAACGATCCAGGGATATATGATAATACTGAGTTCTTAGAAATTTTCAATAATCACAATGACACTGTCCCTTTAGGCGGTCTTTCATTTTCAAGTGGTGTTACCTTTGATTTTCCTGAAGCTTTTCTAGCTCCCGGAGATTATTTTATTGTTGCTAAACCACCATACACTGGAAGTAGCAACTCATGTAATACTTTGCCAGCTGGATGTGGCTTTGAAAATGCGTTTGGATATGCACCTGATGCAGAGTTTTCTGGAAGTTTAAGTAATTCTGGAGAAACCTTAGAAATAGTTAATTCAATAGGAAATCAAATTGATATTGTAAGCTATGACGATTCTTGGCTTTCTGGAGTAACTGATGGTTCAGGTCCATCTTTATCACTCTGTAACATAAATGGAGATAATAATATCGAATCTTCTTGGGTTGCTTCAACCGATACTGTAAACTTAGCATGCGGAACATGCCCAGGTACTCTTGTTGCTGCAGCAAATCCAATTCTTATTGCAAATCCAAATTATGGTGAGCAATCTTGTGTAGGTCCGATAGGATGTACTTCAAGTGATATAATAATATCTGAGGGAGCAACTTCA
>CENJ01017603.1_pt1 | contig 19023 bp, 14 predicted proteins | sample 356161 | NCBI WGS metagenome assembly CENJ01 (sample SAMEA2619531, study PRJEB7988) | marine metagenome | biome: marine biome (ENVO:00000447); feature: surface water layer (ENVO:00002042); material: "saline water (ENVO:00002010), including plankton (ENVO:xxxxxxxx)" | depth 5 m
TATTATTAGCTTCGCCCACAGTCTTACCAGTAGGTTTCGTTTGATGAATGAGTTTATCATTACCAACTGTTACCATAATCTGACCATTAGAACCAGTTGCTTGATTACTGTATGAAGTATCGAAAAAGTAATCTCCAGGTTTGTCGATAAAGATTTTCCAACGCATCTTCAAAGGTTGGTCAACGTTAATGTGCCTTGGAATAGACCCTCGACGTGAAGGCGGTATTATTTTGGTCTCGCCATTCATGGAGACAGTATTGTTGAAATCAAGGGAATACCCACCAGCATTAAGCTCAGCTGCCAACCCTCTTTCAATTTGAGGTTTGTCATCGAATTCCATAACCACGACAGCAACATACTGATTCATCGGTTTATCTGGTAATGCAATGGTGATTTTAGCTTGATTGAAATCAAAGTTTAATGGCTCTTTTTGTTTGTCTGCCAAAAGATAAATTTTACGAGGTTGGTCAACAATTCCTGATACTTTTAATTTTTTATTCAAAGGCCAATTGAAAAGGTGGAGAAAAGTTTTGTGTGTGCCTTCACCAGTTAACTTGTAAGTCATCAGTCCCCAATCATGTTGGTCATTGGGTAGATCAAAGGCCCCACTGCCATAAATGGCCTCACCATTGGTTTTAAGCCAATCACCCATTGCTTTAAGTCTGGTTTCAATTTCATAAGGTACCTCGCCATTTGCACGAGGACCAATATTGAGCATAAAATTCCCATTTAGGCCGACATTCCCGATCAATGATCGCAATAAGGTACTGGTAGATTTCCATTGGTTTTCTGTTGCGTGAAAACCCCAAGAATGTGCTACTGTCGCTGGAGTCTGCCATGGGTATTCCAACTTATTTTTCCCCAATTGGTTATCACCTAAAGTTCTGAAGTCAACATCACTATCTTCCTCAACCGAAAGCCCCAATCTAGAGTTAATTAAACAATCTGGTTGTAGTTCGCGAATCAATTCTTTGATTTGCACCAATTGTTCCTTGCTAACCACCGTTTCGGAATGATGAAACCACATATCAAACCAAATCATCCCGATATCTTCATATTGCGTTAACAACTCTCTCATTTGAGGGATTACTTTTTCTTGCCAATACCCATCATATGCCTCTTGATCAATACCGTAAATTTCTTTGGTATGATCCCACCCGTCAGGATGTTCCCAATCCACCCAATGAGAATAATAAAGTCCCATTTTTAAACCATGTTTTTTACAGGCGGCTGAAAGCTCTTTAATAATGTCTCTTTTTGGTTTGCTATGTTCATATATGTTATAATCATTAGATGCACTATTCCACAAAGCAAAACCATCGTGGTGTTTGGCCGTAATAGTAACGTATTTCATTCCGGCTTCTTTGGCAAGTATAACCCATTCCTCAGGATTGATTTTATCCCAATCAAATCGATCAGTTAGCTTTAAATATTCCTCTTTGGCAATACGATTTCGGTATTGAATCCACTCGGCATAATCATTTCCATAGCGCAACTTCTCTCCCTTCCAATAACCTTCAGCACCACTGTAAAGTCCCCAGTGGATAAACATTCCAAAACGATCGTGAACGAACCACTCTGCTCTTTTTCCCGTGTATTTTTGAGCCAAAACACCTAAAGGAATTAGAAAAAAAAGAACCATTAAAAATTTATTCATTAAACTCTAGTTAATTTAATTGGGTAGGTTTTATTAGAATTCCATTGGGGTACATATATGTTATTTTCATTATCCAAACAAACATCATGGGGATTTAAAAAGGTTTTTTTATCATAAATAGGTGGCGTCAAAACACGGTTTTGGTATTGGGGTTTATTTCCACCAGGAAGAGAAATTACCTTGTTATTTTTATCTAAAACTGCTACCATCCCATCAAAAGAGTCCCAGGCATTGGTTATAATTACTGCAAAATAAATTAAATCCCCCTTAATCACTGGGCGACAAACATAACAACCCGGTAGCTTGATTGTTTCGAGATGCTGACCATCCATGGTAAACCGCTTAAATTCATTGGCACTTCTTGAGGTGATTAAAAGCGTTGGATTTTGGCGATCTCTTTGATCGACCGTAATACCATGACAGCATTCAAACTGATCTTTTCCCTTTCCGTGTCCACCAAAGTGACGGATGTAATTTCCCTCAGCGTCATACTGAATGATAAAATCCATTCCATAACCATCGGCAATATAAATATCACCATTGGGTGCAACCGCTGTTTCTGTAGGCTTAAATTTTTTAGATTCCTCATAAGCTAATATTTCGTTGGGAACATTAAAAGTCATTAATATGTCACCCTTGAGTGTGGTTTTACAAACTTTTTGGGTATCCGGATCAGTTATAAATAAAAATTCTTCTCCTCCCTCATCTACCAACGTCAATCCGTGAGCTCCCGGGAAATCTGTACCCCAGGCGTCAAGAATTTTCCCAGATCGATCGTAAATAAGTATATTGTTTTGGGGGTGGGTTGTGGTCATGATCAGTCGTTGATTTTTATCCATTACCATTTCATGACAGTCATTCACTGGATACTGGCTGGGGTCTTGTATACCCCACTTCTTATCAACTTTGTAAGTGAAATCACCATGTCCTACGATTGGATTTTCTTCGGCTTTGCCCGTTAAAATTCCAAAGACGGAATGGGAAGAGGAAATTGCTAGACCTGAGGCCACAGCAGTATTCCTAATAAATTTTCTTCGAGTAATCATTGGTTTATTTAATGGATCAGACTGATTTTTAGCCTGGATTAATTTCTATTTATTAAAAACACAATATAGCTTTTTTAGAAAAAATAAGGTATAAATCAAAACTAAATTAGGTTGATACTTGAATTTCTATTTTATTTGATAAATGAGTTTAATTAAAATTTAATTGAAAAAAACTGACATGAAACCTCGCTTTTTATTTTTCACTTTAGTCAATAAAATTTCTTTTTTAAAGAAAATAAACCTTACACAAACATATATTGCCGCTCTTTTATTTTTGTTTGTATTTTGCACAGATGATTCAAAACAAGAATTTGTGTTAAACGCAACTGATTTTCAAAAAACTATTGATGGTAAAGCTACTGACCTTTACCTTTTAAAAAATGATCAAATCGAAGTTTATGTCACCAACTATGGCGCTAGAATTGTTAGCCTCCTAACACCTGATCGCTTTGGTGCAATGGGTGATGTGGTTTTAGGCTTTAAAAGTATAAACGATTACCTCAGCGCAAAAGGACCTTATCATGGAGCTTTGATCGGTCGCTTTGGAAATCGTATTGCCAAAGGAAAATTTGAGTTGGACGGTGAAACCTATAATTTACCTATTAACAACAATGAAAATCACCTCCATGGTGGTCCAGAGGGTTTCAACAATCAGGTTTGGGAAGTCAAAGCAGCCGATAAGTCTTCCATTACCATGAACTATTTTTCAAAGGATGGCGAAATGGGCTATCCAGGAAATCTCGATGTGGAAGTAACCTATTCACTAAACAATGAAAATGAACTATTGATTGCTTACAAAGCGACTACAGATAAATCAACTCCAGTCAATTTAACTAATCACGCCTTTTTTAACCTTGCTGGTGAAGCTAATGGCACAATTAACGATCATATTTTAAAGTTGAATGCTGATAAATTTACACCTGTAGATAAAACCCTAATTCCACTCGGGGAATTAAGATCTGTCGAAGGAACCCCTTTTGATTTTAGGATACCCAAAGCAATCGGTCAAGATCTAAACCAACAGGAAACAAATACCCAAATGAAGTATGGTGGGGGCTATGACCATAACTTTGTGCTTAATAAAGAGACCGATGGAGGAATGAGTCTAGCAGCCTATGTGACGGACCCCAAAAGCGGGCGTAGGATGGATATCTTTACGGAGGAGCCTGGGATTCAATTTTATGGTGGTAATTTTATGGATGGTTCTGATGTTGGTAAATATGATAAGAAATTTCTTTACCGTGAGTCATTTGCTTTGGAAACACAGCATTTCCCTGATTCACCCAATCAATCTTCGTTTCCCAACACCATAATAACCCCAGGGGAGGTATATCAAACCAAGAGTATATATAAATTTACGGTAGCTGAATAAGTTTTAATTAAAAGCTTTTGCATCCAGTACAAGAGATTCTCCTGCATTCAAGCGAACAGGTATTTTTTTATCCATAAACTTGACGACAAAACGCCCTCCTTTGTCCGAAGTGATTTTGAGGGTGTGAGGCCTTCCCGATTTCCAATTAAGATCTACTGTGCAGGCTCCTTTGACCCTGACCCCTCTGAGATATCCCTCTGGCCAATCGTTAGGTAATGCAGGTAAAAGGTGAATTTCGTCTTCATTGGACTGAATCAACATTTCATTTATTGCCGCTGTTCCACCAAAATTTCCGTCAATTTGAAAAGGAGGGTGGTTGTCAAATAAATTTTTTAATGTACTTTTTTTCAATAGTGCATAGAGATTTTCCAAAGCTTTTTCACCATCATAAAAACGTGCGTATAAACCAATGATCCATGCCCTACTCCATCCGGTATGTCCTCCACCATTGGCTAGTCTTCTAACAACAGTCTTTTTGGCTGCTTCGAATAACTCAGGCTGGCTTGGGTTAATAGTACCAAAAGGATATACTCCTAGGAGGTGAGAAATATGACGATGTCCAGGTTCAAATTCATCAAAATCTTTGATCCACTCCTGGATAGTTCCATAAGCAGTAAAACGATATGGCGGTAATTTTTTTCTTACTGATTTGACTTTAGCGACCATTTTTTTGTCCATCCCCAAAAGATTCGCCGATTTGATGAAAATATCAAAAAGCATTTCAATGATCTGCTTGTCCACGGTTGGCGCATAGCTCAGTTCAACTTTTTTTCGACTATTGGGGTCGAAATAATGATTTTCAGGAGAAACTGAGGGGGATGAAACCCAATATCCCTCTGGGGAACGAACCAAATAATCTAAAACAAATTCGACTGCTCCTTTGATGGTTGGGTAAGCATCATTTTTTAGATAATCAAGGTCTTGAGTATATTCGTAGTGTCGGTATAAGGGAAAAGTCATCCATGCTCCGTTAAGCGGGGTAATTCCATGAATACCGTCCATCACACCAGTTTTGCCAAAAGGATCTGTTAAATGGTGCATCGTCCACCCTTTGGCACCATACATTTTCTTTGCGGTTGCTGTCCCGGGGACAGTCAATTGATTCATGAAGTTTACCAAGGGAGGTAAGGTCTCATGTAAGTGGGTCATTTCAGCAGGCCAATAATTCATTTGTAAATTAATATTGGCATGGAAATCAGCGTTCCAAGGCGCTTTAAAAAGATCATTCCAAATCCCTTGAAGATTGGCTGGTAATTTACCTGGTGATCTTGAGGATCCCATTAAGAGATACCGCCCAAATTGATAGTAAAGCCCTATAAAACCGTCGTCTTTCGAGTCTTGGTTTTGAATTAATGCCAAGCGTTGATCAGTCGCCAAATCTTCAAATTGATCCTCTCCTATTTTAATATCAACTCTTTCAAATAAGGAGCGGTGGTCTTTATCGTGATCGCGATATATTTGATCGTAATCTTTTTGACTGACCTTTGCTATCTTTTGTTGGGCAACTGCAAATGGTTCAATGCTGCGATCAAAGTTTAATTTTTCAATATTGTAATCTGTTTCTCCTGTAAAAACCAAAACAATCTCAGTAGCATCGGTAACATTTATTCTAGCACCATAGTCATTACTAAGAGTCTCAACCTTTCCATCAGTAGCATGTACTTGCAGTATCGCTGCATATCGCATATGCTCCCCACCTGGACCTTCTTTTTCGTTGGCTATGTCTATTATTTGTCCAGTGTAGTGAATACGATTTTCTTCATTTGAATAATGAATTTTAAAAGTACTGTCATTATATTTTACCCACCGATCCACATTGAGGTAATTGGTAGGATTAAAAGGTTCAATTTGATCCGCTGATGAAGGCAGGTTGATACCTCTAGCGAGTTTAAAACTAACAGCTGAGGGATTTGAGAAGTTGATCTTAACAACAATTACATCGTCAACTGCTGAGGAAAAAACTTTTTGAGTAGCAGTGGTTCTCCTGATCTGAAATTCAGAAGTGGCAACACCATTGTGAAGATTCAATTCGCGTTTGTATACACTGGGATATCTTCTGTTGTAAGAACTCAATCTTGATTGATAGGAATAATCAATGGTCAAATCTCCTAAAGTTTGGTAAGAACGAACTCCATTTGGGGTTCCAAGCATGTGTTTTTCAGCCATTGCCTCTGCCTTGACTACTTCACCGTCGAAGAGTGCCTGTCGGATTTTTTTTAAGTTTTTGAATGAATCCGGGTTATTATTATCAAACCGATGCCCTGCCCAGAGACTCTCTTCATTCAACTGAATTCGCTCCTGATCAAAATTACCAAAAACCATGGCACCCAATCGTCCATTTCCAATGGGTAATGCCTCGTACCAGTGACTTGCTGGCTGATTGTAAGTTAATTTGAATGTGTCTGTATTCTGCGCCTTGATAAGAATACTAAACAATAAAAAAAAGATAAATTTATATTTCATTACTCTGTTTTACAATGGTTACTATGATTCCATCGTTTACATTAAGGATTTGTCAATTGACAATAAGCTATCTGATTTTTAGTGTATCGGCTGTTGCGATAATACCTAAATCCAAAACTTCTTTTTGATCTTATTTTTTTACTTTTTTTATTAAGGCTAAAGTGGTTTTAACTTTATTTTCAAGTGCTTTAAAATCCTCATTGGCCAAAATATCTTTTGAGATTAGTTTTGATCCCATACCTACACAAACTACCCCAGCGTCAAACCATGCTTTTAAATTATCCTCTTCGGTACTCACTCCTCCAGTGGGCATGATACTCGTCCATGGTTGGGGTCCTTTGATCGCTTTCACAAACCCTGGACCATAAGTGCTTCCTGGAAATAGTTTTATTATTTCTCCCCCCAACTCTTCGGCTCTGGCAATTTCAGTTAATGAACCACATCCGGCAGACCAAAGCACTTTTCTTCTATTACAAACCACAACAATGTCTTCTCTTAAAACTGGAGTAACGATAAAATTAGCTCCCAATTGCATGTAAAGTGAGGCAGCTGCCGCATCGGTAACAGAACCTACGCCCAAAATCATCTCGGGTAACTCAGCCAGCGCATACTTGTTTAACTCCTCAAATATTTGGTGAGCAAAGTCACCCCTACTAGTAAATTCCAAGAGTCTCGCACCACCTTGGTAACAGGCTTTTAAGGTTTTTTTAGCGACCTCGATATCGCTGTGATAAAATAATGGCACCATACCAGTCTCTGCCATTTTTGTTGCTACTTCTAATCGATTAAATTTTGCCATAATTCAGTTATCTAGCGACTCGGCCACTTGCATCGCCGCCCATTAATTTTTCTACTTCTTCCACTGTGACCAGATTTGCATCTCCTTTAATGGTGTGCTTTAAGCACGAGGCTGCCACAGCATAATTAAGTGCATTTTGATCATCATCAGGATATTTTAACAAACCGTAAATCAACCCACCCATAAAGGAATCTCCTCCTCCAACACGATCAACGATATGAGTGATTTGATATTCAGGACTGGTATAAATATTTGTACCATCATATAAAATTCCCGCCCATGTATTGTGGGATGCAGATATAGAACCCCTTAGAGTAGTAATTACCTTTTTTGCTTTTGGAAATTTCTTCATCATTTGCTCACAAACGGACTGAAAGGCTTCAGCCTTAACTTGATCTCCTTGTGTGGTAATATCTAACCCTTCGGGCTTAATTCCAAAATGTTTTTCGGCATCTTCTTCATTACCTAAAATAACGTCGCAATAGGAGGTCAACTCAGTCATGATAGGTTCAGAAGGTTGACCATATTTCCATAGTTTAGCGCGATAGTTAAGATCTGTGGAAATTGTTATTCCTTTTTCGCTAGCAATCTTTACCGCTTCCAAACAGGCATCGGCAGCACCTTGAGAAATTGCAGGAGTAATTCCGGTCCAATGAAACCAACTGACACCATCAAAGACTGCGTCCCAATCCACCATTCCAGCACTAATTTCAGCCATAGCGGAATGGGCTCGATCATAAACCACCTTACTCCCTCTACTGACAGCTCCAGTTTCCAAAAAATAAATTCCCAAACGATCTCCTCCGTGAACAATGTGTTGGGTGCCGACCCCTCTTTTTCTCATTTCCATCATGGCACAGTCGCCAATGTCATTTTTGGGTAATCTGGTAACAAATTCAACGGGAACACCATAATTAGCAAGAGATACGGCGACGTTTGACTCTCCTCCACCATATATAACATCAAAACTATTGGCTTGAGAAAATCTTAAATTACTAGCAGGAGAAAGTCTTAACATGATCTCTCCGAAGGCTACTACTTTTTTCATTAATTTCTTAATTTAATTTTATTTAGGTTTTCTGTTATTGGGGCAAGCTCAATTAAATTAACCTGCCAAGTACTTTTGTCTTAAAACTGTTTGCTATAAGACCAATAAAATCTTGTGAAACAAATTACCGATTCTCAAAAATTTCAGGGTCAAAAATACGTTATTTTCTTGTTTAGCAAATCCCATTCTTAATAATCCAACTGGTAAAGGGTTTAAATGAAAAAGATAATGGCGCCAAAACATTGAATACAAGAAATGATTAGGAATTAAATTTTAGTTTATTATTCTTTTTCGTTATTTAATTTTTAAACACCAAAGAATTCGGGTAGCCACAAGCTTAGCTGAGGTATATAGGTTACCAAAAACAGCGACAATATCATAACCAAAAATAATGGAATCAATGGCTTGATAACTTTTGATATGGATGTTTTGGCAATACCCACTCCAACAAAGAGTACAGATCCTACAGGTGGCGTACAAAGACCAATACATAGGTTGAGCATCAATACAATACCAAAATGGGTGGGATCCATACCTAATGCAGTCACAATGGGAAGGAAAATTGGTGTGAAAATTAGTACCGCAGGGGTGGCGTCCATAAAAACACCAACAGCCAATAGGATTAAATTGATCATTAACAGAATTACAATTTTATTATCACTAATGGACAACAATGCATTACTAATATCCTGAGGGATATTTTCATACGAAAGCACCCATGACATACACATGGAAGCTCCGATCAATAACATTACAATGGCAGTGGTCTCAACGGATTCTAAAATCACCTTTGGCAAGTCATTCATTGACAATTCTTTATAATAAAAGGAAAGTAAGACCGTATATAGTACTGCAACAGCTGAAGCTTCTGTTGCAGTAAAAACACCTCCTATAATTCCACCAATTACGATTACTAAAAGGAGTAAACTTGGAAATGCATCAATAAACGCGACAAAAACTTCTTTTAAAGTAGCGCGTTTACCGACAGGGTAATTGTTCTTCTTTGCCCAAATCATTGCAACGATCATCATTAATAATCCAGTTAAAATTCCAGGAATATAACCCGCCAAAAACAAAGCAGCAATGGACACCCCACCACTGGCTAGGGAATAGACTATTAGGGTATTGCTCGGAGGAATCACCAGTCCGGTGGTTGAAGATGTTATATTTACTGCGGCTCCAAACTCTTTGGAGTAACCTTCTTTTTCCATCTCTGGGCCTAAAATAGTTCCCATTGCGGAGGCTGATGCCATTGCAGATCCTGCGATAGCTCCCATCAACATGGCAGAAACAATATTGATTAATGCAAGTCCACCGGGTAAAAAACCTACAAGTGTCTTGGCAAAAGAAATCAACCGATGAGCAATTCCCCCTTTACTCATTATCTGACCCGACAGTATAAAAAACGGTATGGCGAGTAGTGCAAAACTATCAAGGCCGGTAGCTATTCTTTGAGAAACAGTGGTAGCAGCAGCCGAGAAAGGCATCGCAACCATCAAAGTAAACATCGAAGAGGTGGCAATACACCAGGCTACAGGAACACCCATCATCAGCAAGACTAAAAAAGAAAGAACGAGGACTATTACGGGAAGAAATTCAATCATGACGGAGCTTCTTTAAATCTAAAATTTTGTAAAAAATAATTAGCAAGCCACTCAGAGGAATAACAGCATAAACTACTCCAAGGGGAATTTTAAGGGCAGGTGAGAGTTGCTCCAAAAATAGGGTGACATAAACCAGTCGCAGTCCACCGACTAGCATTCCAAAAAGAGCAAAACTTAAAACAATGAGATTGATAATTACTTTAACTCTTTTTTGATTGACTGGACTAAATTTTTCAGAAAAATAAGTGATCGCAACATGATTTCCTTTCCCCGCAACATAAGCGGCTCCTAATACCCCAACCCAGATCATTAGGTAACGAGCCAGTTCATCAGTAAATGAACTTGGATTGGCCAAAAGATATCGCGAAAACACTTGCCATAATACATTGATCACCATCAATGACATAATTGCCACAAGCGTACGCTCCAAAACCTTATCAATTTGGGCTCTTAATTTCATCTCTATTGGGTGTTTTTAATTTTATCTATAAACATTTTCAGGTTGGGATCTTTTTGATATTCCTCTAATACAGATTTTGATTTTTCTGAAAATAAGATTTTATCTGGGTAGCTAACTTTTACACCTGCCGCCTGAACGGCTTCAAGCGATTCGCGCTCAGACTCTAGCCACAATTTGCGTTGTTCTATAACAGACAAATCAATGGCTTTTTGAACCCATTCTTGTTCTTGTTCGTTTAGAGAATTCCATAAGTGGGTGCTCATCAGAACCACGTCTGGGATGGTGGTGTGTTCATCTAAAATATAATATTTACAAACCTCATAATGTCTGGAGATATAAAAACTAGGTGGATTATTTTCAGCTCCATCAACGACGCCCTGTTGCAGTGCAGTGTATAGCTCACCATAAGATATGGGTGTCGGTGATCCGCCAAGCGATTTAACCATATCAATGGCTGTTTGACTTTCCATTACCCTAATTTTCAAACCATCTAGGTCATCAGGATTTTCCAGTGATTTATCAATGGTATAAAAGCTTCTACTTCCAGAATCATAATAGCCCAAACCTTTCAACCAATATTTCTCTGTTCCGTTGAGCAGTTCTTTTCCAATCGGCCCATCAAGTACACTGAAACAATGTGCTTTATCTCGAAACATGTAAGGAATTCCAAAAACTCGGATACTCGGTGCAAAATTTTCCAAAACCCCAGCAGAAACCTTAGTCATATCTAAACTTCCAATTTGAAGCAGCTCAAGGCATTGACGTTCAGTTCCTAGCTGTTGACTGGGATAGATTTGCACCTTGAATTTACCCTCAGACAAGGCCTCCAACTGTTCTCCAAAATGAACCATACCCTTGTGAACTGAGTGCCCTGTGCTTAAACCATGCCCCAACCTTATGACCTTAGTGTTGGAAAGTTGATTACAACCTGTAAACATGAAAACAAGCAATATTGAAGTCAGTAGGATATGCTTTTTCATTGGTTTTAATATTTAATAAATTTCTTCAGATTATGGTAGCAAATGTTTTGAATCATTTCTCCAAAGAAGGCACTATCGTGAGGAAGCAATCCTTTTTCGATATCACCGCCAATCATGTTACATAACAGCCGTCTGAAGTACTCGTGTCTAGGAAAAGAGAGGAAGCTACGACTATCGGTCAGCATGCCTATAAATTTTGATAAGAGCCCAATGTTGGACAATGTTCTCATTTGTGTCTCCATGCCTTGTTTTTGATCTAAAAACCACCAAGCAGTACCCCACTGAATTTCAACTTTGTCACTATTAAAGTTCCCTGGCATGGTTGCAAATACCTCATTCATGGCAGGGTTTAAATTATATAAAATTGTATTGGTCAATTTATCCTTATCGTTTAATCTACTTAATAGCTTAGACAAGTTTTTAGCTTGAGAAAAATCACCAATAGAATCACAACCAACATCTAGACCCAGTTGTCGTTTTAATTTTTGATTGTTTCCTCTAAGTGCACCTAGGTGAAGCTGTTGCGTCCAGTCAAAATCATGATACATTTGAAAAAGCTCAAATAAAATACAGGAATTAAACATTAATTCTTGTTCTATTGTTGGAATGGCTCCTGTTAATCGGCTTTTTAAAATCGCATTAACTTCAGCATGGGTATAATTGGAGGCATAAGTAAATTCCAGTCCGTGGTCTGAAATTCTACAACCATTTGCGTGAAAGTAAGCCACCCGGGATCGAAGTACCTCCAGTAAGCTATCCAAATCCGTGATGTCTTTTTCAGCAGTCGTGGATAAACTACCGAGATAATCAAGGTAGTTGTCTTGGGCTATTCCAAAAATTCTGTCTGGTCTAAAACCAGGAAAAACTTGAGGTCCTTCGCCACTATGTGCAATCTTCTTATGATTGGATAGATCATCTATTGGATCATCTGTGGTACAAATCATCTCAACTTTCATGTTTTCCAACAATTGTTTGGGATGCAAGTTCTTAAGCTGTCGATTGGTCTCTTCAAATATTTCAGTGGACGTGGAAGGTTGCAACAAGATGTTGATATTAAAATAGCGCGCTAACTCAAGGTGAGTCCAATGAAACAAGGGATTACCAGCAGTAAATGGAACGGTATAGGCCCATTTGTCAAATTTCTCTTTGTCGCTAGTTTCCTTTCCAGTAATATACTTCTCTTTTATTCCAATTGATCGCATTGCACGCCACTTATAATGATCTCTGCTTAACCAAATTTCATTGATTCCAGTAAATGGCTGGTTATTGGCAATAACATCAGGCGACAAATGATTGTGATAATCAATAATTGGCATGGCTGCCGCATAATCAAAATACAAGCTTTCTGCTGTTTTATTTTCCAGAAGAAAGTTTTCTTTAATAAAGCTTTTATTGCGCTTAAATTCCATTGTTAGATCAATCTATTGATTCCCCATTCTAATCCTCTTAACTCAGCAAGCCCTCTAAGCCTTCCTATTGCGGAATAGCCTGGGTTAATTTTTGGTTTGGCTAAGTCGTCAAGCATTTGATGTCCGTGATCGGGACGCATGGGTATTGAAGCGTCTTCACGATTTTCTGCGACTCTGCGTCTTTGTTCTTTAATTATACAAGTTATGATTTCATGCATATCGACATCTCCAGTGAGGTGATCTGCTTCATGGAAATTCCCTTCAGCGTCTCGCTTAGTACTTCTGAGGTGTAAAAAATGTACCCTATCCGCAAAGGCATTAAAAATAGCAGGTAAATCGTTGTCAGCTCTTACCCCCAAGGATCCAGTGCAAAATGTAATTCCATTGGACAGCGGTGGCACTTGATCGAAGATGTATTCATAATCTTGCATGGTGCTGACCACTCTTGGTAATCCTAAAAGGGTAAAAGGTGGGTCATCAGGGTGAATACACATCCGTATCCCTAGGGCCTCAGCAACAGGAATGATCTCGGATAAAAACTTTACCAAATGCAATCTTAATTTATCAGCATCAATTCCTCTATAAGTATCGAGCATTGCTTTGAACTCCTCCATGGAGTAGCCTTCCTCAGAACCTGGTAGTCCTTTTAACATATTGTCGGATATTCTTTGAATATCCTCGGGGGGCAGGTTATCAAACTGTTTTTTCGCTAGAGAAATTTGCTCCGCAGTATAATCTTTTTCAGCACCTACTCGCTTGAGGATAAATAAATCAAAAACTCTTAATTCTGAAGCATTGAATTCTAAAGCAAGTGAGCCATCTTCTAAAACCATATCTAAGCGGGTTCTGGTCCAATCCAGTATGGGCATAAAATTGTAACAAATGACATAAACTCCGCAGTGAACCAAGTTTTTCATACTTACCTTGTAATTCTCGATAAGCTGCTCAAAGTCCGCTGTACGGGTTTTTATTTTTTCATGAACAGGAAGGGATTCTACTACATCCCAAGTCAGTCCTGCTTTTTCAATTTCATCTTTTCTTTTTTGAATTTCCACTATTGACCAAATGGCGCCATTAGGGATATGGTGAAGGGCATTAACAATACCCGTGGCGCCAGCTTGTCGAACATCGGATAAGCTCACTGGGTCATTGGGTCCATACCAGCGCCAGGTTTGTGTCATTTTCATATTTCTTGATTTAAACCCCACTGAAGGCGCTAAAACCGCCGTCGATAGGGAGTACAACTCCAGTTATAAATTGGGCAGCGTCACTACACAAAAAGTGAATGGCACCATTTAATTCTTCAGCTTCACCAAATCGTTTCATTGGAGTATTTCTAATAATTGTATCTCCTCTTTCGGTATAGGTTCCGTCTTCATTGAGTAAAAGGGCACGATTTTGATTTCCAACAAAAAAACCAGGTGCAATCGCATTAACCCTAACGCCTGATCCAAACTTCAATGCCATCTCAACGGCCATCCAACGCGTAAAATTCTCAATCCCCGCTTTTGAGGCCGAATATCCTACCACCCTAGTGATAACACGATCCACGCTCATTGAGGAATAATTAATAATTGATCCTCTTTTCTGTTCTGCCATAATTTTACCAAATACCAAGGAAGGAATTACAGAACCATTGAGGTTCAATTCGGTGACTTTTTTAAAGTCGTCCATGGATAAGTCAAAAATAGTCTGATCAACGGCTATGGTCGCTCCGGGCATATTACCGCCTGCTGCGTTTAGGAGTATGTCTACCCTACCCCACTCGGCTAAAATCTCTTGGCTTATTTTCTCAATGGACTCTTTTGAGAGTACGTTAGCGGCAAAGCCTATCGCTGATCCTCCAAAACTTTTAATCACGTCAACTGTCTTTTGTGCTGACGCTTCGGTAAGATCTAGGATAGCAATTTTAACGCCTGACTGTGCCAAGCTCTGTGCTATGCATCCCCCAAGCGCTCCTCCTCCTCCGGTAATTACTGAAACTTTGTTATTTAAATCAAAATTTGGTTTCATAGGTAATTAAAATATAAAATTAGCATCATCCCATTCTATGACTTGGTTGGTATCCATTGCTTGAATTCCCATTTCCACCGCATAAGATGCTTTTGCCCCAGTAGAAACGCCAGATAATGGTTTTTGATTGTTTAAAATAGCATCTTTAAAATCAATCAAAGCCTGTTTGGTTGGATCCATGTGTTTTAAATCTAGTTCACTCCCTTTTCCCTGTTGCCAATTTGAAGTTGCTCCTGATACCCCATCTACATCACCGTATTCTGTTTTGTATTGCCCCTCAGGGAAAAACCAAGCAGATTTCTGAAAAATTGTAAGGGTTCCTTTGTCTCCCATAACCATAATTTTATAGTCATCTTTGGCATTAGAGGTTAAGCAGGTATAGGTCGCCTTGATCCCTTGTGGATATTCATAAATAACCTTGGTGTTGTCATAAGTTTCTCTGCCATCTTTCCAATAATCTATTCCGCCAAAACCTATGGCTTTTTTTGGTGTGGCATTGAGTAACCAATTGGTAAAATCAATTTGATGTGAACTCAACTCTGCCAAAAGCCCGTAGGAAAATTCTCTGTACATCCGCCAATTAATCTGACGCTCCAAAGCAGGGTTTGGGACAGTTCTTCGCCAGTCACCATTTCGATTCCATTGCCCTTCAATTGAAATAATCTTTCCTACTTTACCATTATTTATCATTTCAACCAACTGCGTGTACATTCTTGAACTGTGATATTGATGACCTGTCTGAAAAATTTTGTTGGATTGCTTACATTTATTTACGATTCTTGACGTCGCCGCAGTTCCTTTAGCCATTGTTTTTTCACAATAGACATGCTTATCAGCATCTAGAGCATCAATAGCAATTTGATCGTGGGTACTTAGAGGGGTACTTACAATTATAGCATCTATATCCTCATTGTCCAATAATGCTCTGTAGTCACTATATGCTCTAGCATTTTGATTACCTTTAATCAAGGTGAATGCCTCCTCCAGTCTAAATGGAATATTATCGCATACACCAATAACATTAAAGCCTGAAATTTTATTTATTAATTTTATTAATCCCTGTCCTCGACCACCAGTTCCAATTACCCCAATATTAATTTGGGAATTCAAATTACTTAAGGAATGTAAGTTCGCAAATAGATTACTGGATGTCAATGAACCAAGGATTACCCCACCAGTGTTAAGTATAAATTCTTTTCTTTTCATTCGGTGGTAAATTATTTGTTATTATTTCGCTAATTGTTTTTTAAAGTTTAATTTTAGTTTCAGGCATTATTATTAGAAAATAGCGCTTGATATGCCAACATATTTCATCCAAAAATAACCTGGTCGGGAAGCTACTAAAATCAATTTTAAATTTTCTTCAAGCATGTTTAAGTTCGTGTGCGTACACAAAGCATCTACAAATATAACCAAATTGTTATTTATAGTATTTAAGAATTTAAATGAAAAAACATCAAATAATATGTTAAATATTATAGCATTTGCTTCTTAGGATGAACTGTTTTTTTATGTTTATATTTATGTGATTTAGTAAAATTATTTGGACTAATTGATAACTATAAAAGACATTGCCAAGGAAGCCAACGTATCTGCAGGTACAGTTGATAGAGTATTGCACAAACGCGGTGGGGTATCTCCTAAAACAGAGGAGAAAATCAAGAAAATTTTAAAACAAAAAAAATTTAAAATTAATCAGATTGCTAGTTCTCTAGCGATGAAGAAGCATTTGAACCTTTCAACGCTAATCCCCTTTTTCGATGAGGATAATTTATTCTGGAAATCCCCTTTTTCGGGTATTCAAAAAGCAAGTGAACAGGTAAGTGCCTATGGTGTTGAGACCAATAATTTCTTTTTTGATCAATTCGATCCTAAAAGCTATATCGAGGCCTATGAAAAATTGATAAAAACCAAACCCGATGCAGTGGTTATGGCTCCTTTATTTATAAAAGAGACTGTTCAAATCATAAGTTCACTAAACGAAAAGGAGACCCCTTTTCTTTTTTTAAATGTAAATCAACAAGGGTATAATAACCTTTGTTATATCGGACAAAAGTCATTTGAAGGGGGTGCGCTAGCTGGTCAATTAATTGACCTTTGTATCCAAGCAGGGGATGAAATACTTATCGTTCAAACCAGAAAAAATCTCGAAAACTACAGCTCAATAAGCCAGCGCGTTAAAGGTTTTATAAATTTCTTTGAGAAAAATAACCTAAATACGAGTGTCCATCAAGTTCAATTTGAGGGATTAACTAATCTCAAAAAAACAGCTGAAACAATAAATGAACTCCTGAAAAAAAATCGGAAAATAAAAGGAATAGTCATCCCTTCCAGTAGAGCCTCAAATATAGTCGAACTCATTAACCCTAGTCTTATTGAAGGGCTAAAAGTAGTCGGCTATGATACCACTCCCAAAAATGTTTCAGCCCTAAAAAAAGGACAAATTACTTTTTTGATCTCCCAAAAATCATTTAATCAGGGTTACAAGTCCATAACCACAATGGTAAACTATCTAATCCATAAAGAAGTACCTGAAGCTGAACTTCCCACTCCTCTTGAAATCGTTACTCGGGAGAATGTCGAATTCATAGAATACGATAAAAGACGTTACAATAGCGAATTGTAGTAATCGCTCTAAAATTTATTTTAATTTGTGGAAGTGAAGTTCTGCTGATTGACAACATTCCCATTTATATCACAATGACTAAAGGTGAGCGAAGGTTTATTTCCTTGTCTTTCAACATCCACAGTTAAAAAGCCACCCTTAACTCTGAGAAATTTATGCTCAGGACGAAAATCGTCTTGCTTCCAGCCCCCAGCGTGAACATCAGCTCCCGCACCACAACCAAACTCCCACAAGTTCGTGCCTTCAATATGGGTAACATACTGCCAGTGACGATCACCATTTACAATGAAGAAGTTTTTTTGTTTTTTGATAAAGCTTAATAATTCAGTCTGCTCATAAGCGTAATTGGCATTACTGAGATTATCATTTTTATTCTTTCGATCGGGACCCAATATGGGTGATGATGTGATTAAAATTTTGTAAGTAGCATCAGAGTTTTCTACTGTTTTGTAAAACCATTGTTTTTGTTGATCTCCCCAAATGGTTTTTTCGGGACCATCTTCCAGATAGTTTTGATTTCTGTAATTTCTTCCCTCTACAATCCAAATCTGTAAATCCATACCCCACCGAATAGTTTTGTATCTTTTTTTATAGCTAGGGAATTGTTCCTCATCAAATATTTCCAAGCCTCTTTCGAAAGGAACAATGCCGTAGTCTCTTCCAGGATAACTGTCATCGAAACCTACATCGTGGTCGTCTTTCATGAAATAGGAAGTGTACTTGTTGTAAAAAGATCTTTGAAAAGGCAATGCGAACAAACGATTCCATTTAAAGCGCATTAGTTCTTCAGTCATAGCGTAAGGATTAGGTTTATCCATGTACTCAATGTCTCCTGTATGAACATAAAAATCAGGTGCCATTTTATCCATACTAGGATAGATTTTATGTCCGTTTTTTATGTCGTCTCTTCGATTGTAATCATGACAAGAAACTACACAAAATTTCACAGCATCTGAAGAAGATTTTTCATTTGGCAAAAGAAAACTTCCAAAAATACTATCCGAAACCTGTTCTTTTCCAACTGGTCTAGAAAGTATTTTTAACTGGTATGATTTCCCAGCATTCAATCCCTCTAACTTCCATTGGAAGGTATGATCTCTATTTTGATCGACCGCTTCCCAAGCCAAGGTGACAGCCTTGTCAGGTTGACCTGTCTCAAAATATTGAAGTTGAACCTCGCCCGGTATTCCTGGACAGTAGCCCTCCATATCTTTTAAGCTTAAATCGTCAGGAATCTGTGAGTTATAGATGGCCTCTATATTTTTATTTTCGGCTAAGTCTAGCATTTGCTCCTTTGAGATTTCCTTAAAAGGCTGACCATCAAAAAAAGCTTCTTTATTTTTTGTAAGTCTGGTCCAAACCACAATAGAGTTTTGATCCGCCCAACCATTTTTTATTCCGTTTCCGAAATATGGTCCCTCCATGTCCTCTGGTGAGTGACATGAAAACAAGAAGAGTACTATAAACCCATATAAAATATTTCTCATATTCATTTTTTAATTACAACAGTTTTGCATTAGTAATTTGAGATTTAGGGCTATTCTTT
>CENJ01046046.1_pt1 | contig 19023 bp, 14 predicted proteins | sample 356161 | NCBI WGS metagenome assembly CENJ01 (sample SAMEA2619531, study PRJEB7988) | marine metagenome | biome: marine biome (ENVO:00000447); feature: surface water layer (ENVO:00002042); material: "saline water (ENVO:00002010), including plankton (ENVO:xxxxxxxx)" | depth 5 m
TGCCCCGCGCCGATTTGCATTTGTCTTGATTTATGCTTATTTTAACAGCAGTGTATTGCTAAAAATGTTGGGCAATAGAGGCCGTTTAAAGTGGGCGCAGTTAAACCCACTTTCTTACTTTTGCGCTATGTCAAGCCCAAAACGATAAATCAAAAAGATGGTTTAAGGCCAAACAAATTGAACCGTTTAAGTCGCGGCTCTGAGGATGTTGCAGTCGCTTCCGATGAAAAGTCAAAAATATTTGCAAAGGTGGCTTGCAACTAATTCCGGACACTCAAGAGGGGTAAAGTGCCTTGCTTGTTGAATAATCTGAATTTCCGAAGAACGAATGTTCTCATTAAGATAAGCCGCCATTGACGGAGGGGTAGCATAGTCTTCTTCTCCTACAATAATTATCACAGGAAAGTCAAATTGATGTAAGTGGCTACGCAGATCAACTGCTCCAAGCATGCGACAGGTTTCTGCGTAAATAGCCGGATCGTTTTCTAAAAATATATCAACAACCCGTCTAATTGTGGCAGAATTTTTTGCAATAAAGTCCTCAGTTACCCATCGAAGTTTTTGAAAATCAATAAGAGCACCCATACCGCCTACTAAGGCCTTCTGAGCCCTTTCTTCCCAAATCTCAGGTGCGTTCTCTCCATAGTATGCAGTGGTGTCAATCAAACCCAGTCCATCCACTTTTTTCGCATAAAGGCCAGCGAAGGCAAGCGCAACACAGCCTCCCATCGAAGCGCCGGCAATTATCGCTTTCGTCCAACCGGCATCATCCATAACCGCTGATAGATCTTTAGCAAAAAGCTCTGCGGAATATGGCCCCTTGGGTTTGCTCGAATTGCCATGACCACGGCAATCAAAAGCAATTATCTCGAAGTAATGCTTTAGATGTGGAACGAAATCAGTCCAGAAATGTAGATTCATCGCTAGAGGATGAACCAATACCAATTTTTTTGACGATGTCGGACTTTTCCATATTTTATATTTGAGCTCCACTCCATCATTGAAACAATGCCGTATGTCATCCATTACTTTGAAGCCTTTCTTGTAAAACCTCTTTGTATGAAGCTAGATTCAAATAGTCTTCTGCAGGCAATAACTCACCAGACCCATATTTACGGCGCAGCTCTAAAACTGTTGATACGCCATGGGTTAACAATGCGCCATCAGCTGTTAATCCAGTTCTCGGATCCAGAAGACTACGCATCACTGATTCTACAACCTTCGGCTTTATGGCGGGCATTTTAGTTAACAAAAGTTCCTGTGCTTGCGTAGTATTTGTTGGGTCTAGAACCCAATCTAATCCACGCAAATATGATCGTAAATATGCTTTAACTAATTGCGGATTATCGTTCGCCCAAGTGTCCTTGGCCGCCACAACCCCACCTTGATAGCTATTGAATAAATTTGTGCTCAATTCCAATGTTGGAAAACCTGCCGCATTTGCAAGCGATGTGAAAGGTTCGATGGTCAACGTTCCAACTACATTTCCCTCTTGGACAGATTTCCATCTTTCAGGGGTTGCTCCAACAGGGATTAATTTACAATCCGCAAGATTGACGCCAGAACGCGAAAGCATTTCGTATAAAACAAAAGCAAACCCCGTCGTTAAGGCATCAAGCGCAATTGAATGCCCCAGAAGTTCACTAATGGATTTACATGTAGAATTGGCCACGAATGCCAATTCAATTTGTGTTGCCCCCATTAAAGCACTGAAGTCTGACTTGCCTGTAATTTTAACTGCACCGCTGCCGTTGCGATACGCCACAACATTATCAAAAGCCGTCATTGCGATATCGGCAGTACCCGCCGCCAGCGCCTCAAATTGATATACTGAGGATGGCGTTGTAGAGAAATCAATCTGCACTCCTTCATCTTTGAAATACCCGTTATCAAGCGCTGCAAATATGGGTAAGTTTGGTGCTCCTGGAAACGCAACCACTTTAATCTCTGAATAAGCCATATACGCTTCCCTCTATTAAAAATTTCTAGTTTTCTGAGATTTAAGCAATCAAACGCGCTAATCACATTCTAGAAAAGACTATTGAATAAGGTCATAACGTATGACAGTATGACTATCAATATTTATATGATTAGCAGAGTTTGTAGATAACGCGGAAACCTAACATTAAGCGCTGGATTTCAAATTTCAATTAAGAAGAGGAACACATTTTGCAATGAAAACTTTTTCAAAACAAAATGCTCCAAAAAACTTCCAAGAACACTTGACTGTGCTTTCTAATGCAAATCTGCTAACGACAATCGATCATCCGATAAATAAAGATAGTGAATTGCATCCATTGGTGCGATGGCAGTTTCAAGGCGGTCTGAAAGAACAAGACCGCAGAGCGTTTTTATTCAACAACGTGGTTGACTATGAAGGACGACGATATGAGATCCCAGTCGCAGTGGGCGCATATGCCGCCTCACCAGCGATATATGCTGCTGGCCTCGGCGTAAGAATTGAAGATATTGGCGATGTATGGGTACGAGGCATGGCTAATCCAATCAAACCCGAACTGGTTAAAACGGGGCCATGTCAGGAAATTGTTCTTTTAAAGGAAGACTTGCAAAGATCTGGCGGTGGCATGGCAACTCTTCCAGTACCTATTTCAACCCCTGGTTTTGACGCCGCTCCATATCTGACGGCAACATTAGTGATCAGCAAAGATCCAGAGACAGGCATTCAAAATATGGGCACCTATCGTGGAATGCTAAAATCACAAGATCGTCTTGGTGTTAGAATGGCAGCCCGTCTAGGCGGCGCAGGTGGCTACCAGCATTGGCTAAAATATAAAGAACGAAATCAGAAAATGCCTGTGGCGATCGTGGTTGGCTGCGCTCCGGCAATTTTATTTACAGGGCCACAAAAACTGCCACTTAACCAAGACGAATTGGCCGTTGCTGGTGGACTAATAGGTCAACCCGTCACATCAATCAAATGCAAAACGGTTGACTTAGAAGTACCCTCAGATTCTGAAATTGTAATTGAAGGTGAAATTTCGACCGATTATCTAGAGCCAGAAGGTCCTTTCGGAGAAAGCCACGGTCATGTCGCGCTAGAAGACTTTAATATGTCGATGCAAATAACCGCTATAACAAGTAAGAAAAAACCAGTTTTTGCATCCATAATCAGCCAAGTTACACCCAGCGAAAGCTCAGTGCTCAAAAAAGTAGCCTATGAGCCTTTATACATGTCGCATCTAAAATCAGTTTTGAACATTAAAGGTATTTCAGGAGTGGTAATGCATGAACCCCTGACAAATATCCGAAAGGTGATTTTCTTAAAATTTAATCGCAGCGCACCGCAAACAGAAGTATGGCGCGGCCTGCACGGGGCGGCAAATCTTCAAGCGCAATGTGGAAAGGTTGTAATAGCAGTTTCGGAAGATATTGATCCGAACAATGCGGATGCAGTTTTCTGGTCGATCGCTTATCGTTCAAATATTAATACAGATTTATCAGTCACTGGCTATCGTTCCGGCGGGCACGGACCAAAATCAGGTAGCGGTGGATCGGATGGCACCTTGCTGATCGACGCCACTTTAAAGCATGATATGCCTCCATTGGCCTTGCCTGGGAAGGAATATATGGAACGAGCCCGCGAAATTTGGGAAACGCTCAATTTGCCGAGTATTGCGCCTCAAGCGCCCTGGTATGGGTATGAGCTTGGCGATTGGGATCAAAAATGGACAGAATTTGCCAAGCAAGCTGTAAAGGGCAAATGGACGGAAAATTCAACAGATAGTTTTGAACGTCGAGTGGATGGAATAAAGCCTGAAACTCCAACTCGAAATATAAAATCCTGAAGTAGTGGTTTTTGTTTTAGAAATGCAAAAAAAGCTGCAAGTTTTAGCACGTGTCTTTTTGGCACTTTTCTTTGGTGGCTTGGGTGGCTTTGTAGCGAACGAATTGTTAATTCCAATGCCATGGATGCTAGGCGCAATGGTGGCAAATACAGCAGCAGTCATGTTTACAATTCCGGTACTTCCCCCAGCCTCTATGAGACCTTATGTCATGGCGATTATAGGAGTTATGCTGGGCTCGAGTTTCACACCCTCGTTACTCAACGAAATTTATCTATGGAGTTTGTCACTAAGTCTTCTAGCTATTTATATAATAATTGCCTGCAGTCTGATAATTCCGTATTATAAATACTTTGGAAAATTCGACACGGTCAGTGCATATTTTGCCGGGATGCCAGGCGGCTTCAGCGAATTGATGCTGATTGGAGAGGAGTATGGTGGTGATTTAAAAAAAATAGCACTTGCGCATACTGGACGAATTTTTGTTGTAGTTTTTCTGATTTCACTTTGGTTCAAAATTTTTGATGACGTTGAGCTTGTCAACCGATCCGAATTTGGCATTTCAATTCAAGGTTTTCCTGTCAATGAAATTTTAATTTTAATCGCATGTGGCGCAATCGGTTATTTTGTAGCGCGTAAACTTCGTATTCCTGCCCCTGGCCTGATGGGTCCGATGTTAGTTAGCGCCTTGGCCCATATAACCCAACTTGCTACCCTACCACCACCACGCGAATTAGTTATGCTTGCGCAACTTTTTTTAGGAACGATTATCGGGTGCCGGTTTTTGGGTGCAACCGCCATGGAGATTGGAAAAGCGCTACTTCTTAGCTTGGGCGCCACTGCAATTCTTTTGACATTAACTGCCGTTTTCACCATCGGCTTAAGCGAAGAAGCTATGAAACATTATGATAAAATTCTTTTGGCATTTTCACCTGGCGGACTTCCAGAAATGAGCCTAATTGCTCTCGCTCTGGAAAGTGATGTTCCATTCGTAGCAATGCACCATATGATTAGAATTATTTTGATCGTTGCTTTGGCTCCATTTATCTTGAGGTTTTTCCTGTCAAGATAGACTTGTTGCTCAAATGACCATGCGGTCATAGGTGTTTAAAAATCTCTGAAGCAGCCTTTTCGGCCATCATGTAAACACAGGCATTTATATTTCCTGAAATTATTTCGGGCATCGCAGAGGCATCAACGACATATAGTCCGCGGACCCCTTTCACACTAAAATCTGAGTTCAATGGCTGCTCATCGTCTATACCCATTGCACAAGTGCCGCAGGGATGGTGGGTCGTGATGGCGTTTTGTCTCACCCATGACGCTTTTTCCTCATGTGTAGATCCAATTTCATCTAATGCACCTCCGTTAAAAGGTAGCATTGCGCTTTGCTGTGCCAAAGATTGAGCTATCTCTACTCCATATATGAGATTATCTAAATCTTGCTCTCTTTCCAGATAATTTCCCTCTATCAACGGCAGATCATGCGGGTCAGCACTTAAAAGTCTTATGCGGCCACGGCTTTCCGGATGTAATAAAACTGGCCGAATCCCATAGCCGTCTTGATAGCCACGTGAGACGATTGGAAGCCAAGGCGACGCGTTACTTGGAGCGCCACGAAATAGGAATTGTAACATAGGTCTAACTGAACTTACTTGAGCAGGTAAAAATCCGTGAATTCCGCTTGGCAATATGGAGAAAGGTCCACGCCCTAAGCTTAATGCTTCAAGAAAATTACGCGTTGCCCTGTCACAGCGCATTTGCGCATGAAAGGGACCAGATTTTATTCGCAAATATTTTAGCTGAACTGCAAGGTGGTCTTGATAGTTTTGCCCCACCCCCGGCGCATTTACGATTAAATCTATACCTTTATTTCGCATACTTCTCTCAGGCCCGATACCCGAATGCATTAACAAGTGCGGCGTCATCACCGCACCCGCGCAAGAAATGATTTGATCAGCAGCCTCAACGGTCCAAGCGTTACTGTTGTTCGCCAGACCTAGCTCGACTCCCTTAACACGGGGCTCTCCGTTATAATCTTTTTTCAGATGAATTCTTAATGCTTTTGTTTTGGTTAAAATAGTGAGGTTTTTACGATGGTAAATTTTATCAAGATAGGCGTTTCGAGCCGTCACTCTTCGACCTTTAGAAATTGTTTGCTGGCTGCGGCCAAAACCGTATAGCTGGTCATTTTGGCTTAGTGCATTATAATCATCCAATAGTGGATACCCGGCCTGTTCAGCAGCTCTTAGCCAGCCATCAAAAAGTGGATCGTCAGTTGCTGCCGGAGCAACCTGAACAGGGCCACCGCTTCCGCGCAATACGCTTGGGCGACCGATCCAATTCTCTGTAGTGCGAAAATATGGCAGAACATTGGCGTAACTCCAGTTTTTCAGACCTTTAGCAGCCCAATTTTCATAGTCTTGTGGAGCTCCACGAACATGGGTCATTGCATTTATAGCAGAAGAACCGCCCAAAATCTTTCCACGCATAATTTCTATTGATCTACAGGATAATCCGTTGGCGCTTACACTGTTTAAGCCCCAATCAAAGAACCGATATCTCCATAACATCCCAACCGCGGCGGGAATCGAAACAAGAGGGTTGCTAAATCGGGGTCCGGCTTCGATCAGCAAAATCGAGCGATGTTCTTCTTCAGACAAACGCGCAGCCAAAGCACAGCCGGCCGTTCCGCCACCAATAATAATTACAGAAAAATTACGAGATAGTAACTGTGAAGGATGAGTGAAATATGGCATATTCAAAAATTAAAACAAACGCCGCAAAAGGTAGGGTGTCTCATTTCCCATGGCCTCAACTATCGCTTTTCCAAGTAAGGAGTCGGGCCATGGAATATGTAAAACGTAATCAAAAATACCGAACATACAAAACCAACTCGCCATTGATATCAGAAGTGCCCGACCAATACTTATTTTTCCATCGACAATCATGTGAGAGGAAACGAATAGCAGGAGCGCCGGCAGCATTCCGACGATTTTCACTAATATAAGAACAAAAAAGATCCATAAAAATTGTTTTAGAGCGCGTCGATAATATAAATGAGGAACTATATCGATTTGCTTTTGTGAGTTAAGAGCGAGGCTCTCAATGCGACCCGTGATGCGTGAAAAATCAAGTAAAATGAGAACCAAGCCTAAATAGCACGCCGTTACAGGCATAAGCTTTGCCTCAAAATCCCACTGCTCACTAGAGTATATTCCGAATATAAAAATAATAAACAAAGGCAACGATAGAACAGCTGATTTAATATTTTGGCCAGAAAACATACCATTTTTTATTTTTTCTGACACAGCAATTTCCGAATTTTTACCAACTAAATAAGTCCAAAGATTTTTTAACGCAGGCCAGAAGGTAAGAAATACCGCGGTACCTAGTAAAATCAAAACCGCCGGACGGTAGAGCCAAGCAAACTCGTATCGCACAACTGAGATAAACAAGTACCCTTCCATAAGGTCACCAAGCACAAAACCTAACAGCAGAGGCGGTCGCGGCCAACCGACCCGTTTGAAATACCACCCGATGAGGCTGAAAATGACCAAAACATAGAGATCGCCCATGTCTCGCCCACCTTGGAACGCACCTATCACAGTGACTGCCAGAACAACTGGTACCAAATACATAGATCGAATAGTTGCAACTTTTGCTAGCTTATCTGCGAATGCAAAGCACAAACCTGCTCCTATAATATTAGCCAAGGCAACTGAAAAAACCAAAGTGTATGTTATATGTAAATTCTCTTCCAAAAGATTTGGACCCGGGTTGATACCATGCATCATAAAAGCCCCCAATAACAGAGCCATAGACGCCGATCCCGGCACCCCAAAAGCTAAAGTTGGAATGAGCGCCCCACCCTCTTTCGCGTTGTTTGCACTTTCGGATGCAATTACACCTCGTACGTCGCCCACGCCAAAAGATTCGCTACCGCCTTTAACCGTTTTTGCCGCGACACCATAGGCTATCCAATCTATCACAGCAGCTCCGACGCCTGGAATAGAGCCGAGTGACGATCCAATCGTCGCTGAGCGAAATACTATTGGTAGATTATTTAAGGTGTCAGACACCCCTCGCCATTGCTGCCAGCGCGTCTTATCAACAAGGCCTTTCTGACTAACACTGGTCCGACCAATCGCTAAATCTACCAATTCTGGGACTGCAAAAAGTCCAAGGGCGATTGGAATCAGGGATAATCCATCCCACAGATATATTTGATCATAAACCCAACGAAGCTCGCCTGTTTGCGATTCATCTCCAATCGATGCTATTAAGATACCGAAACAAGCCAACGCCAAACCTTTTAGCATTGCGCCCTGACTGACAGCAGCGACCATCGTCATACCCAAAATACAAATCGCTAATAATTCCGGCGAAGCGATAAATTTAAGTAACGGTTGCAAAATAGGGATCAACAAAGCGAGAACTGTAGCGCCAAACAACCCACCAATCACCGAAGATGAAAATGCCGCTCCAAAGGCTCTTCCAGCCTCTCCTCTTCGTGCCATTGGATAACCATCAAGAACCGTGGCGGCGCTACCAACGGTGCCCGGTACGCCAAATAATACGGCAGGAATTGTATCAGAAGTTACAGTGACTGCAGAGACTCCAATCAGAAATGCTAATGCTGCATATGGATCCATGTTAAAGGTAAACGGCAGTAAAAGCGCCAGTCCCACTAACCCTCCGATGCCGGGAATAATGCCAATCATCAAACCGATGGTTGTTCCTAAAACCACAAATGCAATACGGCTTGGATCACTTAAAATTACTAAGGCATCTACTACGCTATCTAACAATTTTATCTCCCAGCTTTGTTCTAGTACATTTTCAATCCGCTAATAGAACTTCTTTAGATCTCTATCCGGTAGACGTTAACCAAATGTAAGTAATAACAAAGACAAATCCCACTACCATACATTTGACATGTGAATGATGTTATGTCTATCATATTGTATGACAAATGGTTGGTATGCTACCACTTGATTTGTTGCCTCAAGCAACGCTTATGAGTGGTTAAGACGCATATTTTTAGCACGTGAGGAAAAACTTAAACTTAATAGGGGGAATACATGAATATGAAGCACATGATTGGTATACTAGTCGCAGCAATATTTGCGTTTGCAACCGCAACTTATGCCCAAGACAATTATTACTCTGGAAAAACAGTTACGGTAATGATTGGGCATAAGCCAGGAGGGTCATTTGATCTCTACGCGCAACTTACTGCATCCCATTTGGGACGTTTTCTGCCTGGCGAACCTAACGTTGTCGTAGAACATCGGCCGGGTGGTGGAGGATCAAAAGCTACAGCATACTTTTATGCCGCCGCACCTACCGATGGAACCGTTATAGGCATTTTCCCTGAAACAAATGCCCATGCCCAATTATTATTCCCGAAAAAAGCGAAATGGGACATGACTAAAATGCCTTATATCGGATCTTTTGCACCAGTAAATCCGGTGTTTGTGGTGCGAAAAGGATCACCGGCCATGACCATTGAAGATATGAAAAAAACCGAAATTGCGGTTGGCTGTACAGGATTCACATCGCAATCCTGTCAGATGCCAAAAGCAATGACACAATTTGCTGGAATGAAGTTTAAGATCGTAAGCGGATACAAAGGATCGGCAGGTTTTGTTGACGCCATGACCAAAGGCGAGGTCGATCTGGTTTCCATGGCTTGGAATTCTTGGCGGTCAAAACAGAAAGATAAGTTAGAATCTGGAAACTATATTCCGGTGCTTCAAGGCGGCTTAGGACGTAATCCTGAACTTCCCGATCTTCCCTTGCTGCAAGAAGCAGTGGATGATCCCTTTGCCAAAGAGGTGCTTGCTTGGATTGGTTCAGGTGACCGTATCGGCCGGGCGCTAATCGCTCCTCCGGGCGTGGACTCGGAGCGTCTGAAAGATCTGAAGGTAGCCTTCCAAACGATGGTATCAGATCCTGTTTTTATAGCTGATGCGGACAAACGTATGGCGCTATTAATCCCTGCTAATGGAGATGACTTAGACGTTCTAACAAAATCGATTTTAGCGGCTGATGGTAAGATTATTGAAACCGCTAAGGCGGCGTATGAATAAAAGGTTGCACTCTTCGCTGAAGCCATTTTTGGGGCTTCAGCGATATAGTTGGAAACGTTAGGCTTACGCGCTGCAATTTTTCTATCGAAATAAAAGGATCCTATAGTAAATTTCGATCCTAGACATCGGCTTATCAAACGGGACTAGAAAGGCGATATATTAAGGAGCCTGTTTTTCTTCTAATTACTTCATGGCATATCGTAGATATTGGTTTTACTTATGTGGCAAACTTAAGCTACGAATATTTAAATGAGCTCGCATAAGCTTTTAACTCTGCAGTTCTCTGTGCTTTTTATTATGCTTATCAAGGTTACGCGTGAACTGATGCCAAAGGTCGATTATCTTTCTTCCCTGCGTCACCGGCTGATCGCTTTCCAAGAAAAAATCGAATGCCCTTTCTCGCATGCCAAATTTTATTCTAAAACGGTTCCTCATTTACCTCAATTGCTATTCACAATTTTAAATTGGTCATCGAGCACTGATACTGCAACCTTCAACATTTAAGGCAATGATATCGTTTACACGCAACGTTTGATAGAGCGGCATGGTTTTCTTAAAATATGTAGTATCTGTTTTCCCTAATGAATTCTTTATATTGATGTGTGCCTAGGGGGTAAATTACCGCGACATACGCGCTTGGTAAGAGAAACAAACGACTGGTTGTACAAACGATCTCAAAATGCCACAGTGGTAGGGTCTCGAAAATTCTAAAGATATAACTTTTGCCCATGATAGTCTTTTAATGCAATTGGAAACCATAGTTAAGGAAAGTGCGCCGCTGAGGTCGAGGATCGTCGCATCCATCCGGCGAGCCATAGAGACGGGTGTTCTAAAACCCGGAGAAAAGTTAGTGGAAAAAGAACTTTGCTCTCAGTTGGGGGTCAGCCGGACCTCTCTTAGAGAAGCGATGCGACGGTTGGAAGCTGAAGGAATCATAGCTCAAGCCGCAACGCGGGGACTAACCGTTGCAAAAATTAGTTATAGAGATGCTCAAAATATTTACTTAATCCGAGAGTCTTTAGAGGCACTTATAATTGAGCAATTTATCGATAACGCCACCGCGGGTGAATTGGCCGTTGTGGAAGCATTCTTTGCCAAGCTCGTATCGGCCTATCGAGCCGGGACACTTACTGAGATTATAGAGGCAAAACAAATGCTCTACGGCCATCTTTGCAGAGTTGCTGATAACAAAATTGCATATGACCTTCTCGCTCGATTAACCTTACGTACTTCACAACTGCGAAGCCTTTCGGTGGCTAGATCTGAACGTAAAAAAGAAAGTGCATATGAAATTGAGGCTTTGGCAGTAGCAGTTTTAAGCCGGAATGTTGATGACGCCCGCTCGGCCGTTACTGTTCATGTGAAACACGCAGCGCGTTCAGCACTTAAGTTCATTAAGACTGAGGCTACAAAAGATTGATGTGGAATATTAGTCTTTGGGATTTCGCGGTATCTTTTTATCAAGAGCCGGACATTAAAGAGCAATGTCTTCTTTTACAAGATGCCTGCGATGCGGATATACCGTTAGTGATTTTTTCACTTTGGCTGTCTACCCAAGCTGTGCGTTTAGAACCAACCGATTGGCGGCAGGTTTTCAATGATCTTGATTTATGGCGCAGCGATGTCATCAAACCGCTGAGGCAAGTTCGTAAAACACTTAAAAAGGGTCCGCCACCGGCACCTTGCAGCGCTACAAACGAGCTAAGAGATATGATTAAATTAGCTGAACTAAATGCCGAGAAAATTGAGCTTACTTACCTTGAGAGTCAAGCTGTCAATAAAAAAATAGCACAACCTTTTGATCCGCATGCATTGGCCAAATTTAATCTTGAACAAATTTTGATACGCTTTTCATGTGATCAAAATCCTACTTTAATAAAAAATGCAGCTTATATCTTACTCGAGCGTTTAAGAGCTTATTCCTGAACACCGTCACCCTGCCAACGCTTCACAAAAGGCAGCTCGATATTTAAAAGATCTAAAGCCCTACCAACAGTTTGATCGATTATGTCATCAATAGTTTCCGGATTGCTATAAAAGCCAGGTACAGGTGGCATCACAATCGCACCACTCTCCGTAACAAGTTGCATCAGCCTTATATGACCGGCATGCAGTGGTGTTTCACGAAAAAGCAATATTACACGTCGCCGTTCCTTTAAACAGACATCAGCCGCCCGAACAATAAGTTCGTTATTATACGAGTTAGCAATCCCACTTAATGTTTTTACGGAACACGGCATGACCAGCATTCCTTCAGTCTTAAATGAGCCAGAAGAAATTGCTGCTCCGATATCTCGATGGTTGTAAAGTGTATCACAAAGATCTTTTATAGTATTAATGTCCATTTCTACTTCCTGCTGAGCAGTCCGATATGCAGAAGGTGAGATTACAACATGACTTTCATAATTTGGCAGATCGCGAAGTATTTGTAAGGCTCTGATGCCGTACACAACGCCGGACGCTCCCGAAATGCCAATAACTATACGTTTCATATAAATCCTTTACACTTTTACGTTATTGAAACTTAGAGTCAAAAGTTCGCTCCGGAAATTGCAACCATTGTGTTGCAGGGCTTGCCAGATGTTACGTGCTGTTGCTGGCATATCAATTGGCATTGCCTTTGCGTAAAACAAACCATCGCAAACTGCATTCATCGTTGCAGATAAAGCTCCTACAGTTCCTGCTTCGCCAATACCTTTTGCACCAAGAGGATTATTTTGAGTGGGAACCGAATAACTTTGAATTTCAGTTTTCGGAGCATCTTTTGCTCGTGGTATTGCATAATCCATAAAGCTGGCTGTTAACAATTGCCCGCTTTCGCCGTCATATAAAATTTGTTCCATTAGCGCCTGACCAATTCCCTGAACAACGCCTCCCATCACCTGGCCTTTCATAATCATAGGGTTTATCACTCTGCCTGCGTCTTCCACGATGACATACCGATCAATTTCTGTCTCACCTGTCTCTGGATCAATTTCAACCTCACAAATGTGACAGGCATTTGGAAATGTAGCACCTTTAGCACGACAAAACGATTCTACCTTTAGATCTTCTTGAAGCATTTTTTGGACCTCATGAAACCCAATATTATGATTGCGCAGGTTAGAACCAGCACAGGTCCAAAGCCCTTGTGAAAACTGAAGCTGACATTCGTCTACTCCAAGCTGTACTGCGGCAGTTGGAGCCAAACGGATAATCATTTCATTAACTGCGTTCAGAATCGATGTACCTGCGGAAGCGATGGTTCTTGATCCAAAAGTACCTGTGCCTTGCTTTATTCGCCTTGTATCGCCGGTGATAATAAAAATATTTTCAGGGTCAACGCCGATGCGATCTGACAATAATTGCCGAAACGATGTAGCGTGGCCTTGGCCAGAGTCTTGCGATCCAACAAGAACTTCTAGGGTACCATCTGTTTTGGCCGTGACAGCTGCAAATTCGGGGTTCGGACTATGATCAGGCCCAGCTGCAATTTCAATTGGATTCGAAACTCCTAAACCACGAATTTTTTGTTTTTTCTTGCTTTCCATACGCCTTTTTTCAAACTCAAAGTAACCGGCAGCGTTGAGCGCTTTTTCAAATACTTTTGGAAAATCTCCACAATCATAAGTGAAGTTCAACCCTGTTTCAAATGGTAATTGATCCGCTTTAATCATATTTAGGCGCCGCAATTCCACCTTATCAAATCCGGTAACTTGCGCAGCAACATCAATCATACGTTCAATAATATATGTGGCTTCAGGACGACCTGCGCCGCGGTAAGGAGCAATGCTCTGAGTGTTCGTAAAAAAACCATCTACGGTCACTGAAATTGCTGGGGTTTGATAAACCCCAGCCAAACCACCAAGGTTTGCAACCGGTGGGTGAGTGGTCATTGGACCAATATAAGCGCCGAGCGCAGCCTTAATTTTTACTTTCAGGCCAAGAAACTGGCCTGTTTCATCTAGTGCAAGTGTTGCCTGCGCTCTTTGGTCACGTGCTTGCGTATCTGCCATGAAAGACTCTAATCTTGATGCTTGCCACCTAATCCTTCGGCCGAGTTTTTTTGCCGCCCAAAGTGCACAAACATATTCGGGATAACCAACATTTTTCATACCAAATGATCCGCCGCATGGATGTGCAACAACGTGCAGACAAGAAGCAGGAATATCCAAAACGTGTGATATGTCAGGCACAATCCGATGCGGTGTTTGAGTGCCCAAATCTAATCTATAGGTAGTGTTTGTTTGATCATAGGATGCAATTATGTTCCTAGGTTCAATCGCAGCGGCAGTAACACGCGAAATTTTAAATTCATCTTTAACGATATACTTCGCAGCTTTTATGGCTTGATCTGTCTTTTGGGCGTCGCCTTGTTTAAATCTAAAACAATGGTTTGTCTCAAACTCAGGCCAAACAACTGGGCTTCCCTTCATCGAAGATGTCTCCACATCAACCACTGATGACGTTACATCTATCTCAACAAAAACCATATCAACTGCGGACAGCGCATCGTACTGATTCTCTGCGATCACCATCGCGATCGGATCTCCTATAAACTTAACCGAATCAATAACCAATGGTGGAAAAGCAGGAATGGCCATGGGTGACCCATCTGGAGATTTATGGATCAGTCTGGGCAAAAAACAACCAACGCCGTCCGTTGCTAAATCAGATCCTGTAAAAACAGCAATGACACCTGGTATTTTTTCAGCTTCTGCAAAATCAATAGAAAGTATACGACCAGAAGCTACGGTCGAACGTACGAAGGCTAGAAAAAGCTCATCGCCTATTGAATTATCGCCTGTGAATTTTGTGTGTCCTCTTAATAGACTATCATCTTCGAGACGGATTTCTGGGTCACCTATTCGTGCCATTTAAAATTATACCTCATATAATCGGCGTGCAAATCAACTTTCAACAGCACATTGACATATTGTCATACACTAATACAATAGATGACCATAGGAATCCAAGATTCTTTGGCGTGCGTCGAAAATCCCATAAACCACCGAAGGTGAATATGCGAAAAAATCCAATTGGAAAAGTTGAAAAGACACGAAATAAAGCTGAGGTAGAATATCCGTTTGGTCTTGGTTCAGGCAAAAAAGAACTCAATCAAATACAAAACATTTCAATACATTATATTGGTCAACCTACAGAGCGAAAAGAAGACAATCGGTTGGTCACTGGACAAGGACGCTTCACAGACGATTTTCATGAGCAAGGTCAGGCTTACGCAGCGATTTTAAGATCTCCCCTACCACATGCAGAAATCGTTTCAATTGATGTCAAAGCCGCGCTTAAATCCAATCATGTATTAGCCGTGTTCACCGGGGCAGATGTCGTAAATGACGGATTAAAACCGGTGCCTCACAATCCAGTTCCCAAGACAAAATATGATATGAAACTTACGGCACCAGACGGAGGACAACCTTTTATCGGGCCTCATCATCTGCTAGCTGAAAAAAAAGTCCGCCATGTTGGGGAAGCTGTTGCGATGGTGGTTGCAGAAAGTCGCAATGCCGCAATTTCTGCATTAGAATTGATTGAAGTAGATTATAAAGAATTGCCATTTTGTCTTGATGCAAAAGAGGCAATTAAAGATAAAAAGAATAGTGTGTGGAATGAAGTGCCTGACAACGTTTTAGTGGATACTCGATTTGGAGACATAAAAAAAACAGATACAGCATTTGAAGGCGCTGCTCATGTAGTCGAAAGGGAATTTCATATCAATCGGGTTACAGGAGTTCCTTTAGAACCGCGATCTGCTTTGGGCAGTTTTGATCAGGTGACAGAAAGGTATTCCTTGATAGCAGGTAGCGGTGGTGCCGTCAGACAGAAGGCTGAATTAGCAGAAGTTTTAAATATTTCGCCAGAAATGCTGCGTGTTCAGTCACATGATGTTGGAGGGAATTTTGGAACACGCAATCGCGTTTATGTTGAATTTGCTTTGGTTCTTTGGGCTTCCCGTCGCCTTAAGCGACCAGTGAAATTTACTGCAACTAGGTCAGAGGCATTCCTTACCGATTATCAGGGTCGAGATCTTCACACTAAAGTCGCGCTAGCACTCGATGATAATGGAAAGTTTCTAGCTATGCGAGCAGACAATATATCAAATGTGGGCGCCCGATGCGTGTCTCTGTCGGCATTGAGCAAAGGTTCAGGATTAATAACCGGATCATATGATATTCCTGTTGCCTCGCTTCGTGCTCGCGCCGTTTTTACAAATACGATGAGCACGCAAGCTTATCGTAGTTCGGGGCGACCGGAAGTTACATACGCGATTGAGCGTTTGATCGAAGTTGCAGCCGAGCACATAGGGATGGATGCTTTAGAATTACGTAAGAAAAACTTAATTTCATCAAATTCTATGCCCTATCGAAATGCTGTGGGATCTGTATATGACAGTGGAGACTATAAAACAAATATGGATCGCGCCACTAAATTAGCGGATTGGGATACATTCGATACCCGTAAAAAAGACGCTTACAAAAGGGGAAAGTTATTGGGTCGTGGGTTTGCAAACTACGTCGAATCTTCCATTGGATCGCCTAAAGAAAGGGCGGAAATTACTGTAAACACAAACGAACGACTTGAGGTGGTAATCGGGACGCAACCTAGCGGCCAAGGTCATGAAACTAGTTTTTCGCAAGTGGTGGCCGATATCTTGCAGGTACCTGTAAACAAGATAGATATAAGACTTGGTGATACCGACGTTGTAAGCGTAGGCGGTGGATCCCACTCAGGCCGTTCCATGCGACATGCTGGAACTGTGATGGCCATGGCTTCGATTGATCTTATAATGGAAGCAAAACGTCGAGCTGCAAAGCTGCTGAAATGCTCTGTGGATAAGGTAGACTATACTGACGGGCGGTTTCAAAGTCTTGCAAGCAATTTAAAACTATCGTTGTTTGATATACACAGGAAAACTCAAGTTTCTCATGGGTCGCTCTCTGCAAAACGCACAAACGAGATGCACGATCCCGTTTTCCCCAATGGGACTGCAATATGTGAAGTCGAAATCGATAGCGACACATTTGATCTTAAAATCACGCGCTACACTACAGTTGATGACGTTGGTCGATGTATAAATCCGATGATCGTCCATGGCCAAACCCATGGTGGTATAGCGCAAGGTGTTGGTCAGGCTATTCTTGAAGATTGCGCCATTGATATCAATTCCGGGCAACCAATTGCGGGTTCATTCATGGATTACGGCATACCACGCGCAACCACCCTGCCGTTTATAAACGCTGAAATCGCAGAAATACATTCGCCCACTAATCCGTTAGGTATAAAGGCCGGAGGAGAAGGTGGAACCACGCCAGCCCTTGCCACAGTCGTTTTAGCAGTTCTGGATGCGCTTAAAAAATATGATGTGAAAGATATTTCGATGCCAATAACACCTCAACGCATTTGGTCTGCGGTTAGAATTGCCACTAAAGAAAACTGTAGCGGTCGAATTCTTGGCAATTGAATGAATTAGAGAGAGAGATGATCACAAAGTTTTATATTAGTGAAATTGCATATTTAACACGGGATACTTTGAAAGATGGCAAGTATATGGAAATGAAATGATGGACGTAGACATAAAAGTAAATGGAAAGCGTGAAAAACATACGATTGCCGAAAACACACTATTAGTGGAGTTTTTACGGGAAACCTTGCGTCTTACAGGGACGCACGTTGGATGCGATACAAGCCAATGCGGAGCTTGCGTTGTTCATCTTAACGGAAAAGCGATAAAGTCGTGTTCAATGCTAGCTATTAGTGCTCATGGATCTTCCATTGACACAATTGAGGGTTTATCACGACCAGGATATGCGTTGCACCCCATGCAAAAAGCGTTCAAAGAAAATCACGGACTGCAGTGCGGATTTTGTACTCCGGGCATGATTATGTCTGCTATCGCAATTGTAGAACGGTGCAAAAAATATAGGACGAAACTGGATCGTTCGGTTATCCGTCATGAGCTTGAAGGAAATTTATGTCGATGCACAGGATACCAAAATATTATAAACTCCATTTTGCAGGGTGCTCAACAAATGCATAATAACAATCAATAGCTTACGGTAACGACTTCTTAACGACTTGACCTAATAAAGATACAAAAGCTTAAACCCTTAACGCCAATGTAAGCGATAGCTGCGTAGCATATATTCTGTAAAAGGATGAACCATGGAAGAGTTTAGATATATCCGACCATTGAATTGGGCAGAGGCCGCAGCAGTTCTAAGCGAAACTGCTGACGGTAAAATTCTGGCAGGGGGACAAACTCTTATCCCTACAATGAAACAGAGATTGGCTACTCCGTCTGATCTCTTGGACATCCAACACCTAAGTGAGCTCGACTACGTTTCAATCACAGAGCAAACAAATAGCTTGGATACGAAGACAAAATTCGCACAAACAGTAACAATTGGTGCGGTTACAACTCATTCATCGGTAGCCGCAAATGAGCAATTAGCTTCTTTGTGTCCTGCAATATGCAGTTTAGCCGGTCGAATTGGCGATCCTGCCGTACGCAATCTGGGAACAATAGGTGGATCTGTTGCAAACAATGACCCTGCTGCAGACTATCCAGCGGCGCTAATGTCTCTTAATGCAATAATTAATACTCAAAAACGTAGCATCAATGCAGATAAATTTTTCGTAGGACTTTATGAAACAGCCCTGGATGAAGATGAAATTATTTTATCTATAAGCTTCAAACTACCCAAATTGTCAGGATACAGTAAATTTCCAAATCCTGCTTCTCTTTACGCTATGGTTGGTGTTTTTGTATCCAAATTTAGATCTGGAACCGTGCGAGTAGCCATAACAGGTGCTGGGATGGATGGTGTTTTTAGGCATTTGGGATTAGAGAAAAAATTAGAAAGTAACTTTTCTCCTGACATCGCGCGACAAACTAAAATTGACGCGAATGATCTGCTTTCAGATCTACATTGTGATAGCGATTACAGGGCACATTTAATTTCAGTTATGGCGTCGGAAGCAGTACAAACTGCTTTAAATGACAGCCAAGCGTAGTTCACATTTTAAAATTTGGAAGGAAACTTTAAAGTTGATAGTGATTAATACCACCCAGCCAGAGAGCAGCCAAAAACCTGCGCAACCCTGTCTTAGCCCCCTAGAACTGTGCC
>CENJ01131289.1_pt1 | contig 19021 bp, 11 predicted proteins | sample 356161 | NCBI WGS metagenome assembly CENJ01 (sample SAMEA2619531, study PRJEB7988) | marine metagenome | biome: marine biome (ENVO:00000447); feature: surface water layer (ENVO:00002042); material: "saline water (ENVO:00002010), including plankton (ENVO:xxxxxxxx)" | depth 5 m
TTGTTAATGGACTCAAATACTATTAGAAAACAATTCATAGATTTTTTCAAATCAAAAAAGCATAATTATGTTCCCTCATCTCCTATAGCTTCAAAAAATGATCCTTCTTTAATGTTTACAAATGCTGGTATGAATCAGTTTAAAAGTATTTTTTTAGGTGGAAAAAGCAATTATGGTAACCGTGTTGTTAATTCACAAAAATGCTTGAGAGTTTCTGGAAAACACAATGATCTAGAGGAAGTTGGTATTGATCACTATCATCATACTATGTTTGAAATGCTTGGTAACTGGAGTTTTGGAGATTATTTTAAAGAAGAAATAATTAAATGGAGTTGGGAAATTTTGACAGAAAAATTTAAACTTTCATCTGAAGACTTGTATGTTACAGTATTTGAGGGAAGCAAAGAAGATAATCTCAAGATTGATAAAGAAACTTTTGATATTTGGAATAAAATAGTTGATAGTTCAAAAATTATTTTAGGCAATAAAAAGGATAATTTTTGGGAAATGGGGGATTCGGGTCCTTGTGGTCCTTGCTCTGAAATTCACATCGATTTAAGATCAGATGAAGAAAAAAGAAAAGTAAAAGCAATAGATGTAGTAAATAAAGATCATCCACAAGTTATTGAGTTATGGAATTTAGTTTTTATTCAATTTAATCGAAAATCAAATAGAAAACTTGAAGTTCTTCCAGAAAAACATATTGATACAGGCATGGGGTTTGAAAGATTAGTCAGGGTCATTCAGAAAAAAAAATCAAATTATGATACAGATATTTTTTCACCTATTATAGATGAGATTGAAAAATTATCTGGAAATAAATATGGTAATGATGAAAAGAGGGATGTAGCTTTTAGAGTTATTTCGGATCATTTGAGAGCTGTATCTTTTTGTATAGCAGATGGTCAAATACCTGGAAATTCAGGATCATCGTATGTTGTAAGAAGAATTTTAAGAAGAGCAATTAGATATGGTTATACTTTTCTTAATTTTTCTGAACCATTTATTTTCAAATTAGTTGAGATTCTTACTAAACAATTTAAGTCGGTATTTCCTGAAATTGATAAGGAAAAATTAAATATTAAATCAATTATTGAGCAAGAAGAAAAAGTTTTTTTAAAAACTTTGTCCCTAGGAATAAGTAGGCTAAATAATGTTATTGAAAAATCTAATAGTAAAATTGTTTCAGGTAAGGATGTTTTTGAACTTTATGACACTTATGGATTCCCCGTTGATTTAACATCATTAATATTGAGTGAAAATCAAATGAAATTTGATGTTGATGACTTTAATAAGCACCTTGAACAACAAAAAACTAGATCAAGAAAATCATCTATTTCGAAGGCTTCTGATTGGAATATTATCATTGAAGATGAATCTTCTTTATTTGTGGGTTATGATTTAACATCAACAACATCAAAAGTTAAAAAGTTTAGAACAGTAGAAACAAACAATGAAAAATTTACTGAAATAGTTTTTATTGAAACTCCATTTTATCCTGAGGGTGGAGGTCAGGTAGGGGATGTTGGAAAAATTATTTCAGAGTTTGGTATTTCTATTGAAGTTATAAATACTAAAAAAGAAAATGAAGAAATTATTCATATTATTTCAGATACTACTCTTGATGAAAAAGTAGAATATAATCTAATTGTCGATCCTCAAAAAAGAATGAATTCATCTTCAAATCACACTGCTACTCATTTACTTCATCAAGCACTTAGAAATATATTAGGGTTGCATGTAGAACAGAAAGGTTCCCTTGTGAATAGTGATTATTTAAGGTTTGATTTTTCTTACAATAAAAAATTAGAATCTAATCAAATTTTAGAAGTTGAAAATTTTGTAAATGATAGAATTAATGAATCACTAGAACTGGAAGAAAATAGGGAAGAAAATTATGATACTGCCATTAAGAATGGTGTTGTTGCCCTATTTGGAGAAAAATATGGAGACAAAGTTAGATCCATTAAATTTGGTGATTCATATGAGTTGTGTGGTGGAACACACGTTAAAAACACCCTTTCATTAAGAGTATTTAAAATCTTATCAGAAAGTTCTGTTGCTTCTGGTATTAGAAGAATTGAAGCTATTTCAGGATATACTGCAATAGAATCTCTTAGAAAAAATTCTATGGAGTTATCAAAGATTGGACAATTAACTTCTTCAAAATCTAATATTTTTGAAAGTGTTAAATCAATACAAAATGAAAAGAAATCATTAGAAAAATCAACTAAAAATTTAGAAAGTAAAATATTATCAAATACTTCCTCAGAATTAGTATCAAAAATTGAAAAGATACGGGATGTCAATTTTTTAGTTTCTAAAGTTGATTTAAGTATTTCTAATATGAAATCTTTATGCTTTTCCTTTAGTCAAAAAGTTGAAAATTTATTTTTAGTTCTAATTTCGGAATCAAGTAATATTTCTGTAGTATGCTATATTTCAAAATCACTAGTTGAAAATAAAAAATTAGATGCCTCCAATGTAATTGAATCAATATGTAAAGAAATTGATGGAGCTGGAGGAGGTCAACCTTTCTTTGCAGCAGGTTCAGGTAAAAAGAAAGTATCAAAAGAGAAAATTATCGAAGTATCGAAAAGCTTTTTATGATTGAGATGGATAAGATTCTAAAACTTTATTGACAAAGTTTGATATTAATTCGTCCCTAGAAAGCCTTCCAGAATATAATGATCCAGATCCACTTGCGTTCCAAATCAAGCTACCATTTTTGCTATCAATTATATCAATATACAATAATCCAGTAGTCCGAGTGTAAGGCCTGTAATTTTGGTCGTAAGGAAATCCATACCAGCCATAGTTAAACCTGTTGTAAGTTTGATTTATGTAAATATCTTCTCTTGATTTAGTTGAAATATTTATAATAAGATCTGGATTTGAGGAGAAGCTATATCCTTTGGATTTCATATTTTCTTCAATGGATTTTAAAATTCTTTTTTTATCAATATCAGATATGTTTATTTTTTCAATTTCTTGTTTTGAAAATGCAAATGTTGAATATTTATTAAAATCTACAGTTGAATCATAATCGTTAAATACTTTGACAGAAGAGCAAGAATATAAGATAAAAATTATTGAAAATAAACTAACAAATGTTTTCACAATAATTTAAAATCAATAATTATGCCTAATACTAAAATAATTGTACTGATATTAATACTTTTATGTTAGTGAATAATTTTACTTTTTCAAAATATCTTTCATTAATTATAATTCTAAGTGTTGTCTTTTCAGGGTGTAGTTTGAAAAGATATAATATTAAGCGATCGATTGTTAAAAATAATTTTAATAAAGTAGATCAACTTAAGAGATTTCTTAACAATATGAATTCAGATGAAAGAAAAAAATGGTATATAAAAACATATTCTGATTTTGCAATTCAACAGATGAAAAAATATAAAATACCTGCAAGTATAATTCTTGCCCAAGGATTAGTTGAATCTGGTGCTGGTGCTAGTACACTAGCTTTAAAATCTAATAATCATTTTGGAATTAAATGCCATCAGAATTGGAGAGGAAAAAAAGTTTATCACGATGATGATGAAAAAGGTGAGTGTTTCAGAAAATACAAAAATCCAATTGAAAGTTATAAAGATCATTCAGAGTTTTTAACTACAAGGGGTCGGTACTCTTTTTTATTTAGATATTCAATTAGAGATTATGTAAAGTGGGCAAAAGGTTTAAGTAAAGCAGGTTATGCTACTGATCCAAAATATCCAGAAAAATTAATTAAAATCATTGAAGAATATAAATTATGGAAATTTGATGGCTCCAAAAATTCTTTGGAAAAAAAGTCGAAAGAAAAATCCAAAAAAAGAGAAAAAAATAATATAAATTATTACACTGTTAAGAAGGGGGATACATTGTATTCCATCTCTAAAAAACATAGTGTATCTATTGATGAGTTGAAAAAACTTAATAAATTAAAATCCAACGAAATCAAAATTGGGCAAAAATTAAAAATTTAATTATTTGTCTTAGTAATTAATGCATTATTAATTAATTCAATACAATAATTTAAATGAGCCTTTAAATTCTTGTCAGTATATGTTTTTGTTAGAGATAATTTTTTTTCATCTATTTTTTTTTGCGAAAAAATTTCAGTTGAAAAAAATATAGTAAATACAATAAAAAGTAGATTACTTATAAAACTTTTAATTTTCATAATATAATTTTTAAATTTTGATAGGTTAGATTTTCGTTAATCTAACCGAGATATAAATAAACCATCATTATTTTTTTCAACTTTAGCTAGTTTATTTCTAGTAAGTGATTTAATAGTTTTATCCCATTTTTTATTAGATAGTTTAGATCTGCTTTTCAGATCATTTAATTTAATTTTACCATTTTTCTTTATGATTGAAAAAACTAACTTTTCCTCTTCATTAAGTTCAATATTTAATTTTTTTTCTGGCTTCATCTGAGGAAAAAAAATAACATCTTGAATAGATTTTTTATTAGTCATTAACATTACGAGTCTATCAATTCCAAATCCAATTCCTGATGTTGGCGGCATTCCATATTCAAGAGATTTTATAAAATCATAATCTATAAACATAGCTTCCTCATCACCTTTTTCTGAAAGCTTTAGCTGGTCTTCAAATCTACTTAGCTGATCAATAGGATCATTTAGTTCAGAATATGCATTTGCAATTTCGCTACCATTTACTAATAATTCAAATCTTTCAGTTAATTCAGGTTCACTTCTGTGTTCTTTTGTTAATGGGCTCATCTCTTTCGGATAGTCAATAATGAATGTTGGCTGAATATATTTCGATTCACATTTTTCACCAAATATTTCATCAATCAACTTTCCTTTACCCATTGTTCCATCAACCTCAACACCAAGCTTTTTTGCAATTTCAAATGTTTCTGATTCAGACGAATCTTTTAAATCATATCCTGTATTTTCTCTTATAGATTCTAAAATACTTATTTTTTTATAAGGACCTTTAAAGTCAATTGTGTGTTCCCCAAACTGTATTGCACTTTTTCCATTAACATCTATGGCAACCTTTTCTAAAAGTTTTTCAGTGGTATCCATCATCCAATTATAATCTTTGTAAGCAACATAGAATTCTAAATTTGTAAATTCTGGATTATGAGTTCTGTCCATACCTTCATTTCTAAAATCTTTCGCAAATTCAAAAACTCCATCAAATCCACCAACTATTAATCTTTTTAAGTAAAGTTCATTAGCAATTCTGAGGTATAAGGGGATATTTAAAGCATTATGATGAGTTATGAATGGTCTAGCAGCAGCACCTCCAGGAATGGGCTGTAAAATTGGAGTTTCAACTTCAAGATAATCTAGATCAGTTAAAAAATTTCTAATCGAATCAACTACTTTACTTCTTTTTAAAAAGGTCTCCTTTACATGCGGATTAACAATTAGATCAACATAACGCATACGATATCTTAGTTCAGGATCATTAAATTCATCATAGATATTTCCTACACTGTCAGTTTTTGGAAGAGGTAATGGTCTTAAAGATTTTGATAGAAGTTTAAAATCTTCCACTAATATAGTTTTTTCACCTACCTGAGTTATAAAAAGTTTTCCTTGTATTCCAATTATATCACCAATGTCTAATAATTTCTTATAAAATTCATTGTATTTAAACTTATCATCTTCAGGACATATTTCGTCTCTGTTGAAATAAACTTGAATTTTTCCTGAACTGTCCATAAGTTCAGCAAAACTTGCTTTTCCTTGGATTCTCCTTGACATTAGTCTGCCAGCAACTATAACATTAGAATTTTCTTTAAAATTTTTTTTGATTTCGTTAACTAAATGAGATACTTTAAAGAGATCAGCAGGATATGGATCTATCCCGAGCTCTCTAATTTTTGCTAGTTTTTCACGTCTAATTATTTCCTGTTCAGAGAGGTTTGACATTTTTTTTCAAATATAATGATATAACAAGAACATTACCCATATGTTTTTTAATTTTATAATTAAAATAATTTATTGAATAAAAATAAAAATATTATTGTTAAAGATCTTGGTAAGGAAGAGTATCAAAGTTGTTTTGAAATTCAAAAAAAATTACAACAAGAAATAATTAATATTAAATTAAATAACAGAAGAGATAATTTAAATATTGAAACTCCAAATTATTTATTAGTTGTAGAACATAATCACGTCTATACTTTAGGAAAAAGTGGTGATCTAAATAACCTTCTCTATAAAGAAGAGTTACTTAAAAAGAATAATATTTCCTTTCACCATACAAACCGGGGAGGAGATATTACATATCACGGGCCAGGGCAGTTAGTTCTATATCCAATTATTGATTTAGAAAATTTTTTTACTGATATTCATAAATACTTAAGGTTGTTGGAAAAATCAGTTATTGATACGCTTAAAAAAATTAATATTAATGCATCAATTAGTTCTAATCGAACTGGTGTTTGGGTAGATGTAGGCAAATACAATGAAAGAAAAATATGTGCTATGGGAGTTAAAGTTAGCAGATGGGTAACAATGCATGGATTAGCTTTAAATATCACAAATGATTTATCATATTTTGATGGAATTATACCATGTGGTTTAGAAAACAGAAATGTGACTTCAGTAAAAAAAGAAATTGGTAATTCAATTAGTATTGATGATATAAAGAGTCTTTTAATTAAAAATTTTTCAGAAAATTTTAATGCGACTATTATCTAACTGAATATAGTTGTATTTCGTTATTATCACCTAAAAATACAATATCAATTTTGTTATTATCTGAATTAAAATCTATATCACTATTTGAAAATATTGGAAATCCATTAATTATTTTTTGATTATCGTACAAGTAAATTTGTTTGGAATCCTTATCATAAATTGAGTAAAAATGAGTTTCTTGAGAACCATGAATTTTTAAGTTATCATAATTGCCAAAAGGAAGTATAAATTCCTTTCCATCTACTAAAAGTTTGTTTAAACCAAAAGTAATCTTACTGTCATTAACTGCACTCAGATCTTTTTCATTTTTTGATAAGGTTTGATCATATAATTTTCCAGAAATATCTATTCTAATTATTTTTTCATTATTACTTAATCCTATCATTCCATTGTTATACTTGTAAAGGTTGGTGCTAAAAGTTAGATCGTTAGGCACTTTAATTCTCACATTACCTCTTCTGTCTAATATAGATATTTTATCATTTGAGTTTTTTAAAATAAGATAATCTCTATTTAGAATTCTTAAGTGTTTGATGGGATCTTTCAAACCATAATTTAACTTATTTTTCTTAAAACCTTTTACAATTTTAAAGTCAGAATTATACATTTTCAAATTATTTCCGTTCTGAAAAATATACCTATAATTTTTATCCAAATCGTAATCAAATACTGAAAGATTCTCAAAATAATCTTTATTTTTACCTTCAAGCTTTTTTACAATATTTCCATTTATATCCAATAAAATTAACTTATTACTTGTTGTAAATAAAAATTGAAGTCTTTGATTTTTATAAGTATCAACTTGAAAAATTTTACTTGTTATGTTATTAAACTTTTTTGTCCATAAAATATTTCCAAGAAAATCCATCAGAATTAAATGATTTTTTTCATCTTGAAAAATTATATTTTTCTTACCTGATTTATGGTTAATTATTATTTGAGGACCTAATTTAATATCATTTTCAAATGATTTAGTTAAAATCAATTCTGTTTGATTTTTCTTGAAATCATTAATGATTGGAGAGTTATATAAAGAAGTGTAAATTATTGAATCTTGTATTTGACTAGATTTAATCCATAAATCATATATTTCTTTTGTTTTTTTAATTTTAATAAGTTCAATTACTGAGTTCTTTGAGGGTATATTTTTAATATATTCTTTTAATTCCTTATTATATAAAATCTCTGATTTATTATAGTTTCCAGCAATTAGTTTTTCAATTGAATTAAGTTTGTTTGAAATTAAAATTCTATTATCTATTTGTGAAATAAATATCTTTTTGTTTAAGAAATTAAATTCATCAAATTCATTAATGCGAGTGGTAATTGTATCATTTTTATATATTTTAAAATCTCTATATTTTTTCTCAAAATTTAAAATATTATTTTTTTCAATATCATATAATTTATTATTTAATATGATGATTGTATCTGTTACACTATTAAATATAGCAACTTCACTACTCGTAGTAAAGACGGAGTCTATATTAAATTGCTTGGTGGTATTTTGATTTATTATTTCATTAAAATTCATAAAAAATTGTTCATTCACAGTGTAAGATTTAAATTTTACAAAGTTTTCAGGTATTAATTTATAAATTTCACTTTTAGAAGGTTTTACCTTGTTGAAAATCAATGAATTTCTACTTTTTTTGTCAATTTTTGATAAACCCATAATAACAATTTCATTGTTATTAATTTCAAACTCAAAATTTATCCAATCTGAAATTTCATCAACTTTTATATTGAGATTATTTAATTTGTTTGAATTAAAATTTTCTGAAATTAAAACAGAAATATTATTTGACTTTATTTTAAATAAATCAAAAAAATTCTTAGAATTAGAGTTACTACTGAAGCTGGAGTTTCTAGTATAGTTCTCAATCAAAAACTTATTATTTGAAATAACATTATAATCTAAATCTTTTTTTAAAAAATATTTATCATCATTATGTTCAAAAATAAATATTGTTTTTTTGTCATAATTTATTGAGTCAGTTATGTTAATATTTAAAATTTCCTCAGATTTTTCAATTAGAATTATTTTTCCAACATCATCTTTCCCAACTTTATGTTTACTATATATTAACTTTTTTTTTGCTCTAACTATTTCTTCATCAAAAAGATTTATATCAAAAAAGTTCTGAATTAACAACTTTTCATCATCATTAACTTGATTAATATCATCAATGATTAATACTGAAATTGGGTTATCAGGAATTTTATAAATCGGATCTAATGTTTCAGTCAGGTTCTCTGAGCATGAGTTAAATAGTATAAAAAATATTATTAAATGTTTTTTCAATCTATTGTAAAATTAAAAAACTAAATTTTTATTGATAATTGTTTACTCTTTATTTTAAAACTATTTCTGTGGAACTGGCATAAACCATATTGATTTATTTTATCAATATGAATTTTTGTCCCGTATCCCTTGTTGTTTTTCCAATCAAATTGAGGGTAAATTTTATCAATTTTTTTCATGTAATTGTCTCTGTGAACCTTTGCTAAAATAGACGCTGCAGCAATACTTTGAAAAATATTGTCACCACCAATTATACATTTATGATTTATCTTCATTTTAGGCTGAAATTTATTTCCATCAATTAAATAAATATTTGATTTAATTTTTAAATTTTCAATTGATTTGTTCATACCATAATAAGTAGCTTTCAAGATATTTAAATCATCAATTTTATGATTATCAACATCAATTATTACGTAATCTAAAGCAATTTTTTTTATAATGTGAAATAGTTCAATTCTTTTTTTTGGACTTAATTTTTTTGAATCCTTTATTTCAGGATTATAGTATTCTTTTGGTAAAATAACAGCTGATACTGTAACTGGTCCAGACAAAGCTCCTCTGCCTGCTTCATCAATTCCACATACCAAAATTTTATTATTATACCTTTTTATCATATTTCATTCCTTAAATTAGTGTTTATTTTATCAACTTAAACATATTATCTGTGCGATTAATTTACTTATTGTTAATGTTTTTCTATACAATAAATTCTTTTACTCAAATTAATGAGGGAGCACTAAATGAGGCATTTTCTAATCTTGGAGATTCAATGTCAATTGAAGCCTTTAATTTTGATATAAATAAAATAAAAAAATTTAATTTTCAAGGAGATACTATTTTATTAGATACAACTTTAAATATCAATAAATTATATAATTTCAATTATAGAAGAAAAGATAATTTTGAATTTATTAAACCAAATAATGTAGGTCAGGTATATAATAATTTATCTTATGAAATAGAACATTCAAATTATCCAAGTATTGGCTTTAATGCAAATAAAACAATTATACAATTTGAAGATGATATTTATTTTTATGATGTTGCGTATCCCGTTACTGAATTGTTATTTAAAACAGTATATTCACAAGGTCAGTTAACAGATGTTCTATTCACAACTAATGTTAATAGAAAACTTAATTTTTCATTATCATTTAAAGCACTTAGATCGCTTGGCAAATATCAAAATTCGCTTTCTGGATCTAAAAATTTCAATTTTACTTACAATTATAATTCAGAAAAATTTAGCTCTAAAATGTTTTATGTTTCTCAAAGATTAGAAAAGCATGAGAATGGAGGTTTGACCACAATTTCAATTGATGATTTTGAATCAAAAGATGATGTTTTCGATGAAAGATCTAAATTAAATGTAAAATTTGAAGATGCAATTAACATCTATTTTAAAAGAAACTTCTTTTCTAAAAACTCGTTCAATCTCATTAATAATAATAAAAAATTAAGTTTTAATCATACACTGTTATATTCAACAATTAACAATGCATATGATCAAAAAACAATTAACAATTATTATGGTGAATTAAATTCAGGGCTAATATCTGCCAAGGATAATTATAAGTTTAGATCTATTTTTAATAAAATTAGTTTAAATCTGTCAAATTTGATTTTTGATTCAATTGAAGCAGGATTAATAAATTTTAATTTTGAATATTTTAATTTAAATAATAATGAAAATAAGATAAGAGAAAGCTCAAACTTATTTTCATTAAAATTGACTAAAGGTTTTGAGATTTTAGACCTTGATATTGATTTACAAAAAAAAATAAATGGAGAAAGAGTCGGTGATAAATACATGTTTATGGTTAGAACCTCTAAATCAGATAAAATTGATATGAGTTTAAAATTTATATCAACTAAATCTCACCCAGGTCTAATGTATGATTATTATGATAGTTCATTTAAAAATATAAAATGGGAAAAATCGAATAAATTAATATCAATCAATAGTATACAATTTAAACTTAATGATAAAAGATTTGGAGAGTTTCAGATATCAGGTTCAAAAATTATGAATTACTTCTATATATATACTGATAATCAAATTGAAGAATCATATTTACCTGTGTTAAATCAAGCTAGTTTCAATATTGATTTATTAAAGCTTAATTATAATAAGAACTTTACTTTTGGAAAGTTTTCCATTGATAATACATTATTACTTCAAAAAGTTAAACAAAAAGAATATGTTTTGAATTTGCCTAAATATGTTTTTAGGAATTCTTTTTACATATCTGAAAAAATATTTAATAATGTATTGGAAATTCAATCAGGATTTAATTTTAAAATTTTCTCAAAGTTTTTTGCTGATGAATACAATCCTGTAATATCAACTTTTCATACTCAAAACGAAAAAAAAATAGGTGAATATCCAATTGTCGATTTTTTCTTAAATGCCAAAATAAGACAAACAAGATTATTCTTCATATTTGAGCATATTAATTCATCATTAACTGGAAACAAATTTTATTATACACCATCAATGCCTTATAGAGATTCAGGCTTTAGATTTGGTTTAAACTGGAATTTATTTAACTAGAGGTAAGTCCCCTTTGTTTTTAGTTGGTAATGTAGATTTTCCCATTAAATACTTATCAATATTGTATGCAGCTTCTCTTCCTTCAGAGATTGCCCACACAATTAAAGATTGGCCTCTTCTTAAATCTCCAGCTGCAAATACTTTGGGATTAGAAGTTTGATAATCATATGTAACAGGTTTTGAAAAATCATCAAGCTTTGTATTTAAATCATTAAATATTGATATTTCTGGACCTGTAAAACCTAAGGCTAATAATGCTAATTCACACGGCCATATTTTTTCAGATCCTTTAATCTCCATTAATTTAAATATACCTTCTTCATCCTTTTTCCATTCTACCTTTACAGTTTTCAAACCTGTGAGATTACCATTTTTATCACCTATGAACTCTTTAGTCATAATTGACCATTGTCTTTTTATACCCTCTTCGTGAGATGAACTAGTTTTTAGGGTAAATGGCCAGTAAGGCCATGGATTTTCTTCACTTCTTTTCTTTGGTGGTTTACTCTGGATTTCAAAATTTACAACTGATTTAGCTTTATGTCTATTTGATGTTCCAATACAATCGGAACCAGTATCACCACCACCGATAACTATTACATTTTTATTTTTTGCTGATAAACCCACAGTATGTTTAGAAATTTTATCGACAACTTCATTTTGGTGTTTCAAAAAGTCCATAGCCTGAACAACACCTTTGAGATTGCTTCCCTTTATAGGTAATTGTCTTCTAATAGTTGCCCCTCCACATAAAAGAATAATATCGTACTTGTTTTCTAAAGTTGTAATCGAGATATCTTTCCCAACTTCAAGACCAGTTTTAAACTCAATACCTTCTTCAAGCAATAATTTTATTCTTCTGTTAATTATATTTTTTTCTAATTTAAAATCTGGAATTCCATATCTTAACAAGCCACCAATTTTAAGATCTCTTTCATAGACAACGACAGTATGACCAGCTAAATTAAGTTGTTGCGCTGCCGCTAGCCCAGCAGGACCAGATCCAACGATAGCAATTTTTTTTCCAGTTCTTTTTTTAGGAATTTGAGCTTTAATCCAGCCTTCACTAAATCCTCTTTCAACAATATATTTTTCAATCATTTCAATTGAAACAGGAGGACTTATTAATCCAAGAACACAAGCAGCTTCACATGGAGCTGGACATAATCTACCTGTAAATTCCGGAAAATTATTTGTTGAGTGTAATATATCAACTGCTAATCTCCAATTTTTATTATGAACAGCATCATTAAATTCAGGTATTAAATTACCGAGTGGACAGCCCGAGTGACAAAATGGAACACCACAATCCATACACCTTGAACCTTGTTTTTCAACTTCATTATAGTCATATTGAACGGTAAATTCATTATAATTTTTTAATCTTTCATAAACAGGTTTGTTATCTTCTACCTTTCTATCATGTTCCAAAAATCCTCTTAATTTTCCCATAATTATTTGAAAATTGAATTAATCTTATCCTTAGCCATTTTTTCCAATGCAGCTTTGTACTCAATAGGCATAATTTTAATAAAATGCTTTTTGTGATTATCCCAGTTTGAAATAATTCTTTCAGCTATATCACTGTATGTGTGGGTGTAATGATTTTGTACTAACTCTTTAACAATATCTAAATCCTGGGCTTCAAGTTTTTCAATCTCAATACTTTCCATATTAAAATTTCTTTTATCGAAAAATTCTGATTCTGCATAAATATAGGCAATTCCACCACTCATTCCTGCAGCAAAGTTTCTACCAATTTTTCCAAGAATGACAGCAATTCCGCCAGTCATATACTCACAACCATGATCGCCTATTCCCTCAACCACAGATGAGGCACCAGAGTTTCTAACGCAGAATCTCTCGCCAGCAATTCCATTAATATAGGCTTCACCAGATGTTGCACCATATAGTGCTACATTACCTGTTATTATATTTTCGCGGGAGTTAAAAGTTGCTTCTTTTGGTTTTCTTACAATAATAGTAGCACCAGATAGACCTTTTCCAAAATAATCATTGGTATTACCATCAATAATCATTTTAAGTCCTTTAACTGAAAATGCACCAAAACTCTGACCAGCGGAACCCTTAAATTTTATTTCTAAAGTATCTTTTGGTAAAGCATTCTTTCCATATTTTTTTGAAATTTCATTACTTAAAATAGCACCTACTGTTCTATCTGTATTTTTAATATCAAGATCAATAGACATTTTAATTTTCTTTTCGATTGCAAGCTTGGCTTTGTTTAAAATTTTAAAATCTAAAACATTTTCAAGATTATGATCTTGTTTTTCTATATTTCGTATTGGTTTATTTTTGATATTTTCAGGCTTGTATAAAATTTTTGAAAGATCAATTCCTTTAATCTTGTAATAATCCAACGCTACTTTAGTATCCAATTTTTCACTTCTACCAACCATTTCATCAATAGTCCGGAAGCCTAAGTTTGCCATGATTTCTCTTAACTCCTGAGCTACGAAATACATATAATTAATCACGTGTTCAGGTTTACCTTTGAAATTTTTCCTTAAATCTGGATCAGTGGTTGCTATGCCTACAGGACAAGTATTTAAGTGACATGCTCTCATCATAATACATCCCGAAGCAACAAGAGGTGCAGTTGAAAAACCAAACTCTTCAGCTCCTAAAAGACATGCAATAGCAACATCTTTACCAGTTTTTAATTGTCCATCACATTCAATTACTACTCTTCCTCTCAAGTCATTCAATACTAGTGTTTGCTGAGCCTCTGCTATTCCGAGTTCCCAAGGTAGACCAGCATGTTTTAGTGAAGTTAGCGGTGATGCACCTGTTCCACCATCGAAACCTGAAATCAATATAACATCAGCTTTTGCCTTGGCTACACCTGCAGCAATAGTTCCTACACCAACTTCAGAAACAAGTTTTACATTGATTCGAGCAGATCTATTAGCATTCTTTAAATCATAAATTAGTTGTGCAAGGTCTTCAATTGAATAAATATCATGATGTGGAGGCGGGGATATTAGCCCAACATATGGAGTTGAATTTCTAACTTTTGCAATCATTGGACTAACTTTTGGTCCTGGAAGTTGACCACCTTCGCCTGGTTTAGCTCCTTGAGCCATTTTTATTTGAATTTCATTAGCATTTGTAAGGTAGTGAGAGCTAACTCCAAATCTTCCAGATGCTACCTGCTTAATAGAACTTTTTTTGGAATCACCATTTTTTTCTTTTTTAAATCTGGCTGGATCTTCACCACCCTCACCAGAATTACTCTTACCACCAATCCTATTCATTGCAATTGCTAAATTTTCATGAGCTTCCTTGCTTAGAGAACCAAATGACATGGCTCCAGTTTTAAATCGTTTTACAATCTCTGTCCAGGGTTCAACTTCATCAATTGGTATAGGGTCAAATTCAGAAAACTTCATTAATCCTCTCAAGGTCATAAATTGTTCATTTTGTTTATTTATGTTATCCGAATAAATTTTGTAGGTTGAGTAACTTTCTTGGCGGACAGACTGTTGAAGTTTTGAGATAGTTAAAGGGTTAAGCACATGTGCTTCACCATTTCTCCTCCATTTATAATCCCCACCATAATCAACTTCATTTAAATTACTTTCAGATTCAAAAGCTTTTTTGAATCTACTCGAAATTTCTTTTTCTAAAACGTACAATCCAACTCCCTCAATTCTTGAGGGTGTATTATTAAAATACTTTTTTACAAATTTTGATCTCAATCCTAAGGCTTCAAAAATTTGAGATCCTCTATATGAGTGCAAAGTTGAGATACCTATTTTATTCATAACTTTAAGAATTCCTTTAGCAATTGCATTATTATAATTTTTAATTGAATTCTGTAAATTTTCCAAAACCCCTGCACTGTGTTTGTAAGAAATAATCTCATTTACCAAGTAGGGATTTATTGCACTAGCACCATATCCAAATAGCATTGAAAAATGATGAGGTTCACGCGGCTCAGCAGACTCTATAACTATACCAAACTTTGATCGTTTTTTTCTTTCAATCATTGAATGATGAACAAATGAACAAGCTAAAAGCATCGGAATTGGTGCTAGTTTTTTATTCACATTTCTATCACTTAAAATAATAATGTTATATCCTGAATCAACTTTAAGCTCAACTTCAGAAACAAGTTTATCTAATACATTTTCTAAACCGTTGTGACCTTTATTTATTTTGTATAACGCTTTAACTGAAGCAGCTTTAAAATCTTTGTGTTTTATGTATTTAATTTTGTCAAGATCTTCATTTGAGATGATTGGGTTGTTGATTTTAAGTTTTTTTGCGTGTGAGGGTACAATGTCAAAAATATTGTAATCACTTCCAATCGTTAAGCTAGTGTCAGTTACAATTTCTTCTCTGATACCATCCAATGGGGGATTAGTAACTTGAGCAAACAATTGTTTAAAATAATTGTATATTAATTGTGGTCGCTTTGAAAGAACTGCGAGCGGTGTATCAGTACCCATCGAACCAATAGATTCCTTTCCTTTGAGACACATTGGTACTATTATGGTATTAAGGTCTTCTTTGGTATAGCCAAATATTTTTAATCTTTTTTCAAAACTAATTTTTTCATCAGGTGTTCTATTGCCAGTATAAGGAATATTACTTAATGGAAGGGTGTTGTCTTTAACCCATTTTCTATATGGAAATTTTTTAACCACTTCATTTTTAATTTCCTCATCTACAATAATTCGCCCTTCGTTCATATCTACTAAAAACATTTTACCTGGCTCAAGTCTTCCATGCATTTGAATATTTTTAGGATCAATATCAACAACTCCAGTTTCGGATGACATTATAACATATCCGTCTTTTGTTAAAGAGTATCGGGATGGTCTCAATCCATTTCTATCCAATAATGCTCCAATGAAATTTCCATCGGTAAATGGAATTGATGCTGGTCCATCCCATGGTTCCATGAGACATCCGTTAAATTCATAAAAGGCCTTTTTTGAATCATTCATTGATTTATGTTTTTCCCAGGCTTCGGGAACAAGAATCATCATTACTTCAGGTAATGATCTACCTGTCATTAATAATAATTCAACAACCATATCCATTGATGCAGAATCAGACTTTCCTTTTAAGATAATAGGGAAAATTTTATTTAAAAATTCTTCACTGATTAATTCGGATTTTATTAGTTCTTCTCTGGCTACCATTCTGCTTACATTTCCTCTCAATGTATTAATTTCACCATTATGACACATGTATCTGAAAGGTTGGGCTAAATCCCATGTTGGGAAAGTATTAGTTGAAAAGCGTTGATGAACTAAGGCAAGTCTCGTAACTAATAGTGGGTTTTTTAAGTCAAGATAAAATCTTTCAATATCTTCAGGGATCAACAAACCTTTGTATATGATAGTTCTAGTATGTAAGCTAGAAAAGTAAAAATATTTCTTTTGTGATAGGGGGCTATCATAAATTGTGTGTTCAGAAATTTTTCGAGCAAGGTATAATTTTAAATTAAATTCCTCTTCAGTTTGTTTCTCATTTTCTTTTCCAATAAAAACCTGTTTAATTATTGGTTGAGATTTTGAGGCAATTTCTCCTACAACTTTAGAATTTGTAGGAACATCTCTCCATCCTAAAATCTTTAATTTTTGAATATTAATTTGATTTTCAAATTCACTGATACAATATTTAGATTGGTGAGTTTTTTGAGGTAAAAAAACCATACCAACTGCATAATTTCTTGGTTTAGGTAGTTCGAATTCACATTCTTTAGAAAAATATTCGTGCGGAATTTCGATTAAAATTCCAGCTCCGTCACCAGTTCTGCCGTCAGAACTTACAGCACCTCTGTGTTCTAAACAAGTTAAAATATTTAATGCACTGTGTATAATTTTATTTGTTTTTTTTCCTGTGAGACTACAAATAAAACCTGCTCCACAATTTTCATGCTCATAAAGGGGGTTGTATAATCCTTGTTTTTTAAAACTCATATTTTTAGAGGAATTAATAAAAGTACTAATTACTAATTCATAAATTATCAAATACTGTACTATACTTTTAATATTTATATAATTAATGTTAACTTTTCAATAAATCATATTTATTTTAATTTATTTTGAATAATTTGGTATTATTATTGAATATTTGACATATGATTGAAACAATAATTATTTCCGTATTTATTCTAGGTTATTTAGGAATAGCCTTCGAACATTCCTTGAAAATTGATAAATTGATTCCAGCTCTTATAATGATGGCTATTATATGGGGCTTAATTTCTTATTTTGATTTAACTGTATTTGAAATTGATACCAAAAACAAGGAACTGATGCCTTATAAATTAAAGTCAGTTTTAAATTATTTTTTAGGACATACTGCTGAAATTTTAGTTTTTTTAATTGGTGCTATGACCATTGTTGAAACAGTAGATTTTTTTAACGGTTTTGCTACTATTAAAAGGTTGATCAAAACTAAAAACAAAATCAAAATATTATGGATAATATGTTTTCTTGCATTTATTCTTTCTGCAATTATTGATAATCTCACGGCAACAATTGTATTGATTACTATACTTCAAAAACTAGTGAGCGATAAAAATTTAAAGTTGTGGTATGCAGGTATGATAATTGTTGCTGCCAATGCAGGTGGAGCATGGTCTCCAATTGGTGATATTACTACAACAATGTTGTGGATTGGAGAAAAGGTTTCAATTGTTGCCCTTGTAAAGTATCTTATTATTCCATCCCTAGTATGTATGATAATTCCAACGTATGTTGCATCGAAGTACAATGTTTTTAAAGGCGAAATTTCACCTCCCAAAAATAATGAAATGGAAAATCCATATGGATTTAAAATTTTGATTATTGGATTATCTTCTATTGTTTTTGTTCCAATTTTTAAAATTTTTACTGGACTTCCGCCTTATTTTGGCATGATGCTTTCACTTGCTGTTGTTGCAACAATTGCCGAGTTCTTTAACTATTCATTAATTAAAAATCCTAAAATTCAAGCATCTAATCATAGTCCAGTTCATCATGCCTTAACTAAAATTGAAATGCCAAGTATTTTATTCTTTTTAGGAATTTTAATGGCAGTTGGTGCTCTCGAGGCTTTAGGAATTGTTTTTGGTGTAGGTCAATGGCTAGTTTCTACTTTTGAAAATGTAGATTGGATTCTTTTTGAGGGACTTGATATAGTTGTTTTTGTCCTAGGTTTTCTTTCTGCTGCTATTGATAATGTTCCTCTTGTTGCTGCATCTATGGGAATGTTCGGAGAAGCAATTGATAATCCCCTTTGGCACGGAATTGCATATGCTGCAGGAACTGGAGGAAGTATGGTCATAATTGGCTCTGCTGCAGGTGTTGTTGCAATGGGTATGGAAAAGATTGATTTTATGTGGTATTTAAAAAAGATAGCATTTTTAGCTTTTATTGGATACTTAGCAGGATTTATCACATTTATACTTCTCAGAGACTATGTGTTGTAATGAATTATGAAGAGG
>CENJ01045637.1_pt1 | contig 18960 bp, 18 predicted proteins | sample 356161 | NCBI WGS metagenome assembly CENJ01 (sample SAMEA2619531, study PRJEB7988) | marine metagenome | biome: marine biome (ENVO:00000447); feature: surface water layer (ENVO:00002042); material: "saline water (ENVO:00002010), including plankton (ENVO:xxxxxxxx)" | depth 5 m
GTTGTTTCACTAGAGTCTGATTCACTAGATTCGGAAACTTCAGTGTCTGAGTCTTTTAAAGCTTTCTCTTTCTTTTTAGCAAGAACTTTTAACCTTTTGTCTTCTTTTGACTTTAGATAATTTTTTTCTTCTTCAGGAGAAAATTTTGATTGTTTTACTAAAAGTGCAACCCTGTCACTTAATGACGCACCGACTCCCAGCCAATAATCTATTCTTTCATGGTCTACTTTAAGTCTTAATTCTTTTCCTTTAGCAATAGGATTGAAATATCCAACTCTTTCAATGAAGCGCCCATCTCTTGGTTTTCTCGAATCAGTAACTGTAATGTGAAAAAAAGGTTTTTTCTTTGCGCCTGATCTAGATAGTCTAATAGTAACCATAAAATTATTATTTAAGGGGCTATTCTATTTAAATTGATTTGGTATTCAAGTAAAACATTCTATAATTTGGAAGTTAAATGAATAAACAACTCTTTATCTAATTTGAACGAAATTCCTATCTGGTTGCTTCTATCCAGTATTTCAATTCTTCTCGTGTTGTCTGCATTTTTTTCAAGTGCTGAGACAGGAATGATGGCGCTTAATAAATACAGATTAAAACACTTAATTAAGCAAAACAATCGTTCGGCAAAAAGAGCAGATAAACTTCTTCAACGCCCAGATAGATTGCTTGGAGTTATTTTAATTGGAAATAATTTTGTAAATATTCTTGCTGCAGCTCTTACAACCATATTGTGTTTAGAGCTTTTCGGTAACAGTGGGGTTTTCATTGGTTCAATAATATTAACGATAATAATATTAATTTTTGCCGAGGTTACTCCTAAAACTTTTGCTGCAAAGAACGCAGAAACAATAGCTTTACCAGCGTCAGCTATTTTGAAAATACTCCAAAAGGTTTTATACCCCTTGATTTGGATTGTTAACTTTTTTTCCAACTCTTTGCTAAGTTTGTTAAATGTAAATAAAAATGACTCTAACGAGGACATAACAACAGATGAATTAAAAAGTGTATTAGAAAACTCGGGAGATTTGATACCAAAAAGGTATCAAGATATGTTGATAAGTATTCTTGACCTAGACGTAATCTTGATAGATGAAATTATGACGCCTAGAAATGAAATAGTAGGGATTGATTTAGATGACAGTTTTGAGCAGCTTATGGAAAAAGTTTCTGAAAATTCTAAAGAAATTATCCCAATATACGAACAAAATCTTGATAATTTAAAGGGAATAATAGACTTGAATGGTATTAAAAGTTTTCTTATAGATGAAAGAGAATCTTTTGATAGCTTTATGGAATTTGTAGATGGAGTATATGTTGCTTTAGAAAATACATCTTTAAGCAACCAACTCTTCAATTTCCAAAAAGATAATAAAACTTCTGCTGTAGTTGTAGACGAGTATGGAAATGTAAAAGGACTTGTTAGTATCAACGATATTTTGGAAGAAATTGTTGGAGAATTATCATCCGATCAAGCTTCTGACAAAATAGATTTTCAAGAACAAAAAGATGGAAGCTTTTTAATAGATGGAAGTGTATCTATTAGAGAAATAAATAAAAAACTTTCCTGGGACTTACCTTTGGAAGGCCCAGTGACGCTTAATGGTTTAATTTTAGAAAAAATAGAAACAATTCCTGAGTCGAATATTTCTATTAATTTAAATAATTACGTAATTGAAACAGTTTTAATCAAAGACAATATGATTAAATTCGCAAAGATTTTAAAAATTTCTAGTAAAGAAACCGAAAATGGTTCTGATTAAAGATAAAAAACTAAACCAGAACAAATAATAGTTAAAACTAAGCTAGAGCTAATCACGCTTCTTACAGAAGTTATTACTGGAAACATTTTTCCAAAGATAGCATTCATTTCAATTAATAAAACCGCAACAAATACAATCCAAAATCCAGTACTTAAATATCCATCTATTAGTAAATAAGATTTTGGGTAAGCGGCACTTCCACCATGAGCTGAAGAAACCATAAAATAAAGCATTGGTAGAGACAATAATGTATTGGTTCTTGAAGCTAAGGCAGCTTTTGCTCCTGCCGAAACTGCATCTCCTTCTTTAAGACCAATTACAACTTTTTGATTTCTCCAAATAATACCCCAAACATTTAGCATCATAATAGTTCCCATCAAAGTGCCTAATGCTATAGCAGTAGTAATCATCATTTCTTGTACATAGAGAAGATATAAACCTGTAAGAAACGTAAAGAATGCTGCCCATCTGAACCACCATAAGGCATTGGGAGCCAATTTTGTCATTACATCTTTTTTTGCTTCTGGATCTGCTTTTTTAACATATTCAGTTTGAATAAAATTAAAATAATAAAGTAGTCCAATCCAAGCAATACCAACAACTATATGACCCCATCTGAATAAAACATTGTATAAATAAGCTTCCATAATATATCCCTCTTTAAGTTATATTATATTGTATTACTGATCAAAAAAAAGGGCTCCGAAGAGCCCTTTTTTTTAAAGAAAAGAGTATTTACATCATTCCTTCCATGCCGCCCATTCCAGGAGGCATTCCACCAGGCATTCCTCCCGCGGGAGATTCCTCAGGAATTTCTGAAACCATAGCTTCAGTAGTAATCATTAAGCCAGCTACTGAACCAGCTGCTTGTAATGCAGTTCTGGTAACTTTTGCTGGATCTAAGATTCCCATTGAAATCATATCTCCATATTCTGAGGTAGCAGCATTAAAACCATAATTACCCTTATCGGACTTGATTTTGTCTACTACAACTGACGCTTCTTCACCAGCATTCATTACAATTTGTCTTATAGGAGCTTCCATTGCTTTTAAGGCTATGGAGATTCCAATATTTTGATCTTCATTATCTCCCTTAAGACCGTCAACTTCTTGCAAAGCTCTAATCAAAGCTACTCCTCCTCCAGGAACTACGCCTTCTTCAACAGCAGCTCTTGTAGAATGTAAAGCATCTTCGACTCTCGCCTTTTTCTCTTTCATTTCAATCTCTGAACCCGCTCCAACTTTTATAACAGCAACTCCACCAGCTAATTTCGCTACTCTTTCTTGAAGTTTTTCTCGATCATAGTCGGAAGTTGTTTCTTCTATCTGAGCTCTTATTTGATTTACCCTGCCCACAATATCTTCTTGTTTACCGGCACCATCAATAACCGTAGTATTTTCTTTAGATAAAACAATTTTTTTTGCAGTACCTAGTGACTCCAAGGTTGTTGATTCAAGATTAAGCCCTACTTCTTCGGAAACTACAGTTCCTCCAGTAAGGATAGCAATATCTTCTAGCATTGCTTTTCTTCTGTCTCCGAATCCAGGAGCTTTACAGGCAGCTACTTTCACTACTCCTCTCATATTGTTAACTACAAGAGTAGCTAAAGCTTCACCTTCGACATCTTCAGCAATAATTAGTAGAGATTTTCCTGCCTTAGCAACGCCCTCAAGAATTGGTAAAAGATCTCTAATATTTGCAATTTTTTTATCGTGAAGGAGAATCATAGGATCCTCTAATTCAGTGATCATTTTGTCTTGATTGTTAATAAAGTATGGTGATAAATAACCACGGTCGAATTGCATGCCTTCAACAACTTCGAGTTCATTTTCAATACCAGAAGCTTCTTCAACTGTAATTACTCCTTCTTTACCAACTTTGTCCATAGCTTCAGCGATAATGTCTCCAACCTCGATATCACTATTAGCAGAAATCGTTCCAACTTGAGCAATGGATTTATTCTCTTCACACGGAGTAGACATTTTTTGAATAGTCTCAACTGCTTTCGCCACAGCTTTATCAATTCCACGTTTTAAATCCATTGGATTAAATCCTGCAGCAACTGACTTTAGCCCCTCATTAACGATTGATTGAGCCAAAACTGTTGCAGTTGTTGTACCATCACCGGCTGCATCAGAAGTTTGTGATGAAACTTCTTTAACCATTTGAGCGCCCATGTTTTCGAATTTGTCTTTTAATTCAACTTCTTTAGCCACGGAAACTCCATCTTTTGTAACTGTTGGAGCTCCAAAAGATTTATCCAAAACAACATTTCTCCCTTTCGGGCCTAAAGTTACCTTAACTGCATCAGCTAAGATATTAACTCCATCAAGCATTTGACCTCTTGCTGAATCTCCAAATTGCACTTCTTTTGCCATTTTTTTCCTCTTAAATTAATTAATTATTTTGAAACTGTTCCGAGCAAATCACTTTCAGAAAGTATCAAAAGTTCTTCGCCATCAACCTTAATAGTATTACTGCCAGCATATTGACCAAATACAATAGTGTCGCCGACCTTCACAGGAATTTCACTTACATCGCCATTATCTAAAACTCTTCCAGGACCTATAGCAAGAACTTCGCCTTGTGATGGTTTTTCTGCTGCTGAACCAGGTAAAACGATTCCCCCAGCAGTGGTCTCTTCCTCTTCGCCTCTTCTAACAAGAAGCTTATCGCCAAGTGGATTAAATTTCATTAAATTCTCCTTTCTAAAACTAAATTTTTATTAAGATTGCGCATTCTAGTTAAGACTAGCTAAATACACAACTAAAATGTATTTATGTGCTGGATTCTTTTTTTTCAAGTATTTTGCGAAAAAAAATAGCAATTAAAAAAACAAAAATTCCTAAAAAATTAAATAAAATATCAGTAAATTCCATTTCTCTGTAGGGAAGATAAAATTGAATCAGCTCTGAAATTACTGCATAGAAAAATAGAATAAAAAGTAAAAATATATTTTTGAATGTTTTGTAAAGAGTAATCGATAAAACTAAAAAAGCTGAAAAATGAAGAGATTTATCTGGAATATTTAAGGATGATTCTTCCGAAGGAACACTAAATAATCCATAACTAACTAGAAGCGTTGCCGATAAAAACTGAAAGCCCCAAAACCATGAAAAATATTTCATTAATCAAAACCAAAAATCGATCTTTTTCTCCAAACCATTAGCGATAAAATTATCGCCGGTAAACCTAATAAAGCACATAATATAAAAAAGTTTTGAAATCCGTATGCCTCAACAACAAAGCCTGATCCACTTGAAATAATATTTGGGGGAATAACAACTAAGCCAAAAAGTAGAGCGTATTGAGTTGCGGTATATGTTTTTGAGACTAAATTTGATAAAAAAGTTATTCCTACAACCGAGATAAAACCTTGAGAGAAGTTGTCGATTGTAATAGTCAGAATTAAAAAATTTATATCTTTACCTAAAATATTAAGAAAAATAAAAGGGATATTTGCCAACGGCACAAATATTGCTCCTGCAATCATATTTCTGACAAGTCCATACCTATGAAGAGTCAAACCCGCAAAAAGCCCTCCTAGTATTGTCATCCACATGCCATAAAAATTTGTAATTTGAGCAACTTCAATTTTTGAAAAACCTATTTCTTGATAGAAAGGCATTGCCATTGGTCCTAAGAACATGTCACTAAGTCTGTATGTAAAAGTTAAAAACAGTAGAAGGAGTAAATGCTGTTTATATCTGGAGACTAGATCAGTTAATGGCAATATAAATGAATCTTTAAACCATAAACCTGGTTTCTTTAGGATTGACAAATATGGTTTTTCTGCTCGATGAGGCTCTGGCAGCAACATTATTAAAATGAATGAAGAAATAATAAAAATTATGCCAATGCTAAAATAAGCAATGTCCCATCCATAGGAATCGGCTATATAAAATGTAATAACTTGAGATAAAAATATAGCTCCAAGTCTGTAACCAATAATGTAAACGGCAGATGCTTCACCAATTGATTTCTTATCAACCAATTCTATTCTAATTGCATCTACACAGATGTCTTGAGTTGCAGAAAAAAAACTTAGTGCTAAAACAAATAAGATAAATATATTGAGTTCTTGCGAAGGATCTAAAAAACCTACAATTAGAATACATAAAAAAGTAAATAACTGTGAAAGTATAAGCCAACTTTTTCTTTGTCCAATTTTATATAAAAATGGGATCCTTAAACGATCAACTAAAGGAGCCCAAAACATCTTTAAAGAGTAAGAAAGCATTACTAAAGAGAGCAAGCCTATAGTAGATTTTTCTATACCGATTTCAGATAGCCAATACCTAAGAGGATCAATTAATAACCCTAAAGGCAGTCCTGATAAAACTCCTAGAGCCGATATTAGTAAAATTCTGGTTTGAAAGTAACTCCTGATAGAAAAGAGCCAAGACATTATTAATCTCTAAAATTAACAAACTGAAGGGGGATCTCCAATTCTTGCTTCTTTATTAAACTGATGATTTCTTGTAATTGATCTCGCTTTTTTCCTGAAACTCTAATACTTTCACCTTGAATGGAACTTTGAACTTTTATTTTTGAATCTTTCACAACTCTAATAATTTTTTTTGAAATTTCCTGATCCACTCCTTGGACTATTTCCGCATCTAAATAAGCCTTATTATTATTAGATGTTTTCTCTCCAAATTTCAAAGCTTTTAAATCTATAGAACGTTTAGCTAAATTTTCTTTCAAAATTGGTATCATTTGATCCAATTGAAAAACTTCATTAGCTATTAAAGCTAGTTTATTTTCTTTTATTTCATAGACAGCATTAGCATCTTTAAAATCAAATCTATTTGAAATAACTCTATTTGATTGATCTACAGCGTTCGTTAATTCATGAAAATCAACTTTGGATTCAATATCGAAAGATGGCATATTTAGATTTTAGATTTTAAAAACTCCCAGTCAAATTTTATTCCTGGATCTTTTTTTCTATCAGGCGCAATATCAGAATGCCCAACAATTCTTTCTTTGGTAATACTCGGATATTCGGTCATCAATGCATGAATTAATTTTATTAAAGTTAAATACTGATTGTTCTCGTATTCAGAGTTTTCTGTGCCTTCAAGTTCTATCCCTATTGAAAAATCATTACAATTTTCTTGATTATTATATTTTGATATTCCTGCATGCCATGCCCTTTTTTCTGTGGAAACATACTGTTTTAAATTACCTGTTCTTTGGATTAAAAAATGTGAGGAAACTTTTAATGAAGCAATACTTTTGAAATATTCATTTTTTTTAATATCTAAATTATTTTGAAAAAAATCATCAACATCATTAGATCCAAATTTACCTGGGGGCAGGCTTATGCAGTGAATCACAATTAAATTAATGCCAATACCTTTGGGTCTATCATTAAAATTTGGAGAAGATATTTTTTGAGCTTCTTCAGCCCATCCTGAATTAATCAGCATTGATAATTTTTGCAGCCAATAAATCTCCTGTGGCTGCTCCTAAGGTCCATCCTAGATGACCGTGTCCAGTGTTATAAAAAATTCCTTTTGCTTTGCTTTCGAATACTAGAGGCATCATGTCTGGAGTCATGGGTCTCAAACCTGCCCAAGGGGTATAATTTTCTGTGCTTACATTTGGAAAATATTCTCGAACCCAACTTAATAAAGGCCTAATTCTATCTTGTCTAATGTCTTTATTTTTTCCAGCCAGTTCAGCTGTGCCTGCAACTCTAAGTCGATCTCCAAGTCGACTCGATACAATTTTTTTTGGATCGTCTAGAAGAGAGACCTGAGGAGCGTATTGTCTTGATCGTTCATCGTCTAGGTGAATGGTTACGCTATAGCCTTTAACAGGATAGACTCTCATTTTATCGCCAAGAATATCTGCAAATTTTTGTGTGTCGATACCTGCACAAATGGCTACCTTATCGAAATGATAGCCAGTTGTTTCTGAATCAGTAGCCGCAGATAAAATAACTTTGTCTTTATCTTTATAAATACTTTCGATTTCGGTATTGAATAATGATTTCACTTCGTACCTGTCTACTAAAAGTTTGTGCATATTCTTACAAAACTTATGAATATCTCCACTAGCATCTGATTTTGTATAAATTCCTCCAACTAATTTTTTTTCATTATTTGAATTCTTAAAAGCTGGCTCTAAATCTTCAACTTGGTCTATATCCAGGACTTCCCATTCCATTCCTTCTTGATCAAGCCAAGAAGCTTTTGCTGCAGCTATATCCAGTTCTTTTTGAGTATCGTAAAAATGCAAAATCCCTTTTTTTAATAAATCAAACTCTAAACCTTCTTCATCGGATATTTTGTAGTAAAGTTCTCGCGCTCTTTTTGCAAGCTCGATGGTTTCTTGCGTTTTGGTTTTGTGTTTACCATCAAATGAAGCAGCTAAAAAACCTATAATCCACTTATATTTTTCTAGACTAGGAGAAGGATTGAATAAGAGAGGAGCATCTTTTTTAAACATCCATTTCATACCATTAATGATATTTTTTGGAGTATTCCAAACTTCTGAATTACTCGCGCTCAATTGTCCCCCATTGGCATAACTGGTTGCCATAGCAGGATATCTTCTTGAGTCAATTAGCGTCACGTCGAAACCATTTTTAGCTAAAGAATATGCGGTGGTTGTTCCTGCTATACCTGCACCTATGATTGCAACTTTTTGTGTCATCTTAACTCTACTGGCAATTTGAAATATACATCTTCCTTTAGTCCTGATATTTCTTCGTTAACCTTGTAACCCAATGAATTACATTTATGGACCATTTGCTGCACTAACTCTTCCGGAGCGGATGCTCCTGCAGTAATACCCATGACGTTAATTTTATCTAAGTCTAGAGAGCTAATCTTTTCTGGGTCATCCATCAAGAAGGATTGAACTCCACAATTTTCTGCAAGCTCCTTCAATCTATTAGAGTTGGAACTGTTTTCAGAACCCACAACAATTATCAGATCCGATTCTAAAGCTAATTGCTTTACAGCATCTTGCCTATTTTGTGTCGCATAACAAATGTCTTCCGATTTTGGCTCTAAAATTAAAGGAAATCTTTCTTTAAGTTTAAACACAATTTCTTCTGTATCGGAAACAGATAAAGTTGTTTGGGTTACTAAACATAGATTTTCAGGTTGATTAACTTCAATTTTTTCTGCTTGCGATAGATTCTCTACTAAATACATATTTCCTCTCGAATTTTCAGGAAATCTACCCAGCGTTCCTTCAACTTCAGGATGATTTTTATGCCCTATCATAATTATGTCTTTTCCAGTTTGAGCAAATCTAATGACCTCTTTATGAACTTTAGAAACCAAAGGACAAGTTGCATCAAAAAATTTTAAATTCCTAGATTTTGCTTCTTTTTCAACCTTATCTGAGATTCCATGAGCAGAAAAAATTGTGATCCCATCCTCAGGAATTTCTGAAAGCTCGTCAACGAATTTTGCTCCACGCGATTTTAAATCCTCAACAACTTTTCTATTGTGCACAACTTCATGTCTCACATAAATCGGAGGCCCATGGATTTCCAAAGCTTTAGAAACGATATCAATTGCACGATCAACACCTGCGCAAAAGCCCCTGGGATTTGCTAGTTTTATAATCTTCATTTAAAGCTTTTTTTTAAAGAAAATATTAAGTACATGAACAAACCTATAGTGACATAAGAATCGGCTAAATTGAACACGTATGGGTTGAATGTTATATCAATAAAATCAACAACATATCCATAAAGCAATCGATCTAGCAAATTACCTGCTCCGCCCGCTAAAATGAAAACATAAATCAATTTTTGGTAATTATTTTTTTTTTCATTATCAATTTTTAAAAAAACTAAATAAAAAAGAAAACTGCAGATGAAGAAAATTAGAGCGCTTAGGAAAATATTTAAATTGAGGGATGAATTATTTAAAATACTAAAGGCGATCCCATAGTTTTTAATAAAAGTAAAATTTATAAAATTTAAAATTTCAATTGATTCATAAAGTTCTAAATTTTTATGAATCCAAGATTTTGAAAAAAAATCAAGAGAGATTAAAAAGCCTAAAATGCTAATTAGCCAAACTTTGTTTTCTTTAGAAAAATAACCTAATTTCTCCTGAGCCATCTATATTATCTTTACATCTTGAGCAAATTTTTTCGTCTTGATATGAAATTAAATTATCTACGAAGTGCCAACATCTATCACATTTTGAATTTTTACTTTTTGAAACATCAATTTTTACTGCTTCATTTTTAGAATCAGCATCTTGATCATCTAAATAAAGCTCTACGTCAGAAGATATAAATAAAAATTTCAGCTCATCTTTAAAATCATTTAATTGCATAAAAGATTTATCGTTGCAATGAAGACTTACTTTTGCTTCGAGAGAAGATCCAACTTCGCCAAGATTTCTTTTTTCTTCAATTTCTTTATTGACATTATTTTTCAAAGAAACGAGTTGCGCCCATAAATCGTCTTCTATTTTATGATCAAAATCTTCCCAATCGTCAAACCAGGAGGATAAAAAAATCGAAGACCCTTCACCATTTTTTTCTAAATAAGCTTCTTCGGCTGTAAACGAAAGAATGGGAGATATTAAAGTTAACAAAGAAGAGTAAATTTGGAACATTGAAGATTGAGCAGATCTTCTTGCGACACCTTCTTTTTTAGATGTATAAAGCCTATCTTTAATAATGTCCAAATAAAATCCGCCCAACTCATTTGTACAGAAATTTAGAATTTTTTGGAATGCTAAGTGTATTTCAAAATTTTCATAATCCTTGATAACTTCTTCTTGTATGTTTCTTGCTTTTAAAGTGATCCATTTATCAAGCTCGGCATACTCCCCTGCGGCAACTTTGTCTTTCGTGAAATTAAAATCATTAAGATTTCCCATTAGAAACCTAAGAGTATTTCTAATTCTTCTATATGCATCTGCTGTTCTATCGAGCGACTCTTCAGAAAAATTCATCTCGTTCCTAAAATCTGTAGAGGCGGCCCAAGCTCGCAGGATATCAGCACCTTTTTTATTCCATACCGACTGAGGAGAAATTACGTTTCCTAAGGATTTAGACATTTTTCTACCATTGGCATCGACAACAAAACCATGAGTTAAAACATTTCTATAAGGCGACTGATTTTTTATAGCGAGTCCCGTTAATAACGAAGATTGAAACCACCCTCTATGTTGATCCGAACCTTCTAAGTATAAATCGGCAGGATTACCATCATTTTTTTGCTGATCTGGCGCACAAAAATGAGTAACTCCAGAATCAAACCATACATCTAAAGTATCGGTTATTTTTTCATACTCATCAGCTTCATCTCCTAAGAACTCGATGGGATCTGATAAAAACCAACTTTCGGCTCCGCTCTGCTCAATTTTTTCTGCAACTTTTTCGATAATCTTAAGTGAGTCTTTATGTAATTTTCCTGAAGATTTATTAACAAAAAGTGGGATAGGCGCCCCCCAATGTCTCTGTCTTGAAATACACCAATCTGGTCTTTCAGATAACATCGAATTAATTCTTGATTTGCCCCATTCAGGCAACCAATTAATTTCATCAATTTTTTTTAAGCAACTATCTAATAAATTATTCTTATCCATAGAAATAAACCACTGTGGTGTTGCTCTAAAAAAAAGTGGTGTTTTATGTCTCCAGCAATGAGGAAAGCTGTGCCTATATTTGTTTCTAGACATAAGTAAATTTTTAGACTCTAGAGTGTCCACAACAATTTGATTCGCTTCGGTAATTTTCTTTCCTCCGACAAATGGTACATCTTCTGAAAATTTTCCATCTGCTTGAACTAAACTAGAATTGTCAAAATCATAATCTCTACATGCTTCATAATCCTCCAATCCATGAGCAGGAGCAGTATGAACAAATCCCGTACCGATTTCGTCTGTTACATGCGTTGAAGAAATTACTAACGATTCTTGATCTAAAAAAGGATGTTTACATTTAAGTCCTTCAAGCTCTTTGCCTTTTACTTGACCTAAGGATTTAAATTTATCTATTTCGTATCGCTCTAGTGTTTTCTCTAACAATTTTGAAGAGACTACTAAAGATTTCTTTGAAGAATGAATTTCTATTTCTACTAAGTCATAATCAAAATCTGGATTTACTGACATCGCTTTGTTTCCGGGTAATGTCCATGGAGTTGTAGTCCAAGTAGCAATATAACTTTCAGATGTAAGCTTTGTGTCAAAAAGACTTTCCAGAGCTTCAGAATCGATAGGAAATAACAAATCTATCGCTGTAGACTCTTTTTCAAGATACTCTACCTCTGCCTCGGCAAGAGCCGAAAGGCAATTTTCGCACCAATAAACTGGCTTAAAGCCTCTAGACAAATGGCCTGCTTCGATTATTTTTCCTAAAGCTCTTACAATGTTTGCTTCAAATTTATAATCCATAGATTTATAGGGATTTTCCCAATCCCCAAGGACTCCAAGCCTGACAAAATCTTTTTTTTGTATTGCAATTTGTTGGTTAGCATACTCTCTGCATCTAAGTCTAAATTCCTCAACCGAAATATCCTTATTTGGTTTTCCATGCTTTTGTTCAACATTTAATTCGATTGGAAGCCCGTGACAATCCCATCCTGGAACATAAGGTGCAGAAAAACCAGATAGGTTTTTTGTTTTCACGATGATATCTTTCAGAATTTTATTTACCGTGTGTCCTAAATGGATTGGACCATTTGCATAGGGAGGACCATCATGTAAATTAAAAAGCGGCTTGTCTTTGTTTTTTTCTTGAATTAATTGGTAAAGTTTTAAATCTTTCCAATAATCGAGTAACCCAGGTTCCTTTTGAGCCAAATTGGCTTTCATAGAAAACTTAGTGGATGGCAAATTTAAGGTATCTTTTAGCGGTTTCACTTATTTAAGAGTTTTTTAGATAATGCTATATCTTTTAATATTTGAGATTTTAATTCTTCCAGGCCAGAAAATTTTTTTTCTTCTCTTATTTTATTACAAAATTCTACTTCTATTCTTTTTCCGTATATATTTTTATCAAAATCAAAAATATGAACTTCTAGGACAGGATTTTCTCCGCCAATAGTAGGCCTTACTCCCATATTTGCAATACCTTGATAACTTTCAGTTTCAATTTTAACTTTTACTGCGTAAACGCCTTTTATGGGTAGATTGCTTTTAGGCAGCCATAAATTTGCTGTTGGCACCCCTATTGTTCTTCCTAGGCTGTTTCCATTAACCACTTTACCTGAATAGGTATAACTCCTACCCAATAATTCTGCAGCTAAATTAAAATCATCTTTTGACAACGCCTCTCTTATCCAAGAACTGCTGCACCTTCTATTATCCTTTGAAAAAGTAGGTGTTTTTTCGACAATTATCTGATTTGCTTTTCCCCAATCAAATAACATTTCGTAATCCCCTTTCCTTTGATATCCAAATTTAAAATCATCGCCAATTGTCAATTGCTTAATATTTAGATTGTTTAAGACAGCCTCTATAAAATGTTCTGGCGTCATAGATTGAAGTTTCGTATTAAATTTCAAATAAAATGCAAAATCTACGTCCTGGGTCTTTAATCTTTCAAATTTATCTCGCCAAGGAGAAATTCTTTTAGGCTCTTCTATAAACTCTGACTTTTCTGCAAAAAACTCCTTTGCATGAGGTTCGGTGAATATCACTAAAGTTTTTAAATGTTTTTTTAATGCTATTTCCTTCATATCAGAAATTATTTTCTGATGTCCTAAATGTAGGCCATCAAAATTACCAATTGTTGCGATAATTTCAGATTCTGGATATCTATTTCTAAACAAATCAATATTTTGAAGGCCTCTTATCAAATACATATCGCTATACCATTAATATTTTTTGTTTAAATAACCAAAAAATACTGACACAAAAAACAACAATACTACTAACTGATGTTGCCAGGGCTAAACCATAGTGTCCGAGGTCTAATTCAAATATAAAATAATAATTGAGTATTAAATTTATTATTAGAGCAAGCGCTCCCGTAGTAAGTACCATTGAAGTCTTTGAAATTGCAAAAAAAAGGCTATTAAAATATTTTTGCGGCAATAAAAAAACTAATGAAATAGCATATCCTTGAAGCGCTAAATATGTCATTTCAACATCAAAAAAAGTAAATTCCCCCCTTTTAAAAAGTAATTGTATTATCACATCTCCTAAAAAATAAGCGCCTAAAAAAAATCCTATTCCCATTGAGATCAAAACCCCCAAAATCTTGAAGCTGAGAGAGCTTATTTGTTTCATTTCATTTTTAAGAAAGAGCTCTGTTAGATTGGGTAGCGAAACTAAAGCAACTGCAACTCCAAACAAACCCAAGGGGAATTGGATTAATCTTTCAGATAGATACAACCACGTGGGACTGCCTGTCACTAAAAATGAAGCAAATATTGTGTCTACAAGAACATTTAGCTGATAAACACCCGCAGCAAAAATTGCCGGAATGAATTTATTAAAAAAGGATTTTAAAGTAGTGCGATCAAAATAAAAGGTTAGTTTTGGTAAAACGCCTAAATAAAAAACCACAAAAAAGTTTAATAAAAGTTGAATAAACCCTGCAGTCAAAATTGCGATACCGAGAATCTTCAGCGAGAGCTCTGAAAATGAAAAAGCATAACAAATTAAGCTTAAATTAAAAAAGATTGGTGTGGCGGCAACGAATTGAAAAACTTTTTTTGAATTCTGTACCGCACCAAAATATGCGGTCAAGGATATCAAGAGAATATATGGAAAAACAATCCTAAGAAAATACGTTGCGTCATCAAATTTAGCTTCGTCTTGAATAAACCCTGGGGCAAAAATAGAAACAAAAAATTCAGGAAATATTTCTGCTAATGCGACAAAAAGAATTAATGAAAAAAATAGTAACGAAAAAATTTGATTTAAAAAAACATTTATATTTTCTTTTGCTTCAATAATACTTGGCACCAATGACTGTGCCATTGCTCCTTCACCAAAGATACTTCTAAAAACATTGGGTATTCTGAAAATTACAACGAAGACGTCATAAGTTTGACCCGCTCCCAAAAAAGCAGCCAGAGTGAGATCACGCAAATAGCCAAATACTCTTGAAATGAACGTAAAAAAAGAAAAAGCTAAAGACGACTTCCAGAAATTATTCACTTTTAGGCTCAAAGATCATTGCTACTGAATTCATACAATATCTCAAACCTGTTGGCTCTGGACCGTCTGGAAAAACGTGGCCCAAGTGGGCTTCACAACTACCGCATTTCACTTCTACCCTAACCATTCCGTGGCTTCTATCTTCAAAGTTTTTTACAGCTATATCGCTATAAGGCTGCCAAAAACTTGGCCAGCCTGTGCCAGAATCATATTTAGCTTCAGATGAGAATAGTTTATTGCCGCAACAAACACAGGAAAATGTTCCTTCATCTTTTAGATCTAATAGTTCACCAGAAAAAGGAGCTTCAGTGCCATGTTCTTGCGTGACAATGTAGGAAGCCTCAGATATTTTTTCTTTAAGATCTTTTTTATTCATTTCATGTAATTACTTTTCTAAAAACATTTAAATAACCATTTTCAATTTCTAAATCTTTATAAAAGTCTTTTTCTCTAAGTATTTGATGTGCTCTTGGCAAGTTATACCAAGGGCAAAACATAAACAAATGATGTTCTAAATGATAATTTACATTCAACGGAGCAATAAAATATTTAAACCACTTGGAAGACAACGTAGTTCGGGTATTGGAAAAATCATCTTTCCCAGAGGTATTTGCGTGCTCGGCAATATTTCTTAATCTATAAAATAAACTAAAAATAGTTAATTTTGGAACCCACCACAATAGTAAATATAGCCAAGACTGATCGAAAAAAGTTAAAGCCATAAGAATGGCTAGTTGACATATTAAGAAGCCATAAAGATTAGAAAAAAAATGTCTTAAATTTCCATATAAACTTTTCTCATTTGGCCCCCATGCTGAAGCGAAGTAACTTAAATATCGTCTCAGGCCAGAAATTCCAAATAAATCTCTTAAGATTTTTCTTGCAAAACTTGCTTTAGATACAGGAAATGGATCGGTCAAGATTTTATCTGGATCTTGATCTGTCTCGGTATGTTTATGATGTTTCAAATGATAGCTTCTATAGCTATTAGTTTCTGTCATCATAGGATAGGCACACAGCCACTGCGAAATGAAATCATTAACCCTTTTATTTTTAGATATTAAATTATGAGCTCCATCATGCATTAGAACTACAAGAGCAAATTGTCTTGTCCCTATAATTAGAGCGGAGATTAAAAATGTGAACACACTAGGCCAAATTGCAAAAATAAAGAAACCTAGGGCAATTTGAGACCAAATACTCGAAATAGCTAAGTAATTTTTCCAATCCTTTGATTGTCTCAATAATGCAATTTCTTCTGAAGACAAAAGTGTATTCGGATTAATCATAAATGTATTATACAAGACAATTTAAACCTTTCTTAAAGTCTAAATCCAAGGAGTTCTAAAATTGCTTTTGACCTTGAATTTAACTCCCCTACTAATTTATAGTCATCAAAACCTTTCCTTTTAAGGGAAATTCTTAAATCTTGGAAAGATTTAGAAACTTGACGATTCTCAAAAAATTTTTTAAAACTTAAATCGTCTTCTTTTATGTTATAAATTTTTAATATCAAAGCTGCAGGAATACCAAAGATCTTTATTTCCTCCTCAATTGACTTATCAATTTTAAGCTCTTCTGTCTTGTCTAAATTAGACGATTCTATTTTTTGATCAAAAAAGCTATTGAAATCTTTGATAGCATTTTTTGTAAAGTTATTTTCAGCACCAAATGTTTTACCTGCGGTATGCGGAGTAGCAATGAAAGGTTTTTGGATTTTAGAGAAATCCATATCATTTTCTTTTGCCCACACATCAAAAATAAATTTCTCGCCTTTTGACTGAAAAAACTCTTCACTGAGAACCTCACCCCTGGAAGTATTGATCAAATATTTGTTTTCTATTATTTTTTTATAATGCGATTTATTCAATAAGTGATGCGAAGGAAATTTTCCAGTTGTTGAGTAAGAACAATGTAAAGAAATTAGATCACAATCTAAAACATCTTCTAGACTAGAAACACATTCTGGAAGATAAGGATCGTAAACAGTGTTAGGAAACTCAATCAAATCTAAAATAGATTTAATTTTCTTTCCAATTCTTCCAAAGCCAATAATTCCAATTTTAGTTTTGTAAGGAATTATTTTTTTTTCTATCAATAATATTGATAAGGCGCTGAAAAAATATTCAACAACAGCAGAAGTATTTCCGCCCTTTCCGGTCGATAGATTTATAGCGGTTTTCTTAAGCATTTCATGATCAATGTGATCTTCGCCTGACGTTAAGGAAGCGACAAACTTTACGTTTGTATCTTTAAGAAGAGTGTCATCAATTTTAGTGACTGACCTTAAAAATAGTGCGTCTGCAAGTTTTATGTTTTCTTTTTTAATATTTTCAGGAGCAAGGCTCAAGAGATTAAAATTCGCATTTTTACCAAAAATATAACTTAACTCCTGCAAATCTTTATCGACAACAATATTCATTAGTTTTTCTTTCCAGGTAAAAACTTGCTTTTTACCCAACCTAAAAAAGAGTTTTCTTTGAGGCTTATTCGATCAATTTTTAAATACAATGCATCCAATTCTTCAGGAGAGGAAAACATATCCGCCCTCGAAATCATTTTTTCATTTTCATCGAGTTCTTTTACAACGGTTGCTGGATTTCCAGCAACAATAACATTTTCAGGAACGTCCTTAATTACCACCGATCTCGCTCCCACTATGGAATTTTTTCCGATGGTTACTCCTTTACTAACTATTGAGCCATCGCCAATCCAGACGTTGTCTTCAAGAATAACTTTTTCAGATTTACCAACTGGTAAAGCTCGATCATAAATCCCATGCCAATCAGAATCAGAGATATATGCGCTATTGGCAAACATACATGAATTTCCAATTTTAATGTGTGTTGCAGCAGAAATTCTTACCCCTGGGCTGAATAGGCAAAAATCACCTATTTCAATTTTTCCCTGATGCTTGTCTGCATTCCAAGTTGTCAAATGAATATGAGAGTCAGGCGCAGAAATAAAAGTAGCAAAATCTCCTACCGAGATACCTTTTCCATTTATGTGTAAATATTTTACGCCGAGAATTAATGGGCCTTTTCCTATTCTTTCAAATTGTGGATTAATTTTATGTTTAATATATTTCTGATCAAACCACCAATTAATTCGTTTCAACCAGAAAGGTCTATTGTCTTTTCTAATTTTTAATCTCCAACATTAATTTTCAAGTAGTATCATACCCTACCTTTATGAGTGCAACGGAAGACAAAAGAATCATCGAGCCTATTGGCAGTTCTAACAAAATAGCTTTTGAATTAAAAGTTTTCTTTAGTCTCGCAATTCCTATTTATTTTTCTCAACTGGCCACACACGCTACAGGCGTTATAGCGGCAATGATGACAGGAAATTACAGCACCATAGATCAAGCTGCAGTAGCCACAGGAAATATGCTATTTTGGCCAGTTTTTTTTGGGTTGGGAGGCAGTCTTTTTATCGTCACGGCTTATGTAGCTCAATATTATGGGGCTAAAAAGCACGAGCAGATAGGTCCTCTCTTGAAACAAGCTTTTTGGCTTTGCATACCTCTGATCATTTTAGTGTCTCTATACCTTGCCTTTGCTGACAACTTGTTGAATTTTTTTAAAACTCCTGTAGAAGTCCAAAAAATTACAAAAAATTATTTACTGGGTTTGATGATTGGCACTCCTGCATTGTTTTTATTTCAGCCTTTAAAATCTTTCAGTGAGGGCATCACAAGACCAGTGCCAATTACAATAATTAATCTAGGGATGGTCACACTCAGTGCCTTCTTAAACTACGTTTTGATATTTGGAAAATTTGGATTTCCTGAACTAGGTGGGACTGGATGCGGTATTTCTTTTGCTGTATCAGCTTGGTCTGCATTAATTGCTTTAACCATCTACATATATTTTTCAAAGCCCTACAAAAAAGCAAATTTGTTCAGAAGTTTTCATGGTCCCGACATAAAAAAAATTAAAGAAATTTTTAAACTTGGATTTCCAATTGGTGCTTGTATCTTTGTAGAATTTGGTCTGTTTAGTGGCAGCGGACTTCTACTAAGTAATTTAGGAGAAAACACCATTGCGTCTCATGCCATAGCAATGCAAGTTACCACTGTGACCTTTATGTTACC
>CENJ01099419.1_pt1 | contig 18947 bp, 19 predicted proteins | sample 356161 | NCBI WGS metagenome assembly CENJ01 (sample SAMEA2619531, study PRJEB7988) | marine metagenome | biome: marine biome (ENVO:00000447); feature: surface water layer (ENVO:00002042); material: "saline water (ENVO:00002010), including plankton (ENVO:xxxxxxxx)" | depth 5 m
CGCAAGCCTGTTGCAGTCGCTGATGATAAAATCACCGCGGTCCTGCGCCGGCATGAAACCCAGATCTAGAGGAAGCTGTTGCATCAATGGTGATCCTAGCGTGATTCGATCACATTGGTACCGTCTTCGCGCTGGCGCAACCGCAACCGGCGGGCTGCCAGCCCATTTTCGAAGGCCGCTGCATCGCCAACAAGGCGCAATGTCACCACACCACCCCGCACATTCAGCGACCGGATCAGATAGCTGTCAATCACGGCAAGCGAATCAAAGGCCTCAAGCCGTTCAACCCATTGCGACAGCGATGCCACAGGCACCACAACGGTAATCTCCTGCGTCTGGCCACTGCGGATGGTGTTCGCCGCATGCCAGCCACTTTCCAGCTCGGTCAGGATCGTCTTGCGCGCCAGATCAAGCTGTATCTCGAGATTCTCATTGACCGGCGTATCCACCATCTTGCCAAGAACGGTCAGCTGGTCGGCCGAGGCAGTGAATAACTGGCCGTCAACAGCGAGGATCAACTGCGATCCGCGATAATCAAGGCGGGCCGTCACCAGCATGATCTGGTCTGCGTCCGCCACAGTTGCCGCACGGCGCAGCACCTGCGGATCTGCCACCGCAAGGTCTGCCGCGCGCAGACTGCGCTCGTTTAGAATCGTCGGCTCGAGCAGGGTGAAATCAACCAGCCCGTCAGCATCGGACACCGCTTCACGCCATCCGGCCAGCCACGCATTGTCGGGCTGCCATGCGCGCGCGCCATCAGGTGCCAGCCAGACCGGCAACACAAGAATGCGGGGGCTCTGCAGTTCTGCCCATAACAGACCGGCATCCCGGAATGCAACACGAAGTGATGGTGCTGAAAAGCAATAATCCAGTGTTGCGATATACCGGCCGGCAATCGTGTTTTCCGAAGCGATATGGAAAAAATCGACAAACCGGTCGGGGCTGTTGGCTTCGATGAAGGCGGTTGCAGCCTCTTCACTGCGCAGCAAGCGCATCAGCACTCGCCTGAAAGCAAGGTCGGTGGCGCGCCGCATGCCGTTTGTCTGCGCCTTTTCAGCGGTTTCAGCGCGTTCATCCACCGCCACTGCAGCTGCCCCGAATTGCGGCGTCTCACAGGCTTCATAGGCAAATGCATCTGGCGCGCTGACGGCCATTCCAGCCATTACAACACCCGTCGCAAAGCCCGCCACAACCGTTCTCGCAAGGGCCGGTCTGGCACCCGCAATCCGCCCCTGAATGCGGGCAGCAAACTTAACGGCAGTTTCGGCAAAGTTAGGGGTTATACGCATGCGGTTGACGCTCTATGATGGACACGGATCACCGTTCCATTCTTACACCAGTTTCCCACAGGCTTGCCAGCATGTCAGACCATCCATCTTCATCAAAGCCCCTCAGCTATCGTGATGCCGGGGTGGATATCGATGCCGGTGACGCCCTTGTGCGCACCATCGGGCCGCATGCAGCGCGCACACGCAGACCCGGCGCAGATGGTGCCCTTGGCGGCTTTGGCGGGCTGTTTGATCTGCGCGCGGCAGGGTTTGAGGACCCGGTCCTTGTCGCTGCCACTGACGGGGTCGGCACAAAGCTGGAACTGGCACGTGCGGCTGGCAACTATCGCGGGCTCGGCATTGATCTGGTGGCCATGTGCGTTAATGACATTATGGCACAAGGCGCTGTTCCTCTGTTTTTCCTTGATTATTTCGCCACTGGAAAGCTGGACCCTGACATTGCGGCCGATGTTGTTGCGGGCATTGCGGATGGCTGTGTTGCGTGCGAATGTGCGTTGATTGGCGGCGAAACAGCCGAGATGCCGGGCGTCTATCCGGCTGGCGGTTTCGATCTGGCCGGCTTTGCAGTGGGTGCAGCCGAGCGCGGCACGCTGTTGTCGTCTGACCTGCCATCCGCCGGTGATGTGGCCATAGCCTTGCCATCGTCGGGCGTACATTCGAACGGTTATTCGCTGGTTCGCCGTATTATCGAGATCAGTGGCATCGCGCTGGATGCGCCGTCTGGTGACGGGCAGTTGTCGCTTGGCGAAACACTGATGCTGCCGACACGCATCTATCATCACAGCACCAGAGCGGCACATGCCGCTGGCACGGTCAGCGGGGTTTGCCATGTAACCGGTGGCGGTCTGGTCGAAAATCCGCCACGTGTGTTCAATGATGATCTGGCGCTGCGGCTTGATTGCAGCAGCTGGCACTTGCCCCCCATCTTCACCTGGCTGCAGGAACAGGGCCGGGTCAAGGTGATGGAAATGCTGCGCACCTTCAATTGCGGGATCGGCATGCTTATTCTGGTCCGCGCCGATGATGCCGATGCCGTACTGACAGCCCTGCAGACCGGACCTGAACCTGACGCCTGGATCGCCGGAGACCTGCAACCGCGCAGTGACGGCCCGTCGATGATATTCGATCATCTGGACAGGTTGGGCACAGAGCCGTGATGCGTCTTGCCGTTCTTGTGTCGGGACGTGGCAGCAACATGCTGCGGCTTGCCGATCACATTATGGCGGGTCAGGATGCCGGCCAGAATGCAGGCTGCAAGATCGTTCTCGTAGCCGCCAACAAGACATGTGCCGGGCTTGATCTGGCCGACCAGCGCGGGTTTGCCACCAGCCTTGTTGCCCGCAGCGATTTTGCAAGCCGCGCCGCGCAGGAAGAGGTTCTGGCAAAACAGATTGAGGATGCCGGTGCCGACTGGATCTGCCTTGCCGGCTATATGGCCGTGCTGTCCGCATCCTTTGTCGACCGCTTTGCCGGCCGCATTATCAATATTCACCCTTCATTGCTGCCAGAATATAAGGGGCTGGACACGCATCAGCGCGTTCTGGAAGCAGGTGATGCTGTGCATGGCGCCACTGTTCACCTTGTAACGCCGGAACTGGATGATGGCCCGATCATTCTGCAGGCCAGCCTCAAGGTGGATCGCAGCGATGATGCTGACAGCCTTGCTGCGCGCGTGCTGACGCTTGAGCATCTGCTATATCCGTTTGTCATTGAATCGCTTGCAACTGGCGTGCTGCGTATTGAAAACGGGCGTGTGAGCTGGCCGAACCAACGTGACGCCCTTGCCACCACCACGCTGCCAATCGAAGAACGGCTGGGCCCACATCTTATCTGGCCCTGAGCAAGGTTGGCAGCCCGATGGGTTGTTGATTTTGAAATCACCCTGGGTCATAAAATGGGGGTGGGTGCGTGTGCTGATCGTTGCTGCAGGAGAGCAAGCAGCGGGCGGGGGGAACCGTACAGCCACAGACATAGCATTCAGGCAGAACATTCAGGCAGAACATTCAGGCAGAACATTCAAACAGGGGGAACTGGATACCATGGATACCAGTGATTTTGACAAGCAGGCGCATCAGCACCTGTCCATCTATAACGGTGTGATGACAGCATCAAAGATCGTCATCGGACTGGTCATTCTGACCTTGGTTGTGATGGCGGCAACGCTTCTCTGATCGGGTTTGGAACGCAAAAAGGCAGGGCTTGTCCCCGCCTTTTTTCATTGGTGATCATGGCGCAGGACCGAAACGGTGCGCCCCTCAGCCAGCTATTTGTCAGCCAGCTATTTCGCAGCCGGCAAAGAAATAGGCGATTTCAACGGCAGCGGTTTCAGGTGCATCTGAACCATGGACCGAATTGGCCTCAATCGACTCAGCAAAATCCTTGCGTATGGTGCCCTCTGCCGCATCTGCGGGATTGGTTGCGCCCATCACTTCGCGGTTTTTGGCGATCGCATTTTGACCTTCCAGCACCTGCAGGACAACCGGTCCAGAGGTCATGAAGGCAACCAGATCATTGTAGAACGGGCGTTCAGCATGCACGGCATAGAATGCCTCTGCCTCTGCCTGACTCAGCTGCTTGCGCTTTTGTGCGACGATGCGAAGACCGGCAGCTTCGAAACGAGCGTTGATCTGGCCTGTCAGGTTGCGGCGCGTTGCATCAGGCTTGATGATGGAAAAGGTTCTTTCGAGAGCCATTGTCTGTCCCTTTGACGGTTGTTTGGAAGTCGGGTGTTTGAAAAAGTGGCGGTCCGGCCCGTAAAGCTGTCGACCCCCGCGGTCACTGGTCGCCGTGTTAATAGGGAATGCCAGCCGCTGTTACAAGGCCAAAAACATGCCGCTGCATCAAACAGCTGTCAGCATCGGCACATATACGTTATCAGGCGCGTTGTTCCCATTTTCCGGCTTCATCCTGCGCAAAGTAGCGCATTTGCGTATCCGCCTGCCCGCGCAACGCCGCCCACTGGCCCCGTGCCTGCCCAACCTGTGCCTCTGAGCGCCCGTCAAACAGGTTGAACACCCGCTCAAAGCTGGCCATGTCTTCCCGCTCGGCACCGTGCAACAGGAACAGAAATTCTGCCTCGATCTGCCGTTTGGCCGGATCGGACGTAATCCAGACAGGTGCCTCCTCACTGCCGGGCGCATCATCCAGACCGTGCGGGATCCAGCTGTCAGGCTCGGTACACCACAGGGCATCATCGATGGCCTCTGCCGCCGGACGGGGGCATTGGACCAACACCTTCTTGCCAGCCAGCAAGCATTTCTGGACCAGCATCACCAGCGCCGCATCAACCTCGGATTGCGTCAGATGATAAAAATCAATCTGCGGCATGATTTTGCGTTCCGGGGATATCAACAGCAGCCCGAACAATAGGCCAATCAGCTGTCATCGCGGGTAACCGGCTGCCAGTCATCAACCAACCGGTTGAGAAGACGCACGCCATATCCTGTACCACCCTTGGGAACAGTTGGTGTTGATTTGTCGGACCAGGCCTTGCCTGCGATATCCAGATGCGCCCACGGGGTATCAGCAACAAACCGTTGAAGGAAACAGGCGGCGGTGATCGATCCACCAGCTGGCCCACCGATATTTTTCATATCCGCAATATGCGATTTCAGCTGCTGCTGGTAGGGCTTGCCCATCGGCAACCGCCAGACGGGTTCTTTTGTACTGGTGCCAGCTGCCGACAGCTGCGCACACAGATCGCTGCTGTTCGAAAACATGCCCCCATATTCCTTGCCAAGCGCCACGATCATTGCGCCCGTCAGCGTCGCCAGATCAATCATCACCTGCGGCTTGAATTCGGTTTCGGTATAATGCAGCGCATCGGCAAGTACCAGACGACCCTCGGCATCGGTGTTGATCACTTCAATTGTCTTGCCAGACATGGCAGTGACCACATCTCCCGGGCGTTGTGCATTGCCATCGGGCATGTTCTCGACAAGGCCCACAACACCAACGACATTGCGCTTAACCTTGCGTCCGGCCAGCGCCTTCATGGCGCCAGTGACAGCCGCAGCACCGCCCATATCCCACTTCATGTCTTCCATGCCCTTTGGCGGCTTCAGCGAGATGCCGCCCGTATCAAAGCAGACCCCCTTGCCGACAAGTGCGATCGGCGCCTCGTCACCACCGCCTTTCCAGTTCATCACGACCAGATAGGACTCACGCCGGCTGCCCTGTCCGACACCCAGCAATGCCCCCATGCCAAGCTTGGCCATCGCCGCTTCATCAAGCACAGTCACTTCAAGACCAAGTTCAGACAGTGCCACGCATCGATCCTTGAATTCGGCCGGATACAGAATGTTTGCCGGCTCGAACACAAGATCACGCGCCATTGCCACCCCTGCCATCAGGGCATTGCGGTCCTTGATGAGTGCATGATCGCCGCCAAGCGCAGATGAAACGACGTCAATTTTCACGCTCGCTTCATTGCTGCTGTTCTCGGTGAAATATTTCTCGAAATGATAGCCAGCCATGTGCAGGCCAAGAATGATATCAGCCATGACCATATCATCAAGATCGTGCTCCGGCATGACAGCGCACTTGATCTGCAGCGCATCAACAGCCGCAAAGATTTTACCGCCAATCGCCTCTGCGCTGCTTCCCGCAGTCAAAGTCGTGCCGGTCCCGACCAACACAACAGTCCGTGCCTCAAGGTTCAGGGTGATGGATTTACCTTCATCACCCGCGAACTGGGCGGTTGCCATTGCTGAAATAACAGCCGCAGCCAAATCCTTGTCCAGTGAAGGCACCAGTTCACCGTTACCGCCAACAAGGCATATGAGCGCATGATCCCCTTCGGGCAGGGATGCTGAAAGCGAGAGGTCGAGTTTCGTTGCCATGATGTTTTCCTGTTGGTCCTTATGATGTCGGTATGGGTGTCTGGCGGTCTTGTCGTTATCAAATTTGCCTCATCCAGTTTTATCTCTTTCAGCCTGTTTCGCAGCAGCCTCGTCAAACCGGACAGCCGCTGATGAAACGCGTTGATGATGCGACTGTCAATTCGAGGCCAGCCGCTACTGGCAAGAAAGCGATAGAACGCCCGCGTCACAGTTTGCTTTTCAGGATTCCAATATGGTAATGATGCCTGCATATCCACAAGGGGCTGACATGCAGTTTGACCGCTATTTACTGGCGCAACTCGTTCGCACGACATTTGCCGTGACGGTAACGCTTGTCGGTATTGTGTGGCTGTTCCAGACAATCAGAATTCTGGAACTTGTTGTCAGCCGCGATGGCCCGTTTCTGGATTTTATCGTCATGTCCGTAACCGTGGTGCCGCTATGGCTGACAATCGCCTTTCCGATCAGCGCTTTCATTGCAGTAACCTGGGTTTTTCAGCGCACCATCGCTGACCGCGAACTTTTGGTCATGCAGGCGTCCGGTCGCAGCACGCTGCAACTCGCACGCGCGCCCATCGCACTTGCCATCGGTGTTACCGCTGTCCTTGCCCTGAATTCAACTGTGGTGCTCCCCTTCTCTTTTGGCATCTACAAGGAAATGCAGTTCAAGCTGCGGAACAGCATTCCGGCAGTATTGTTGCGCGAGGGTGTGTTCATCGACGTGGTTGACGGCATGACCATGCTGATTGGCGAAAAGGCCGAGGATGGTATGGCGCGCGACATCTTCATGCATGATGAACGCGCACCCGACAAAACCATCACAATCACCGCAAAATACGGGAAATTTGTCGATCAGGACGGTGTGCCGGCTGTCATTCTGCAAGATGGTGTGCGCAATGAAGTAAACAAGAATGGCGACGCCAGCGCGTCCCTTCTGTTCGAAACGCATTCGGTTATGATTTCATCCGACACACAACCTTCGCAGGCACGTCTTGTATTCGACATGAATGAAGACAGTATCCGCAATCTTCTGAATCCGGAAAAATCACCAGAAGCGCGGTTTTTCAATCAACGGCGTGCCGAAGGGCATTACCGGATCATTTCGCCATTGCTGGGCTTTGTACTGGTGATGACGGCAGCCTGCAGCGTTTTGTGCGGCCAAATCCGGCGTGACACACTGTTTCGGCGCACTGCCGTGAATATCGGGGCGGCGATCATTATCATCTCGATGATGGTGTCCAGCCGGTCCCTGACGACAACAATGCTGGCGGCAACACCCTTGCTGTATGCAAGCCTTCTCGGGCCTGCACTGGCTCTGCTGGCGCTGATCATCTGGCCGACCTTGAGACTACGGCCAGAACCAACGCAGGAGAGGGAACAGGCAGCATGAACCGGTTCTTGCTGTTCTCTATCCTGTTCCGATATTTCGGTGCGCGTTACATTACCTGGTTCACGATCAGCCTGTCAGTGCTGATTGCAGTGATTTCGCTCATCCAGTCCATTGAACTTTTACGACGGTTCAGTGCCCGCGACACGCAGGTTGAGGAATTCAGTGTCATCAAAATGGCGCTGCTAAACATACCTGCTGTGATCGAACTTTGCCTTCCCTTCGCATTGCAGGCGGGATCGATGCTCTGCTTTGACTACTGGAACCGGACAAATGAATTTGTCGTGACACGCGGTTTTGGCCGGTCCATCTGGTCGGTATTGAACCCGGTGATGTGCTGCGCCTGCCTGATCGGGGTGATCTATGTAACGGTGATCAATCCTGTAGGCTCGGTAACATCACGGCAATATGAAACAAAAATGAACACAGCCTTCGGAGATACGCAGCAGAAAATGTCGATCTCTGCCGATGGTATCTGGTTGCGAGACAGTCAGGATGACAGCGCGCTCATCATTCACGGAGACGCGCTGGATGTTAAAAATTCGGCCATTCGCGAACCGATGATTTATGTGTTTGGTGACGACAAAATGCTGGAACGCCGGATCAGGGCACAATCTATCAGCCTGACAGACAGTGGTTGGCTGGTCGAGAATGCAACCGAATGGAACGCGCTGGGTGTAAAGGTCGAGCACAGCACATTGATGATGTCGACGAATCTGCGATCGCTGGACCTCGAGCGGTCTAGCGCGCCGCCAAAGACGATTGCCTTTTTTGCACTTCCTGCCTTCATCAACGTTCTGGACCGCGCTGGACTGCCATCCGTTGACCACCGTATTCATTTTCATCGCATGGCGGCGATACCGTTTCTTCTTATTGGCATTGCCATGGTATCTGCCAGGTTCACGCTGACAAACATGACGCGTGGTCGACGGGCGCACCTGTTTACGCGGGGCGTCCTTATTGCTGTCACAATATTCCTGTTCGGTCACTTCATGATGGTGTTAGGTGCATCCTTGCGCCTGCCGGCCTATGTTGCTGGCTGGGCACCCGCTGTTATTGTGATGCTTGCAGGAGCGATCATGCTGGCGCGAATGGACGAAGCCTGAAGGAAACTGATGATCTCAAAACTCAAATACCTGATGGCTGTGTGTTGCCTTGTCCTGCCGTGGACGGCAATGGCGCAGATCAGCATCGTCGCCACAGTTGATGGCAAGCCGATAACAAATTACGAGGTAGAGCAACGGCTGCTGTTCCTTGAATATGCCACCAACATAGCGATCACCGATGCCAACCGTGACCGGCTGACAAATGATGCATTGCAGCTTTTGATCGACGACACGCTGAAAATCACCGCCGCTGAAAATGAAGCTGCCGATATCGCATCCATGCTGCTGCCGAAGGTACGCGATCTGATAAATCAGAACTTCGGCGACAGCGGCATAAGCGGCACCCGCGTGCTGACCGAAGCTGGGATCGACCCCGCCACAGTCCAGATGAAGTATCTCGGCGACCTTGCCTGGTCCAGCTATATCAGCTCCAAATTCGCCAGCCGCTTCGAGAAGGTGCAAACCAAGGTTGATGATGAGTTGGAGCGTATCCGGGTCAATGCCAGCAAGCCGCAGCTGCAGATTGGTGAGATCATCCTTGTGCCCAGCCCGACTCGCACTATCGAACAAACCGTTGATCTCGCTTCAGAAATGGTTGCAGCCGTGCGAAAGGGCGCAAACTTTGCCGAGATTGCACGACAATATTCAGCAAGCGGAAGCGCTTCGCAGGGTGGCGATGTTGGCTGGCTGGTGGTTGAAAAGCTGCCGCCTGTATTTCGTGACGCCTTGATGGCCATCCAGAATGGTGACGTTACCGAGCCGGTGGTGGTGGACGGCACGGTCTATGTGTTTCGTCGCATTTCCGAGCGCAAAGATGGGCTTGTCGATGACTCGCAGACCAGAGTGTGGCTTGCTCGGGCCATTCTGCCACTGTCCACTGAAGCAAGTGAGGCAGACAGGCTGGAAACGGCAGCCAGAATACGCCGTGATACCGAAGAGATGCGTGGTTGTGACAAGATTGCTGCGCTGAATGACAGCTACGGCTCCGGCATCAGAAGCAGACTGGATGATGTGATTATCGCCGATCTGGCACCGCAGATGCGTCAACTTCTTTCGTCACTCGAGCAAGGTGTGCCGTCAGAACCGCTGGCCTTTACCGAGGGTATCGCCAGCCTGATGGTCTGCCGCATTGAAACGCCGCAACTCGCACTTCCATCACGTGATGAAGTTCGTCAGACCCTTGTTGAAAGGGCTTTCGGATCATTGGCAGAGCGGCAATTGCTGCGCCAGCGTCGCAAGGCGATCATCGAATATATAGGCCAGTCCTGAGCATGACAGGCGGCACACGACACCCGCCCGCGCCAGTTCTTGTAACGCCGGGAGAACCCGCCGGCATTGGCGCAGAAATTACATTGAAGGCATTTGCCGCCGCAAGCTCGGATGGCACGCCTTCATTCTGCGTGATGGAAGATCCACTTCGTCTTGGCAAACTGGCTGACAAGCTGGGCCTTGCGATAAAGATTGCTGCCGTTGAGACGCCCGAGGCGGCGACAGAATTGCCAGCCGATACTCTGCCCGTGCTGCCAGTTGAATGGAACGCAGACATCCGTGCCGGCGCTCCTGACAGGCAGAATGCGCCGATTGTGATCGACGCCATTCGCAGGGCCGCCCGCCTGGCACAAGAGCGACGCGTATCGGCGATCACTACCAATCCCATCCACAAAGCTGTGCTGATTGAGGCTGGTTTCAGTCATCCCGGACATACCGAATTTCTCGGGGGCCTTGCACCATCGCGCGATGGCGCGCCGACAATGATGCTTGCCTGCGACGCTTTACGCGTTGTGCCTGTCACCGTCCATATTCCTCTTCGTGACGTTCCCGCAGCGTTGAAGCCCACAGACATCATCGCCAAGGGTCGCCTGCTGGCAGCTGCACTTCGAGATCATTTTGGCATTTCTGATCCCCGGATTGCCGTCTGCGGCCTGAACCCGCATGCCGGTGAGACCGGACAGTTTGGTGATGAGGATGAACGGATTATCGCACCGGCTGTTAGAACAATGCAGAATGACGGCATTACCGCATTCGGCCCGTTGTCCGCAGACACATTGTTTCATGCCGAAGCGCGTAAAACCTATGATGCGGTGATGGGCATGTATCACGATCAGGTGCTGATCCCGATCAAGACGCTGGATTTTGATGGCGGCGTCAATGTCACACTGGGTCTCGATTTCATCCGCACCTCGCCTGATCATGGCACCGCACTGGATATCGCGGGCACTGGCACAGCCCGTCATGACAGCCTTGCCGCGGCCATCCGCATGGCTGGAAGAATGGCGATGAGCGGAACATCTTCGCGTGAGTGATCTGAACAAAACCAACGCCGCGGTCGAGGCATTGCCGCCGTTGGCAGCCATGGTGCGGGCACTGGATATGCGGGCGCGCAAATCACTTGGCCAGAATTTTCTGTTTGATCTGAATTTGACCCGCCGCATTGCGCGTAGCGCCGGCACATTGACAGGCACCACGATCGAGGTTGGTCCAGGCCCGGGCGGCCTGACACGGGCCTTGCTGCTGGAAGGCGCAGAATCGGTGGTGGCCATCGAGAAGGATTTTCGGGCCGGAACTGTTCTGGACCCGCTGCTGGCAGCAGCCGATGGGCGTCTGGAACTGATCGAGGGTGATGCCCTGAAAACGCCGCTGTGGGACATTGGCACCGCGCCCCGCAGAATCATCGCCAACCTGCCGTACAACATCGCCACAAGCCTGCTGATCCAATGGCTGGAACACGCATCGGCCTTTGAATCGATGACCCTGATGTTTCAACGCGAGGTTGCCGAGCGCATCACCGCGGTACCCGGCGACAGCGCCTTTGGCAGGTTGAGCATCCTGACAGGCTGGCTGGCCGATGCGGACATCCTGTTCGATATTCCACCAGAGGCTTTTGTGCCACCGCCAAAAATCATTTCATCCGTGGTGCAGATTCGCCCGCTGCCTGAACCCCGCTTCCCTTGTGATCAAAAAGCTCTGGAGACAGTGACCCGGCTTGCTTTTGGCCAGCGGCGCAAGATGCTGCGCGCCTCACTGAAATCGCTGGGCGGGGCCAGCATGCTTGAAAATGCCGGTATTGATCCCCGGTCGCGCCCACAGGATCTGGACATTGCCGCCTTTTGTCGTCTGGCGCAGGCGCTTGACAGCTGACCGCTATTCGCCGCGTGTCAGACCCCTTACAAATCCTGTCAGCGCTGTCTGGCGTGAACGGCGCAACCGCTCGGCAGCGAGGATCGCCGTCACCTCTGATACAGCAACATCAAGATCGCTGTTGATGACGATATAGGCATATTCGGCATAATGGCTGATTTCATCTGATGCCTTGGCCATACGTGCGGCAACGACCTCCTTGCTGTCCTGCCCCCGCGAGGTCAGGCGCTCATGCAGCGCGGAACGCGATGGCGGCAGGACAAATACGGATACAAGATCAGACGCCGCAGCCTCAGCAATCTGCTGCGTGCCCTGCCAGTCGATATCGAACAGCACATCATGACCCGCATCCAGCAGCGCCATAACATCGGCTTTCGGCGTACCATAGGAATTGCCGAACACAGTTGCATATTCCAGGAACGCGCCGCCGGCAATCATCGCGTCGAAACGCGTCTGATCAACAAAGTGATAATCCTTGCCATCAACCTCGTTTGGGCGTGGCGGGCGCGTTGTTGCCGAAACTGACAATGTCAGATTCGGGTCATCATCCAGAAGGCGGCGTGCGATGGAACTCTTGCCGGCGCCAGACGGTGAGGACAGAACAAGCATCAGCCCACGCCGGGCAGATCCCTTATGGTCCATTGTTGTCTGATCTGTTTCAGTCATTCGTCTGTCTCTTTTCTGCCGCGTCGCGGGCATCCATATTCAACCGCCGGCCGCGGCCTCACGCTGGGTCTTGCGGAATAGTCTTACATTCTTGTTGTGCGCGTCCAGCGTTCTTGCGAACCGCAGGCCACCAGTGCCATCCGACACGAAATAGAGGTTGTCTGTCTTGACAGGTTGCAACGCTGCCTCGATCGAATCACGACTGGGATTACAGATCGGCGTGGCCGGAAGGTCGGCAATGACATAGGTGTTCCAGGCCGTTTCGCGCTTCAGATCGGATTTACGGATTGTCCGGTCCATGCCGCCTTCAACCCCGTAAAGAACCGTCGGGTCAGACTGCAGCCGCATACCGCGTTTCAGCCGGTTTACAAACACCCCTGCAACCTCTCTGCGGTCATCGCTGCGCGCTGTCTCCAGTTCGATGACAGAGGCAAGTATCAGGGCTTCCTGCGGGCTTTTCAGCGGCAGATCGTCAGCCCGGTTGACCCACGCCTCCAGCAACGAAATCTCGCGCTTTTCCTGCATGCGTTGCACGAATGCGTTCCGCGATGTGCCATGGGTAAAGAAATAGGTCTCGGGCAGAATGCTGCCTTCGGGAACGGCAATGCTGATATCACCGTCGAAATAGGGATTATCCCTGATCTGCGCCACAATCTCTGCCGAAGACGCACCTTCAATGATTGTAATGCGGCGCTGATAGCTTCGGCCGGCATCGATGATCACCATAACCTCGTTCAGGCTGGCGCGCGCCGGAATGGCATATTCGCCTTCCTTCGGCACGAATTCACTGCCAGCAAGGATTCGCGCCGCGTCATAATGATAAAGCTCGCGGATCACCCCAGCGCGCTGCAGCGTCCAGCGGATAGTGGCATGGCCATCACCTGACTGAATAAGAACGATTTTTTCTGCGTCATGCGGACCGGCAGCTTTGATGATATATCTGTCAATCGACAGAAAGCCGCCGACAATAGCCCCGGCAAACAACATTATGACAAGAACCGACCGGATGATGTACCGGACGGCAGTGCGCAGCATCAGTCCACCTGGCCAACAATCAGCGAGGCGTTGGTACCACCAAAGCCAAAGCTGTTCGACATGGCGTTACGCACCTTTCGGTTCCGTGTTTTCAGCGGCACAAGATCGAAGTCCGCCATGGCGTCTTCCGGCGTCTCAAGATTCAGTGTCGGCGGCAGATCACCTGTCTGCACAGCTTTCAATGAATAGATGGCCTCAATGGCCCCGGCAGCACCCAGCAGATGCCCGGTGGCGCTTTTTGTCGAAGACATCGACACGCTGCCAACAACGTCACCAAGCAGGCGGCTGACGGCACCTGCCTCAATCAGATCACCAAGCGGTGTCGAGGTGCCATGGGCATTCACATAATCGATATCGCCCGGTGCAAGGCCGGCACGTTTCAGCGCAGCCTGCATGGCACGGAAACCGCCATCACCATCTTCGGCCGGTGCGGTGATGTGATACGCATCACCCGACATGCCATAGCCTTTGATCTCACCGTAAATTGTCGCGCCACGCGCCTTGGCATGCTCAAGTTCCTCAAGCACGACAATACCGGCACCCTCACCCATGACAAAGCCGTCACGGCCCTTGTCCCATGGGCGTGAACCGCTTTCCGGATCATCATTATAGCCGGTCGACAAGGCACGTGCGGCGGCAAATCCGGCCATGCCGATCCGGCAGACAGCCGCCTCGGCACCGCCAGCAACCATAACGTCGGCATCATCGAGTGCCACCATGCGCGCGGCATCGCCAATCGCGTGCGCGCCAGTCGAACAAGCGGTAACAACTGCATGGTTGGGTCCGCGAAAACCGTATCTGATCGAGACATGGCCAGAGACCAGATTGATCAGCGCTGACGGGATGAAAAACGGGCTGACCTTGCGTGTTCCGCGTTCGGATATCAGCTGGTCCGTCTTTACAATCGTTTCCAGACCGCCGATGCCCGATCCAATCATCACACCGGTGCGGTTCTGCGCCTCGACATCGTCGGGCTTCCAGCCAGAATCTTCGACCGCCAACTGCGCAGCCACAACACCAAGCTGGATAAACCGGTCCTGACGGCGCTGTTCGCGGGGTTCTATGAAATCATCGATATTCAGGCCGCCAGCCGCATCAGGGCCTGGCACCTGTCCGGCAATCTGGCAGGCAATATCATCGACCTGGAAATTGGTGATACGGGAAATACCGCTCTTTCCTGCCAGGATTTGTGACCAGTTGTGGTCAACACCGACACCAAGAGGCGTGACCATACCCATCCCGGTAACAACGACTCGACGCACGTTCAGCTCCCGATCAAGTGGATTTGCATGTCAAAAATACGCCAGCCCCCGACAAACGTCCACCTTTACAGCAGACCACGGGGGCCGGTAACAGCGTCAAGCGCTGGTTCAGGCGGCGTTTTCTTCAAGAAAGGACACAGCGTCCTTCACTGTCAGGATACGCTCAGCCGCATCATCCGGAATTTCGACGCCGAACTCTTCTTCGAAAGCCATGACCAGCTCGACCGTGTCGAGACTGTCAGCGCCAAGATCATCGATGAAGCTAGCGCCATCGACCACCTTGTCACCGTCAACGCCAAGATGTTCTACGACGATAGTCCGCACACGATCTGAAATATCGCTCATGTTTGACCCCTTTTTTTAAGGTTGATTTTGCCCGTCATTACCGCCGTCTTCGACGCGTTGACAAGGTCTGTAAAAATAAGATTGGCGGCAGATAACACAGTTTTTTCCAAGGCGCCAGCCTTAATCATGTTACTGCGGAAGCCCCGCTTACTACATCTGGTATCTGTTTGACCATTTGGGCCAGTTACAGCATCACCATGCCGCCATTCACATGAATGGTTGCCCCGGTAATATAGGCTGCCTCATTGCTTGCCAGGAACAGGGCAGTGGCAGCCACCTCGTCAGCAGCGCCAAGCCGTCCCATCGGCACGCGTCCCAGCAACCCGTCACGCTGACCATCGTCAAGCGCATCGGTCATCGGTGTTTCGATAAAGCCCGGCGCAACGATATTCACGGTAATGCCGCGGCTGGCCACCTCGGCAGCCAGTGCCTTGCTGTACCCGATCATGCCGGCTTTCGACGCAGCATAGTTGGCCTGTCCCGGATTGCCGATAACACCAACGATTGAGGAGACTGAAATAATCCGGCCGAACCGTGCCTTCATCATCGGGCGCAGGCAGGCGCGGGTGATCATCATGCTGGCTGTCATATTGACATCCAGCACCGCGTCCCATTCCTCGTCCTTCATGCGCATCGACAGATTGTCCCGCGTAATGCCCGCATTGTTCATCAGGATTGAAACCGGTGCGCCTGCGGCCTCGGCAGCGCGGTCAGCCAGACCGGCAGCCTCTTCCCGATTTGCAAGATTTGCCGTGACGACATGCGCCCGTTCACCAAGTTCAGCGGCCAGTTCGGCCAGGCGTTCAGCGCGCGTGCCATGCAGTACAACGCTGGCGCCCTGTTGATGAAGCGTCCGCGCAATGGCAGCGCCAATGCCGCCACTGGCGCCTGTGATCAACGCGATGTTGCCGGTCAAATCGAACATCAAATTTCCCTTCTTGTCGATTGGCTGTCCAATTCAGGACCAAACCATGCTCAAATTGCAATTAGCCACTGGAATCAATCACCCACTGGAATCAATCACCCACTGGTATCAATCAGGCTGTCGGTATGGCCTGCAGAACCGTATCAAGGTCGTCAGCTGTTTCCAAATTCACAATCACTGCCTCGTCGAGCGTACGCTTGACCAGACCGGACAGAACCTTGCCGGTGCCGATCTCGACAAAACATGTCACGCCGCTCGCACTGACAGCGCCCAGCGTTTCGCGCCAGCGCACACGCCCGGTAACCTGCGTCACCAAATTTTCGCGCAACTTGTCGGCTGCGCTTACCGGGCCGGCGGTCACATTACAATAAACCGGCACAGCGGCATCATGCATGTCAGCATCGCCCAGGGCATCTGCCATGACATCAGCCGCCGGCTGCATCAACGCACAATGGAACGGCGCGCTGACAGGCAGCTTGATGGCGCGGCGAATGCCCTTGGCCTTGGCAATCTCGATAGCGGTGTCAACTGCCGCCAAGGCGCCACTGACAACGATCTGCCCAGGTGCATTGTCATTGGCAAGCTGGATCGTACCGGCCGCGCTTGCCTCGGCAATGATCTCGTCAATCTGGGATTCTTCGGCATTCAGGATGGCGGCCATCGCCCCCTCACCCGGCGGCACAGCACCCTGCATGCTGTCGCCGCGCTGGCGCAGCAACCGCGCCGCGTCGGTAATCGACAAGGTGCCAGCTGCCGCCAGTGCCGAATATTCACCAAGCGAATGCCCGGCAACACAGCCAGCAAGATCGGCAACATTCTTGCCCGTTGCCGTGCGCAGCACCGCCAGCGCAGCCATGGAACTGGCGAACAGCGCCGGCTGTGCATTGCGGGTCAGACGCAGATCATCCTCGGGACCATCTTTCATCATGGTGAACAGATCTTCGCTCAGCGCATCGTTCACTTCGGCAAAAACGGCACGCGCCTCGGCAAAATTCTCGGCAAGGTTAACCCCCATGCCAACGGCCTGAGACCCTTGGCCGGGAAATTGAAAAAGGGGCTTTGCGCTCATGAAAAAGTCCTGTTCGTGTCTTTTCTGTCACTTTGGACGGACAGAATAGCACATTGTCCGTTATCTTTGGGCGAAGTGCTATTCCATACAGTGTCAGCACGTGTCAATGCCGCCGGATTTTGGCGAAATTATGCGCCCCTGCAATCAGCGCACCCGCAAAAGGCTGAATATCTGGCCGTTGCGTGCACCACCATGCCTGTGGGTGACGTTTGCCGATGGGTGACATCCATTGCCACGCCACCTGTAATCTGATGATGCCGATACGTTAGGGGGTTGCAAAGCCGCCAGCATCGTGTAGGTTGCTCGCCGTTGTCGCGAATGCCGCCAAGGCGCCGCAAGACAACATGACATCACTGAAACAATCCTTGCCGGGAAACCGGTTGGTCCCGGGCATCGCCCTGGACGATTAGCCAGAAGGAGATACGCAATGCGCTTGTATGAAAGCGTGTTCATCGCACGTCAGGATATTTCAACCACCCAGGTTGAAAGCATGGCCGATGAATTTGCCGGCATCATCACGAATGCTGGTGGTAAAGTCCATAAACGTGAATATTGGGGGCTTCGCTCTCTTGCCTACCGGATCAAGAAGAACCGGAAGGGCCATTACATCATGTTCAACCTCGAAACCGATGGCCCGACGCTCAAGGAATATGAGCGGATCATGGGTCTGAACGAAGATGTTCTGCGGTTTTTGAATATCCGTATCGAAGAAGTTGAGGAAGCCCCGTCGATCATCATGCAGAACAAGGGCGAGCGCAGTGAACGCGGTGACCGTGACCGGGGTGACCGTGACCGGGGTGACCGCGGCGACCGTGGCCCACGCGGACCGCGTCCTGACCAGAGTGATCGCGGCGGTGATCGCGGTGCATCAGAAGCCAAGGCAGATGCGCCAAAGGCTGGTGAAGACGCGCCAGCTGAAGCAGCCGCATCCGATGACAAGGGCAGTGCAGAATCTGCTGCCAGCGAGGAGTAGAAAATGACCCAGCTTGAAATCAAACGCGAAGCCGTTCGCAAGCCGTTTGGCCGCCGCCGGAAGTCCTGCCCTTTTTCTGGTCCGAATGCCCAGGCAATCGACTACAAGGACACGAAACTGCTGGCCCGCTATACATCCGAGCGTGGCAAGATCGTGCCATCACGCATCTCTGCCGTATCGGCAAAGAAACAGCGTGAACTGGCGGTTGCCATCAAGCGTGCGCGCTTTCTTGCGCTCATGCCTTATGTGACCTCATAACGGCGCCAAGCGAAAGGAGACCAGATATCATGGAAATCATTCTTCTGGAACGTGTCGAGAAGCTTGGCCAGATGGGCGATGTGGTAAAGGTGAAGCCGGGTTATGCCCGCAACTTCCTTTTGCCACAGGGCAAGGCACTTCGTGCCAACAAGCTCAATCTCGAGAAGTTCGAAACCGAAAAGACGCAGCGTGAAGCCGACAATTTGTCACGTCGTTCCGATGCCGAAACCGAAGCCGGCAAGATGGAAGGCCTTGCTGTCAGCATGGTGCGTGCTGCGTCTGAAATGGGCCAGCTGTTCGGTTCTGTCACATCACGCGACATTGCCACCGCTGTCACCGAAGCCGGATTCACCCTTGATCGCTCGCAAGTGGTCATGGACAAGTCCATCAAGACACTCGGACTGCACGACACGCGCGTCAGGCTTCACCCCGAAGTTGCTGTCACTGTTGTCGTGAACGTCGCCCGTTCACTTGACGAGGCCGAGACCCAGCTGAAGACAGGTGTGGCTGTAACCGGTATGATCGATGATGATGAGGATGACCGGTTCCCGGATTCGGCCCCGCAGGAAACAGCTGCAGATGAGGCGCCAGCTGAAGAAGCTGCATCCGAAGAGCCTGCTGGCGAAGATGTCGCCCCTGATGAGGCTGCTGCC